>ENA-UOOK01002121-UOOK01002121.1-fermentation-metagenome-genome-assembly--contig:-NODE-2121-length-24945-cov-9.115307_pt1 | contig 24945 bp, 23 predicted proteins | sample MGYA00245777_ERZ724023 | MGnify/ENA primary metagenome ERZ724023 (study PRJEB28704, sample SAMN03018312) | fermentation metagenome | biome: anthropogenic terrestrial biome; feature: soil; material... | reverse complement strand
TACTTAATATTACTCTGCCTGTGCCGGCAACTGTTGTATCCTTGCGGCATTTGCCATAGTCAAACAAAAAAAAAGCCGCCTTGTTTAAGGCAGCCTTATATCATGTGACTATCAGTTACTTCGCCTTCTTCGCAAGATGATCCTTGTAACGGTTCATGAACTTGTCTACCCTTCCGGCTGTGTCAACAAGCTTCATCTTACCTGTGTAGAAAGGATGTGATGTGTTTGAAATCTCAAGCTTGATGAGCGGATACTCCTTGCCGTCCTCCCACTTGATGGTATCTCGTGATCCGGCCGTTGAACGCGTCATAAAGGTGAATCCGTTTGACATATCCTGAAATACAACCAGCCTGTAATTGTTCGGATGTATACCTTCTTTCATCTCTGATATAATTTATTACTGTTCAAAAATCCCTTTTTCAAGGGAGTGCAAAGATAATGAACAATAAAGAAAATGCAAAAAGAGTATCAAAAAAATTTCATTCCTTCTGTCTGGCCTGTCTTGCAGCCCTGTTTTCCTCCATCTCGTCCTTGTACATCTTAAAAGGGAGATTCTCATCCATCATATACCTCAGGGTGAGGTGGGTCTTCGCCCTGGTGGCTCCAATAGCTTCGTAAATCGAGATCATCTTCGGATTGAAATCTCCCACCCAGGAGAGCTCAAGCTCCCTGTAAAACCTCTTCTTCCTGAAGACACGGAACAGCTCCAGGAAGATGGCTGATTCGATGCCGGTGTTCTGGTAAGAGGGGTGTACTCCGGCAACAAGGGCTCTGGCCCGGGTCATCTCATGAGTCATCCTGTACCATAGGAACCGGACCTTGTTCAGTGGTGTCATGCGGCCGTTGAAGTGCCTGATTATCTGGTTCAGGTCAGGGAAAATAATGAAGAATGCAACAGGCCTGTCATTATGATATGCAAACCAGATCAGCTCGGGATCAATAAAGGCACTGGCCTGGCGCAGGGTGTTCTCTATCCGGGCAGGATCAAGCGGGGTGAAGTCCTCCTTGAACACTGCCCAGGTGGCATTATATATCTCCACCATGTCGGCGGCAAATTTGTCACGCTCCGAAAAGCTGAAGTGACGGTAGGAATATCCGGGTTTCTTAGAGATCCACTCGGCTATCTTCCTGAACCGTTCCGGGAAGACCTCCACAGCAGCCACATCCTTATGGTAACTGTACTGTTCGAAATAGGTCCGGAAACCATAATCAGTGAAATACTGCCAGTAATAGGGTTTGTTGTAGGGCATTCCGAAACCGGGCTGCGTGAATCCTTCCACCAGCAGACCCCAGTAGTTGTCATTCTCACCGAAATTTATCGGACCGTCCATTGCTTTCATCCCTCTCTCCGCCAGCCACTGCCGGGCGGTATCAAAGAGGATGAAAGCAGCCTCACGCGACTCGATGACCTCGAAGAAACCAAGTCCTCCCGTTGGCTGCCTGTTTGCTTTTGAGCGAATCTCATCGATGAATGCCGCCACCCTGCCTATTGTCGTACCATCACCGTCGGAGAGTATCCACCGTACTGCCTCGCCGTTCCTGAAGGCAGCATTACGTTCGCGGTCAAAGACAGCCTCCGTCTCACTGTCAAGGGGACAGACCCAGCCGGGGTCTCCCTTGTACAGCCTTTTCGGGAACTCAATGAATTCCTTCCTGAGGGATTCTGAAGTGACTTCGGTGATTTTCATCGTATTCACGTCTTAAGGTTAAACCATGAGCGGACTCTCTCCATGCCATCTCCTGTGTCAGCGGGGTGGTTAAATTCATTGGTCCGCCTGCAGTAGATATAATCATTGCACCAGTCACCAGAATGGTTTCTTATCTCCCCGAGAGCAGCAATAACAGTTTCAAGTTCTTCACCGGTCATGGTGGGATGGATTGACAGCCTGACCCATCCGGGTTTTTCTGACAGGTCACCCCGGTTGATCATCTCAGTGATGTGGTGGCTGTGGTCATAGGTCACGTCGAGCAGGTAATGGCCGTAAGTGCCTGCGCATGCACAACCGCCCCTGACCTGGATACCATACCTGTCACTAAGCAGCTTGACCACGAGGTTATAGTGCAGTCCGTCAATATAAAAGGAGACTGCACCCAGCCGGTGCCTGACGTTTGGTGCAAGGATGTGCAGCCCCTGTATGGCTGACAACCCGCAGAAAGTCCTCTCCAGGAGCTCCTCCTCACGGGCTCTTATCTTTTCGGTGCCCATCTGCTCCTTCAGCCTGATGGCCAGGGCGGCCCTTATCATCTGCAGGAAAGCCGGGGTACCACCATCTTCCCTCGACTCGATGTTGTCAACATACTTGTACTCACCCCAGGGATTGGTCCAGTCAACCGTCCCTCCTCCCGGCTGGTCAGGGGCTGAAGATTTATATAATGACTTATCAAACAACATGATGCCTGAAGATCCGGGTCCGCCCAGGAACTTATGCGGTGAGAAGAATATGGCGTCCAGCTTTTCCATGGGATCTGCCGGATGCATGTTCATCTCAACATAGGGGGCTGAGGCGGCGAAATCAACGAAACAGAGTCCGCCGTGTTCATGCATTATGCGTGCAAGGGTGTGATATGGAGTGAACACCCCTGTGACATTTGAGCAGGCAGAGAATGATCCTATCTTGAATTTTCTGTCACTATACTTTAAAAGTGCTTTTTTCAGGTTTTCAGGGTCAACAGTGAGGTCACTTCCCGGTTCAATGATAACCACATCAGCAAGTGTCTCGTACCATGAGGTCTGGTTTGAATGGTGTTCAATATGGGTGATGAATACCACCGGACGTTCTGTTTCATTCAGGCAGCGTGCTGTCCTGGGGTAGCTGCAACCCTTGAGCCCCAGTATTCTCTGGAACTTATTGATGACTGCCGTCATGCCGGCTCCTGCGGCTATAAGCACATCGTCAGGCCCGGCGTTCACATGCTTCTTGATTATCTCCTGGGCATGATGGTATGCCCATGTCATCATCGATCCTGTCTCGGAGGTTTCGGTATGTGTATTGCCGACGAACGGGCCGAACAGATGGCTCATTTTATCTTCTATCGGCCCGTATAGCCTTCCGCTGGCTATCCAGTCACAGTAAATGATCTTCTTCTGACCATAAGGAGAGGTGTAATCCTGGTCAATCCCTACTATATTTCTCCTGAATTTGCCGAAATAATCCTCCAGGGTGGTGTCGTGAAAAGCCATACTTTTTCAGGCATTGTATATATGTCCCAAATATAATTCTTTTTGTACTTACGAAAGAGACGGGTGCTCTTCCGCCGTTTCTGATACGCGGTCAGTAGATGTCTATGATGCGATGGTCAATCAATACGAAGAGCAGGATGAGCAAGGTGGAAAATATGATCCACCTGGTCAGGGGTATGTATTCTGCGGGCCTGATCTTCATTTTTTTCCACACGTAATACATAAGGAATATTTTCTCGAGGAAATAGACAATGAAGGTGGCCAGTGCCACGCCCACCACGCCATATGGTTTTATAAGCATGAGGCTCAGGGGGATGTTCACTGCCAGCTCAATGGCAGCGGTATAGAGCGTCACATTGGTCTTCCGTCTTCCTATAACGATTGTCTGCGGGAATACCAGCCGTGGAATGATCAGAAGCAGGTAGATCATGAACACGTCTGCACTCCTTGTGAATTCGGGGGTGAACAGGCGCGGGTAGACCCATCTGGCCACGAGCATGGTGATCATTGAGAGGGGGAACAGGTATCGGATAAGTCTGTCAGACCGCTTTCTGAGCGTCACAAGGGCTTCCCGCATCCCTTCCCTGGTACTGAACTGAGGCAGCAGGGCGTTGCTCAGTCCGTTGGCAAGGAGCAGTACCAGCGGAAACTCCTTGGCGCCGTAACGGTACATTGCAAAAACCCCGGGGTCGGAATACCGTGCTGAGATAATTATTCCATCAACATACTGAGCAGAACCGCTTATCAGAAAAGTAAGGATGAGCGGCATCCCCACCCTCAGGTGCTCCCTGATGAAACCGGGTGACACCTTGAGAAGAGTGTACCTGCGCAGAATTATGATGAGCCATATCCACCGCACGGCTGTGATTGCGAAGAGCCCCAGGATGGCACTCTTCTCATCATACCCGGCGACCACCGGGGCCAGAACAAGCAGTAACTGTGCAGAATAGGTGTAAATGCCATACTGGAGTATTCTGTGAGGACGGTTGTTCAGGAGGTAGATGTATTCAATAAGCGCCACGGGGTTGCTCAGCAGGATATAAAGGAGCAGCAGGCTGGGATAAGGTATGTCAGGGTCTGCCTGTGATGATTCCAGTACGAACCTGATTGGTATGCCAAGGATGAACACCATGAGGCTGAAAAATGAGATCAGGAGAAAAGCATTGAAGATCTCAGGTGATTTTCTTCCCTCCTTTGCTCCATCATCCCTGAAAGTACGGTTGCGCTCATAGAGGGTGAGGAGCGACTGTATGATGCCGGTGACCCAGAAGAAGCTCAGCAGGCTGGAGATGAAGAGGAACAGTTCCCAGTTACCTATCTGCGCCCTGGAGAGGTGACTCTTGGTAAATACGATGCTGATAATGAGAAAGGTGAGGAATCTAAGCAGCTGCACGGCCTGCAGTCCCGAGATATTATCTATGATCTTCAGCCTGCTCAAATTGTCACGTTATGTAATTGAAAAACCCTGATGCCGCAATAATTATACCATACTGTTTTTGAAACGGCTAAGTTACTATTTGAATGAATTGATAACAAAATAAAAATAACTGTTTGTAAAATGGGATTTTTGCTGTTTCTTTGCACTCCGTAAAACGGTGGTTGTAGCTCAGTTGGTTAGAGCGCCAGATTGTGGATCTGGAGGTCGCCGGTTCGAACCCGGTCTTCCACCCTGATAATGAAAAGCTGCCCCTGGTTTATACCCGGGGCAGCTTTTTTTTAAACAGCCTACTGCCGCTTCAACGCTTTCCGGTATGCAAATCCTGCTGCAACTGCCAGGCTGATGAGCACTCCTGCAGCCACATATACAAATGCCGGCACCGGCACTGCATCGCCAGCGGCATAAGAGTGCAGCCCTGACAGGTAATAGTTAACACCGAAATAGGTCATCAGCACAGATGAAAATGCAAAAAGTGAAAGCAGGTTGAAAGTGTACGTATCTTTCATTCCCGGCATCATTCTGGAATGAGTCACCAGGGTGTATACAATTATGGTAATAAGTGACCAGGTCTCTTTCGGGTCCCAGCCCCAGTAACGGCCCCACGACTCATTAGCCCAGATGGCCCCGAGGAAAGTGCCAATGGTCAGAAAATAAAGCCCCAGGGTCAATGTTCTGTAATTGATTACCGTAAGTTCATCAATTACGGCACTGATCCTCTCCCTGTTACCCTCATGGATGAAAAGCATCATCACAAGGACGACAATCCCCAGGATGGCACCCAGCCCCAGGAAACCGTAGCTGCCGGTGATAACGGAAACATGCAGGGTGAGCCAGTAAGAACGCAATACGGGAACCAGGTTGGTGATCTCCGGGTCCATGAAGCTCAGGTGCGCCACCATAAGTGTCAGTCCGCCAAGGACAGAGGTGGCTGCAAGGGTAAGAAGCGACCTCCTGCTGAAGATCAGCCCGGCAAGCAATGTCACCCACGAGATGAAGAGCATTGATTCATAACCGTTGCTCATGGGCGAATGGCCCGAGATATACCATCTGATGCCAAGACCGAGGGTATGGAACAGGAATCCGGCAGCAACCAGGCCGGCAAGCACCCGGAGGACTGGTCCCCTGAGCTCCCTGCCCCTGATAATCATGGTAATGATTGTAATTATCATTATAAGTCCTACGGTAGCATACCACGGGAAAAGCCTTTCAAATATCCTTGCCCGATAATAGAAGAGTTCAGCCTTTACCTTGCTCTCTGCAGGCAGTTCATACCCGGCATAACGGTGCTGGTAGTTGGTGAGTGCGGTGATATAGTCTGCCGGAGGTGCCGATGAGCCCCCCACTAATGTCACAGACTGAGCCCACATCGGAACCACGCTCACCACAAAGAGGGAATCCTCCTTTCCTATGCCGTGCCTTGCAGCATCCTCCGCACTGCCCCAGTGATCAGTGCTGTCCCGAAGGGGAAATATCCTCATGAAATCTCCTCTTGACATCATATAGCATATGTTGACCCGCTCGTCGACCTTAATTACCTCCTTGTCAAACTTCGTACGGTCAGTCACACTCTTTGCATAGGCTTTGTCAACCATGGAGCCAAGCAGGTAACCGCCACCTTCGCCCATCTTTACGATTTCCGAAAAGGCAGCCTTCTCGCCCTTCAGGTTGAGCTCGCGGCGGAGTTCCTCATTTGAAACCTTTATGAGCGGTACGTTCTGCCAGTGGTAGAAATCAAGCGAACAGCCAAGGAATACCTGCATTGGTGACAGTCCCTCAAAACTATTTTCCCTTGACACCTTCCGGAGGATGTCACTGCTGATGGTATAAAGCGGTTTCGTCCGCCCTTTCTGATCCTGTGCCAGCACTGCACCAAAACTATCTGCTGCTTTTCGCTCTATTACCAGTTCCTGGCTCTTCAGAGGTGACAGGGAAGTCATCAGGAGCAATGCTATGGCAGCAACAGGTTTGCGGTAATTCGAGCTCCAGTGCCCGGGAGCTACAGTGCGGAAGAATGATTTCCTGTTAAGAAGTGAGAGTATTATAAACAGGAACAGCAACCCATACCCGGTATAGGTGGTGTACATCCCCGCCGGGTCATGGTTGACAGACAAAACAGTACCAAGCTCGTCATTATCATATGACGACTGGTAGAACCGGTACCCGCGGTATTTCAGGATATGGTTCATGTAAATATCATAAGGCATTTCGATACCGTGTCCCGGATCGATGAGAGTTACCCTGCTCCTGAATCCCGACGGGCTGTTGGAACCCGGGTACCGCTCCACGACAAAGTCGTCAAGTCTCAGGCTGAAAGGGAGTTGCTTTCCACTGGCACCGTAACTCACCCTGGCAGTCAGCCTGCCGGCATCACCCTTCCATACTGACCTCTCTTCATCACCGTCATCCCACAGCCAGATTTTTTCCTGATAGCCATCACCCTTCAGCGTGAACTCAAGCGCACCTCCGGATCTCTGTCCTGCCGAAGTCACGGATGGCACCATTGTGCCGCTCATGGTCATCATCTGTGGCATTATCCTGTAGCTGCCTGCGGTGTAAACAGTTCCTTTCATCAGCGGCACCAGGGTGTCAGCGGGATATTCTTCCGACTTCATCTCCTTCATTACGGTTGATCTCAGTCCTACTGATGACCTGATAAAGAATGAGATCCCGTCAGTTGTAACAGAAATGTCAGCCGGGGTTTCGAAGCCGGCGGTCATATCGCCTATCATTGCCGACTCTCCCGGAGCCAGGACTACGGTTTCGCTGGTGACCATATCAGGTGTGAAGAGCAGTGATATCATCGGCCTGCCTCCCTGAGTCTCCTCTACCGTTTTCACAGCGCCGGCAAGATACCGTTCGAAGGTAAGGGTGGCTTTTCCGTCGTCGGTTTCAAGACTCTTCCTGTATTTCCCGTGGCGGCCTCCTGAAATGTTCAGTGGTGCTGAGTGACTGTTCAGAAGGGTGCCGTCACTCCCTGTGAGCTCGAATGTAATTGTGTTGCCTGAGGAGAATGTGACATCAGATGAGCTGCCCTCCCTGATGTGCAGCATACCGTCATAGCCTGTGTACCTGGTTATTGCAGCGCCAGCCACCATGATGATAAATGCAGCATGAAACAGGAGAACAGTAAGCTTTCCCCTGCGCCACAGCCTGAAGGTGACAATCTGGCCAACCAGGTTCAGGGCCAGCACCAGAAAGAGCATCTCAAACCACCAGGTGTTGTAAACTGCCGCCCGGGAAGCCTCCTGGCCGAAATCGTTCTCAATGAATGTCGCTGCAGCCATTGATGCTGCAAGAGCAATGAAGAGTATACCCATCATTGCAGGGGAAATGAGGAACCGTAATGCTTTCATGAAATCAATTTAATACAAATCTATCCCTTTTCGGAAATTACCAGCAGTTTTTCTCTATTGAGTATCCTGACAGATCTGGGAGTGGCATGAATAATATTCTCGTTTTCAAACTCACCAATAATTCTGACAACGCTCTCCTTGGCCATATTGGTCATCTCACCAAGTTCCTGGCGTGAGAGCACCATCTCAAATTCATCAGATTGGAAGACGGAGTCTGAAAAATAAAGCAATGCTTCGGCGAGCCTTCCGTGCATCTTTTTCTGGGTCAGGTTAAGCATCTTCTGCTGAATTTTCAGTGCTTTTTCGCTGAGGTCCTCGATAAAGCCTTCCGCGAAGCCGGGATTGGCTGATATCACATTCCTGATGATGTCAAAATTGATGAAGCAGGCCTGCACATGGGTAATGGCCGCCACGGAATAACAATATCTTGAGTTCACATGAACTCCCGGTCCCGCAAGCAGCGTTTTTGGTCCTGCCAGGTTGAGAATGAGATTCTTCCCGGCATACCCTTCCATATATACCTTGGCCAGTCCTGAAAGGAGGAATATTGCATTTGAAGAGGGCGAGCCCTGCTTGATGATTATCTCAGAAGGCTTGAAGCTGGCTTCATACCTGTTTTTGTTGATGAGTTCAAATTCCTCTGCAGAGAGGGTTTTGAAGTTCGACCAGCACCTGGAACAGAATTCACAACTGATTATCTTGTTATCTGTATACATCCGGTTAGATTTTGATGTAAATTTACCTGGTCATTTCTTTAGGGTCAGGCAATTATGACATATATCATAGCGGCATTTGATCTTTGTCAATCTGACTGACTGCACATATCAATCCATTGTGATTGAAATATCAACGCCCCGGCGTACTGACCAATCAACGGTCTTGTTACCTTTCATCGGAAAAATTCGAAATAAAAACCTATATGAAAAAAAATCTGAAATTTGCTGCACTTGTTGTATCAGCAGGTCTTATAATGGCCTCCTGTGAAGGCCCTATGGGTCCGGTAGGTGAGGATGGCCCCAAGGGCGACAAGGGTGATCCCGGAACAACACTCGGTTGTGCCGAATGCCACAATTCCAGCAGCCCTATGTCAGCATTCTCTGCACAATGGAGTGAGTCAACTCATGCCAGGGGGGGTAATGCAGCCTATGCCAACAGGGCCGGATGTGTGCAGTGTCACACCAGCCAGGGATTCCTCGAGTATCTGGCTGAAGGTTCAACAGCCAACATCTCTGTTCCCTCGAACCCGATGCAGATCAACTGCGCCACATGCCACAATATTCACGACACCTACTCAGATGCTGACTGGGCCCTGACCAATCCGGGCGCTCAGACACTGGAGGTCAAGTACGCCGGAGCAGATGTCATCTGGGATAAAGGAAGCAGCAACCAGTGTGCCTTCTGTCATCAGTCACGGTCTGTCAATCCGGCACCAACGGTTAACGGAGCTGATTTTACAATTGCCTCCAACGGAACCCGTATCGGACCGCATCACGGACCGAACACCAACCTCATCCTCGGCAAGACCCCGTTTGAACTCCCGGGAGAGGCTCATCCCACAAATAATCCTCACTCAACTGCCAACGGATGCGTCACCTGCCACATGTCAACCCCTTACGGATACCTGGCAGGCGGACACAACATGGGATTAATGTATGACAGCCACGGAACAGAGACGCTGCTTAAAACAGGATGCACAACATGCCATACGAACGCAACGGAAATCGACGGTAAGGTCAACGCCCTGACAGCTGACATCGAAGACAAAATGGGACGACTGGAAGCACAGCTGACAGAAGCAGGCGTATACAATCCTGCAACAGGCCTGGCGAAGGCAGGCACCTTCAAGGCCAACGCCGTCCTGGCTTACCTGAACTACAACACCGTAAAGGAAGACCGCAGCAACGGCCTTCACAACCCCGGTTACATCAGGACTCTGCTTGACAACTCAATTGCAACAATGGAGACCCTGGGATTCGCTGATCCGGCAAAATAGTGATTACAAAAGCACAAAAAAAAAGCTGCCCGCCAACGCGGACAGCTTTTTTTATTTACTATTGAAATCTACTTTTTCAGCGTTCTCATGTAGTTGACTATACTCCAGATCTCATTGTCAGGAACCTTCTTGTCATATGCCGGCATCTCGCCTCTTCCCATCTTTGTCTGGTAAAACATTTCTCCATCAGTGAATCCCTGGAAGGCAGCGCCTGAGAAGTCGCCCGGGAATGTCTTGCACATCCTGCCCTTCGGGCCGTCACCCAGACCTGTCTTGCCATGGCATGAAGCACAGTTCCTGGTATAGGAGACCTGCCCGGCCTTGACTGTTGCATCGTCCTTGGCGACGGGATTGGCCATCTTCTTGTACTCTGCAGGGATAACCCACGGTTCTCCCTTCTTCTGCTGGGCACTTGCCGTTACCGAAACAAAGGCGAACAGGGCTGTTGCCAGCACAACGGAAATTGTTTTAATTGTTCTCTTCATAAACCTTGATTTTAATTATACTCAAATTATTAATGACTCTCCTGCCAGCCGGTGATGATGCTTCTGAAATTGCTCAGGGGTGATTTGCCCATTGTGCTGACATAGAGGTGAATACACAGAAAAACAACAACCAGGAATCCAAGGATGACATGGAACTGGTCTGTAAGGAATACGCCGCTGAATCCCAGGAATCTCTTCAGAATGAACTCCGGGAACATCAGGGCCCATCCCGTAACGAACAGCATTGGCAGGATAAAATACATCACTCCCACATATGAGACCTGCTGCAACGGATTGAATTTACGGGTGCCTGTGACGGGAAAAGGAGCCTCCTCACCTTTGAAATAACCGAATCCATAATAGCGGGCCTGCTTCCAGAGCCTCTCAGCCATGCCCTTGACGGCAACAAGGTAATGCCTGCCGTTTTCGGTAAAAATATTACCGATCAGGAAAGCGGTATAGCTTATTGTAAGCAGCACTCCGCACACATTGTGAATGGAGACTGCCCGCTGAAATTTCACAACGAGGGCACGATCAGGATCAGAATAAAGCATGCTGAATCCTGTCACTATAAGGAAAAGGCACAGGATGGCATTGGTTAGATGCCACAGCCTGACCCAGACCGGATAATGGTAAAAATTCTTACTCATGAACTACCTGCTTCCTTTTGATAATGATCCTGAAAAGTGTGTGTACCATGGCTATTGCAATTGTCATGCCAATAAGGAACATACCTGTGAAGGAGATGAATTTGCTGCGGTTGGCACCAATCACATACGATTCATTTCGCAGGATCACTCCGTTGAGAAAACCCTTCTCAACACGGGTTTCCTGAGAAACATATTTATAAAGTGTGCCCATCAGTATCGAGTTCTGACTGTGACATTCGGCACATCCCCTGACAGCACTGTCAGCCGGCATCACCTCATGAGCCACGAGGACACTGTCATTCATCCTTGTATGGCAGTCTATGCACCTGACAGCCTCCATGTGACGGTCCACATCGGGAAGCCATTCATGCTTCGGCAATACGATACTGACATTCTCGTCATTTATCAGACCCATCACGTCAGAGTTACCGTGGCAACGGAGACACATCTCATTTGAGCGGATGATATATTCCCGTCCACCCCTGGCCTGCCTGGCAAGCGGATTGTAATAGTGAGGGTCATGGCATTTCCAGCATGATATCAGTCCTTCAGTTGCAGTGTAATGTATGCTGCGCTGATACTCGGCATCTATCTCCTCAAACTTGTACCGGGCGTAGTTCGGGTCATAGCCATGACAGTCTATGCACCCCCAGGAGCTCTCAAACCGGGTTTCCAGGGGATGGGGAAATGTCTTGAATCCTTCGGAATGACAGTCAAGGCAGCTGAAGCTCCAGTGGACAGAATTGTAGAACATGTCAGGAACAACCAGGTTATGCTCAGACATGAGCTGTTTTCTTGTGGTTCCCGTAGTGGTGTCGGTAAGGGAGTAGACAAGCCTGCCATGGCATACCAGGCAGTTGTTCTCATTGTCCTCTGCGTAAAGGCTGTTTGAGGCTCCGCGGACCGATTTTACCGTGTCAGGCTCCTGGCCTGTTGCCTCCGGTGTTGCCAGGAGAGACAAAATAAAAAGTAGAAGCAGAAGCTTTCTGATGGCCATAATCATTTTATCTGTCAGAACCGCACTGTAACATTCAGTCCTATCAGGAACTCTCCTTCACTGATACTGTTCTGGTTGTATACAAAGTTATACTGTCCGAGGATATCCTTGTAATTTGCAAAGAAAATCTGAAATGCATGCGTAGCAGTTCCTATCTCCCATCCCAGTGCCAGCTGCGGTTTGGCATTCAGCGATTCGTCTTTCTGGCTGCTGAAGAGCTGATCATATTCGGCTATAATGCTGTGTGAGCCGGTCACATTGTACCTTGCACCGGCTGAGATGCCGTAATGAGCATTCCTGTAGTCCACCTCAACGGCATTGAGCCAGATAAATGTGGGAGCAAGCTGAAGTGAAAGCTTCGTTCCGAACTGGCGTGCCACCAGAATCTGGTTGAAATATGAGAGACGGTGTATCTCACGCCAGTCATGGGCCGGGCCGAATGTATTCTGATTTAACAGGTTAATCCCTATATTTCCGTAGTAGCTGAGTGAGACGGGAACCGATCCAGACGACGTCTGCTGTAGTATGGCAAACTTCACGGCCAGATCCTGGGCCTTGTAGTTCTTGGCTGTACCGATACCGATCATCAGCCTGTCAGTAATTCCGTAATTGAGCCCCAGGCGAATGTTGGCAGGGGCCCATATCCCGAAGAGGTCATCAATACCATTGTTCAGCGTTCCGAAACGGTGATGAATCTCAAACTCGAGCAAACCCTTGAAAGGTGTTGCTACTGTCTGATTGTCAATTAATATACTGGTCTCAAAAACCCTGACAGGGTAATCATCGTTATCCTGGCAGAATGCTGGAAATGTTATCAGGACCAGAATGACGGATATGGCAATTTTCTTCATGGTTAACTTTATTAAGGTTTCCTGGATTCTAATTTTTTTCTGCTCCCTGTGAGGCCCACAGTTTTATGACATCTGTTGCCGGGATCAGGAGCGTGTCAATCTGCAGCATCTGCGACCCGAACGCCGTTATTGAAGAATGTATTGACAGCACCCTGCTTGATCCGGGTGTTACCGTGTCAACATTTGCCGAGAGTTTGTCGTAAGTACGGTCAACGGTCCACGCCGAGTGACAGCCCTGGCAGAATGGCTGGACTGTTTCCGAGAAGCTCACCGTCAGGTCCTGGGGTACTTCCTGCTTAGCCCAGGAATACTGTTCACACGACGATATTGAAAGCCCGCCCGCCACAATCAGTGCAGCAGGCAGCAATCTTGTAAGCCATGCTTTTCGCATCATCTTGCTTTCTGTTATATATTTCACAAAGATACCGTAATATGAATACACCCCTTCCCGGGTCAGAGCATATTTGGACTGATATACAGGTGTTTCTTGTCAACCCGGAAATTGATATTTGTCATCCGGCAGACTGTTAAATGCTTTCCTGCATCATTAATGGAGTACCGGGAGAGCAGGAAGAGCTCAAATCAGCTCACCTTATAGAGGCCTAGTGTTTTTTCTTCGAAAGCGCCAATATACTCTGACCTCACAAGGTTTTCCGATACAGCATGGGAAATGAAAAGCTCTGCCGAGGCGGTATAGACAGCATCACGCTGGGCATCATGCAGGAGGAGGTAACCCATGATAATATTGGCAGCCATCTCCACCAGGCGGCGTGCGTGGAAGTCTGTCAGCTCATTGTTGCCTGCAGATGTTACCTGAGCCACCCTCTTCTCAAAATCACCGGTCAGGGTGATAAGCTCCTTCCTCAGGTGATCGAGTTCCGGCCTGATTTCATTCTTCTCATATTCACGGATCTGCGCCAGGTATCCTCCTGTTGTTACGCCTCTGACAGCAGCTACAACCTGAAGCTGAGACGTGCCTTCATATATTGAGGTAATGCGGGCGTCACGGTAAAGCCTCTCAACAGGGAAATCCTTTATGAAGCCTGCACCGCCGTGGATCTGGACCGCGTCATATGCTATCCGGTTGCACCACTCACTGCTTATCAGCTTTACCATCGGAGTATAGATGTCTGCCAGCCTGGTATTGTTTTTCAGGTCCTCACGTTCCTCTTTTGTCAGAGGCCGCTCTGCTGCAATAAATGACCATGCCTTGTAGGTGTCAACAAAGCGGGCCGTTTCATAAAGAAGGGTACGCATTGCCTCAATCCGTATCCTCATCAGGGTGAGCATCTCAAAGACAGCCGGGAACTGGTCTATTGTCTTTCCAAACTGTTTCCTCTCTGATGCATATTTTCTGGCTTCTTCGTAAGCAGCCTGCGCAATCCCCACTGACTGCGCACCTACCCCGAGACGTGCTCCGTTCATCAGTGACATTACATACTTGATAAGGCCCATTCTCCGCTCACCTACCAGTTTTACAGGGGCATTGCGGAAGACAAGTTCGCAGGTGGGCGAACCTTTTATGCCCATCTTGTTCTCTATCCGTCTGACGATGACGCCACCGTCATTCCTGTCATAAACGAAGAGTGACAGCCCCCTGCCATCAGTCGTCCCTTCTTCAGAGCGGGCAAGGACGAGAGCTATCTCGGCATCGCCATTGGTGATGAAACGCTTCACCCCGTTAAGCATCCAGGTGCCCCTTGATTCGTCAAAGTGAGCCTTGAGCTGTACTGCCTGTAAGTCAGAACCGGCATCAGGTTCTGTAAGATCCATGGCTGCTGTTGCACCCTTGTTGAATCTCGGAAGGAATTGCTGCCTTATCTCATCAGTGGCAAACTCGAGAATAGTCTCACCGCAGTCCTGCAAACCCCAGATGTTTGCAAACCCGGCATCAGCTCTTGAAACCAGTTCGGCAGCCATGACGTATGGCACCATCGGGAAGTTCAGTCCATCATACTTTCGCGGGAAATTCATCCCTATCACCCCTGCCCTGGTCAGTGCCTCGTGGTTCTCACGTGTGCCACGGGCATAGGTGACATGACCGTCAGAGACCGTCGGTCCCTCATGGTCAACATCCTCGGCATTCGGTCCAATGACTTCGGCGCAAATGGCTCCAATGATCTCCAGCACCCTGTCAAAGTTGTCCATGGCATCCTCGAAGTCATGCGGGGCATAGTCAAATTGCTCCCTGTCCCTGTAATCCATCTCCTTCAGCCTGACGATCTTTTCCATTACAGGATGTGTCAGGTGGAACCTGAGGTCCTTATTGTCAGTATAGAAATTTGCCATTGGTGTTTCTTTTTAGGTTCAGACTGCTGTTGGTTTACCTGGCGTTTGCCTTGTAGTATTTGATTAGCTTCGGAATGACGTCAGCCACATCTCCGTTGATGACATAGTCGGCAATACTGTTGATTGGCGCCATCGGGTCATTGTTAATGGCAATGATTTTCCCGCTCTGGTTCATCCCGGCGGTATGCTGTATCTGCCCTGAAATACCGCATGCTATATAAAGCTTTGGCCTCACGGTCACCCCGGTCTGCCCCACCTGTCGTTCATGCCCGGCATAGCCGGCATCAACTGCAGCTCTTGAAGCCGCCACCTCACCGCCAAGCACAGAGGCAAGTTCGTAGAGGAGGGCAAAATTTTCCTTCGATCCCATTCCGTATCCGCCTGAAACAATGATCTGGGCTGACTTGATATCCACCTTCCTCGCCTCCATATGCCGCTCGATGATTTCGACGACAAGATCTTCGGGTCTGATGAAGGCTGCTACATCTATTTTCTTAAGTTCTCCCCTGTGGTTCCTGTTTACGATCTCGCGCTTCATCACCCCTTCGCGGACGGTGGCCATCTGCGGCCTGTGGTCAGGGTTGATTATGGTGGCAATTATGTTGCCGCCGAAAGCGGGCCTGATCTGGTAGAGCAGGTTTTTATAGGTGGTATCTGTTTTCTTTACATAGTGATCTCCGATCTCGAGGCTGGTGCAGTCGGCTGTCAGTCCGCTGTGCATTGCCGATGAGACTCTTGGTCCGAGGTCACGGCCGGTGGATGTGGCTCCCATCAATGCCACCTGGGGCTGTTCCTGCCTGAAAAGACCGGTAATCACTGAGGTGTAGGGCATGGTGCGGTAGTGTTCCAGCACCGGATCATCAGCCACATGCACCACATCTGCGCCGTACGGGAAGAGCTCGTTTTCGATGCCTTCGAGCCCGCTGCCGAGGACCACTGCCTCGAGGCGGCAGCCAAGGGTATTGGCCAGTGACCTGCCTCTGGTGAGCAGCTCGAGGCTGACTTCGGCAGGCCTGCCTTCATCGAGCTCGCAAAAGACGAATAGATTGTTCACTGTAACTATGTTTTATCCGTTTTTTAACCAATTGTATGATTCTCAAGCAACTCCCTGACTAATGACTCAATGTCTGCATTTGATGAGGTAAGGTGCTTCGATTCCTTTGCCTGGAGGATGACGTTTTCTATCTCCTTCACCTTTGTGGGTGACCCTGAGAGCCCGAGATGTTCCGGATCGGCTCCGATGGCGTCAACGCCCCACTCGGTTATCCTGATGAATGGCCGGCTTGCTGCTATGTAGTCAGAGCTTTCAGCCTGCAGTTCAGTGTCAGTACGCGCATACTTGTACTTCATTACCAGCCTGGCGTTACGGTAACGGCATGCCGGGGCTGTTCCGTTCACTGTAACCACCAGTGGCAGCCGGGCTGCTATTGTCTCCACTCCCCTCTCAAGCCTTCGGCGAATGATTAGTTTTTCGCCTTCAAATTGCATCGCTTCGGCATAGGTCACCTGCGGCCATCCCAGCTTTTCTGCGACCTGCGGCCCAACCTGTGCGGTGTCACCGTCAATGGCCTGCCTCCCTCCTAATACCAGGTCGGGCGCCAGCCTGCGCACTGCCAGTGCAAGAGCATATGATGTGGCCAGGGTGTCAGAACCTGCAAAAGCCCTGTCAGTAAGCAGTACCCCGTCATCTGCTCCGCGGTACAGTCCTTCACGGATAATCTCCGCAGCCCTGACCGGACCCATCGTGAGCAGGGTCACTGTCACCCCTTCATAACACTCCTTTATCCTCAGGGCCTGCTCCAGCGCATTCAGGTCCTCCGGATTGAAAATGGCAGGCAGAACACTCCTGTTGACCGTCCCGTCTGCTTTCATGGCATCGGGACCAACATTACGCGTATCCGGAACCTGCTTGGCAAGTACAACGATCTTGATTCCGTTCATCTCATTCTCGCTTTTGAAGTGGCAAATATAACAATAAAACAATACCGCAAATCGGCTGAAAATGATTTTCATGAACACCGGTCGAAAGATGAATAGTACGCATTACACTGTATATTATATTATTATGATATTCTCGCCGAACCATTATTGAATACGTTCGAAACTTAAAACTTCTTTACTCCCTTCACTGCCACGGGTATAAAAAAATCAGTTAATTTCGCCGCCGACAAAATCACCAATTTTATTTACTCTCCGATGAAAGGAAGACCCTATGCTGCCCTTGTTCTTTCAATGATTTTCTGGTCGTTCTCATTTGTCTGGTTCAAGGTGGCCAACGTTGACTATAATCCCATAACCATTGTCTTCATAAGGCTGTGCATTGCAATACTCTTTCTCACAGGCTTCCTGTGGGTCACCAAACGTTTTACCGCCATAAAAAAGGGAGACCGGAAGTATTTCTTTCTCCTGGCGCTGTTTGAGCCATTCCTCTACTTCCTTGGTGAAAGCTTCGGCCTGACCTATGTCTCATCGACAGTGGGCTCTGTAATAATCTCAACCATTCCGGTCTTTGCGGTCATTTTCGCATGGGTCATCTATCGTGAACGGCTGAAACTGATTAATTACATAGGTGTGATTCTATCATTCATCGGAGTTCTTATCTTCATCACCAACAGCACGGGTAACATCACAATGAATCCCAGGGGACTGGTGCTGATGTTCCTTGCGGTGGTGTCAGCCGTCGGGTACAATATGGTTCTTCACCGCCTGGCTTATGAATATGATCCGGTCACCATTGTCAACATTCAGAATATAATAGGTGCAATACTATTCCTTCCGCTCTTCCTGGTTTTCGATCTGAAGGATCTTCTTGCCACAGGCATTATTGCGAAGAGCTTTGGCTCAATAATTCTTCTGGCCATCTTCGCTTCATGCGGTGCGTTTGTACTCTTTGCCTATTCAGTCAGATATGTGGGAATTGCCCGCGCCAACATATTCAGCAATCTGATTCCGGTGTTTACGGCAATCTTCGCATTCTTCATAGTGGGTGACAGGCTGACGGCTCGTAACGGGTTGGGAATGGCGGTAGTGATTGCCGGCCTCTTTCTCTCACAGGCCAGAAAGAACAGGAAGGCAGCGGTCGATACTGACTTCGCAGGGAGAAGTGCCTGATAACCCTCAAATAACAGCTTTGATCGTCCCATTCTGCCGGGAATGTTATCTTTGTCTTCAATGATTCTGAGGATGAGGCACAGGGCTCCCAATCTGCTTCCCGGCATTGCTGTTCAGCGACAGTGGGTCGTCACTCTTTTGTTTCTCATGGGTGTAAGTGGTACGGCACTTAAAGGCCAGACCGGCGGTGACAACACCTATGAGTTCCTTAACCTCAGCCATTCAGCCTTTGCAAATGCCACCGGTGGAATTAATGTCGCCTCACGGCGAAGCGATCTAACCCTGCCGTACTTCAATCCTGCGTTGCTCAATGTCTCAACTGACAATGATATCTCACTCAGCTTTTCGTCCTGGTTTGCAGGAATCAGGTATGGCTATGCCTCCTGGGCACGTACCACCGCCACTTCAGGTAACTTTGCCGGGGGAATAAGCTTTATAAGCTATGGCACCTTCACTGAGGCCGACGAAGCTGGCAATATTACAGGCAGTTTTACCGCTGCCGAATACGCATTTAATATAATTTGGTCATGGCAGATTGACTCTTCCTTCTCCATAGGGATGAATCTCAAGCCTGTCATCTCACACCTCGAGCGGTACTTCTCTGCAGGACTCTGTGCCGATATCGGTGCTTCATACCACAATGAGAGGTTGTTGCTTGATGCAGGACTGGTCATCCGCAACTCGGGACTACAGCTCGTGGGTTATACCGGCAGCGGAGGAGAACCGCTTCCGTTTGAGATCATTGCCGGAGCCGCCAAGAGGCTCGCCCACGCTCCATTCAGCTTCTCCCTGACAATCAGGCATCTCGAGAAACCTGATCTGACCTTCGATTATAATCCTGAAGATGATGCCGGCCCGGGGGGGGTTGGTGAAGACATTCTCAGGCACATTGTGCTGGGCGTCGAAGTCCTTCCGTCAGATGCATTCTGGATCGGTGCCGGCCTTGACTACCAGCGCAGGGCTGAGATGCGGACCGGGCAGCGTACAGGCATGGCAGGCTTTACGGCAGGGTTTGGAATCCGTACAAGAGCCTTCGAACTGGCCTTTGCCCATGGCGCTTTCCACCCTGCCGGCGGATCAAACCACATAACCGTTACACTGAGACCTGAATTTATATTCAAAAAAACAGAACGGGCTGAACCTTAGCTGCACCCTTTCGTTTTAATCTGATGGAAACAATGGCAAAGAATAAAGAAAAAATAATCATAACAGTTGACGGATACTCGTCGTGTGGTAAAAGCACCTTCGCGAAAGCGATTGCTGAGGAGCTGGACTATATCTATATTGATTCGGGAGCCATGTACAGGGCTGTCACTCTCTTCGCGCTGAGGCGCGGACTGGTTGGTAACGGCATTGCTGACGAGCCCGGGATAATGAATGCGCTTCCGGAAATTATTATAACCTTTATGCCTGACCGTGAGACAGGATTCTCAGCCACTTACCTAAATGGCGAGAAGGTGGAGAGGGAGATACGTGACCGTGACGTTTCGGATAACGTCAGTCCTGTCAGCACTATTGCCGGTGTCAGGACCAGGCTGGTGGAGTTGCAGCGGTCACTGGGCGCCGGAGGGGGTGTGGTGATGGACGGCCGGGATATAGGTACGGTTGTATTCCCTGACGCACGGCTAAAGATCTTCATGACAGCCAGGCCTGAGGTGAGGGCCCGGAGACGCTTCCTCGAGCTGGTGAGCAAAGGACTGCCGGCCGACTTTGATGCCGTGATGAAAAACATAAGCGAACGTGACAGGATAGACTCATCGCGAGAAGTGAGCCCTCTCCGGCAGGCTGATGATGCGATTGTGCTTGACAACAGTGACATGACTCCCGAAGAACAGATGGTCTGGTTCAGGGAGCTTTACAAAAAAAGGATAAATGAAAGTTGACATAGAACAGAGTTCAGGATTCTGTTTCGGAGTGGAGAATGCCGTTGCCATCGCTGAGGATGCCCTCCGCGAGGGAGAGACCATATATTGCCTTGGAGAGATAGTGCACAATGACATCGAGGTGGCACGGCTGACCGGCCTCGGGCTGAGACCAATCACATATGAAGAGTTCGAAAACCTGCATGACTGCAAGGTGCTGATAAGGGCACACGGCGAGCCTCCTTCGACATATGCCAGGGCAAGGGAGAATAACATAACAATTATCGACGCCACATGCCCGATAGTACATTCAATGCAGAAGAAGATACAAAAGGTGGCCGAACTGTCGCGTGAAGAAAATGGACAGATAGTCATCTACGGAAAAGAAGGTCATGCTGAGGTCATAGGGCTGATAGGTGCCGCCGGACCCAGGGGGATACTGGTCACTGGCAGGGGTGACCTTCACAGGATAGACTACACCAGGCCGGTCTTTCTCTTCTCGCAGACAACCAAGAGCAAGGAGCAGTATGAGGTTGTGGCTGAGATCATAAGACTCAATATGGAAAAGGTTTCACCTGACCATTCTTCCACCCTCCTGAAGGTCCATAACACCATCTGCGGGCAGGTGTCAGGGCGTGAGCCAAAGCTGAGGGAATTCGCAACCAGGCATGATGTGATCATCTTCGTCAGCGGAAGGAACAGCTCCAACGGCCGCATGCTCTTCGAAGTGTGTCTGAAGGTGAATTCCCGCTCCCACTTCATCTCCTCACCAGATGAGCTGAACAAAGAATGGTTTTGTGGAGCATCCAACGCAGGTGTCTGCGGCGCCACTTCCACCCCGAGGTGGCTTATACAGGAAGTTGCAGAGCTTGTTGCTGCAATTTGACATCGTTATTTCTGAATTGAAAATGCATGAAATTGTAGTAATTTCGCACCGTCAATAAATATTTCTTACAATGGGGAAAATTAAAAAGATAGGCGTTCTCACATCGGGTGGAGACGCTCCCGGAATGAATGCAGCCATACGTGCTGTGACGCGAACCGCAATCTATAACAAGCTGGAGGTAGTCGGTATCAGGAACGGTTACCTTGGAATGATAAATGCCAATTTCAAACCACTATACGCACACTCAGTTTCAGACACCATTCAGCGGGGGGGTACAATACTCAAGACAGCCAGGTGCGACGCATTCCGGACTCCCGAGGGGAGGAAGGTTGCATATGACAACCTGAAGGCTGCCGGTATTGACGGAGTTGTTGTGATAGGTGGTGACGGCTCATTCAAGGGAGCCAGCCTTTTTAACGAAGAGTACAACATTCCGTTTGTGGGGGTGCCCGGCACTATAGACAATGATATTTACGGTACTGACTACACCATAGGCTATGATACCGCACTTAACACTGTGGTGGAGGCTGTTGACAAGATCCGTGACACTGCCAGCGCTCTCAACAGGATGTTCTTTGTTGAGGTAATGGGAGCCGAGGCAGGCCATATTGCCCTTTACAGCGGAATCGCTTGCGGAGCTGAAGCTATCATCATGCCTGAACTAAAGGGTGATGCGCGTGACATCAGCAAGATGATTGAGACAGGCAACAGGAGAAAAAAATCAAGCAACATCATCATTGTGGCAGAAGGAGATGAAGAAGGAGGTGCAATTGCCATTGCCGAGAAACTCAAACCACAGCTGAAGGGCTATGAGGTGAGGGTGGCTGTACTGGGACACCTGCAGCGCGGCGGGTCGCCGTCAGCGCTTGACCGCGTAAACGCCAGCAGGTTGGGTAATGCAGCCGTAGAGGCACTCCTTGACGGGCAGCAAAGCGTCATGGTAGGACTTCAGAATGACGAAATAGTGCTGGTCCCGTTCAGGAAAGCCGTGAAACTGCACAAGGGGCTGAACCAGCAGCTTGTCGACATAATTGATGTACTTAATGTTTAAGCCCACACCTTTTACTATATGATGGAAACTTCAGAGGTATTTTTTACAGATATGCACTGCACATCATCACTGAACCTGCTTAAGAAGCTGGAGAGGCTGGTGAAGGCTGCCGGTTTTGAAAAAATGGATTTCAACCGTAAGATGACTGCCATAAAGATCCATTTTGGCGAGCCGGGCAATCTTGCATATCTAAGACCCAACTTTGCAGCAAAGGTGGCTTCCATGGTAAGGGAGAGGGGCGGCAAGCCTTATCTGACAGATTGCAACACGCTTTATTCAGGGGAGAGGAACAATGCCCCCGACCACCTTAATGCCGCGTTCTCCAACGGTTACAACCCCCTGAGTGCCGGGTGCCATGTGGTAATAGCCGACGGAATAAAGGGAACTGACTACCGTGAGATAGAAGTCAACCTTGATTATACGCGAAAGGCAATGATCGGTACAGCAATTTCCGATGCAGATATAATTATTTCAATGAGCCACTTCAAGGGGCATGAGCAGACCGGTTTCGGTGGTGCCCTGAAGAACCTCGGGATGGGCTGTGCCTCGGTTGGAGGAAAGCTTTTCCTGCACTCCGGGAATCCTCCCTTCATTTACCAGAAGAACTGTACCGGCTGCAAAATATGCGTAAACAATTGTGCCCATGATGCCGTTCACCTGGGTGATGACAGAAAGGCTTATATCGATTATGACAGATGCACAGGCTGCGGCCAGTGCGTGGCTGTCTGCCAGTTTGATGCTGCGAGGGTGCAGGGGAACTCCGAGAGTGACGCACTGAACAGAAAGATTGCCGAATATGCCTATGCTGTGGTCAGGGATAAACCGGCACTGCATGTGAACTTCATCATGGATGTATCGCCCGATTGCGACTGCTGGGGGCATAACGACAGACCGCTGGTGGAGGATATAGGAATTGCAGCTTCAACTGACCCTGTGGCCCTTGACAAGGCCAGTGTCGATATGGTGATGAATGCACCTGCGGCACGGCATTTGCGGGAGAAGGAAAACGGCAATGATCTCCGCGGAGAGGATAAATTCCGGCTGGTGCATGGCAGCACCGACTGGAAAACGGGACTCCTTCACGGGGAAAAGATTAAACTTGGATCTTTATCATACAAACTGATTAAGATATGAAGGACCCGTCATCATCAAAGCGCATGACCATACTTATTGTTGAGGATGACCCGCATAGTCAGCTTTATTTCACAAAGCTGCTGTCAGGCCTGTATGACACTGCTGTGGCCGAATCCGCCGCAGAAGCATGGGATCAGCTTCATGACCGGAAGTTTGATCTTGTGTTGATGGACATCTCTCTTAAAGGTGATGAGGACGGGCTCTCGCTGACGCGCAGACTGCGTGCCGAGGATGGTTATGGCATGCTGCCGATTGTAGCTGTCACGGCATATGCTTTCCCCGATGACCGGAAGCGGGCACTGGAGGCAGGCTGTACTGATTACCTGCCCAAGCCGGTGAGCAGTAACGATTTGCATCACAAGATCGCCGAGCTTACTCATAAATAGTCAAAAAGCTCCTTTCACAACACACCAGCAATTAAAAAATTCACTTCAGACTATTGCTTTTCCGCTCAGATAATTGAATTCACAATGAAATACCGGAAATGCTGAAGGTCCTGCAGAAATCCTAAATTTACTGAACAAACCGGGACAGATTTAATGGCCTCTTCATCACTCAGAAAATTCATTTATCTCTCAATTGCTGCTGCAGTTGCTACAATATCCATAAAGCTTACAGCATATTTTCTTACAAATTCAGTAGGACTTCTTTCTGACGGCCTGGAGTCATGCGTTAACCTCGCTGCCGCTCTTGTTGCTCTGTTCATGCTGAACCTTGCAGAAAAGCCGCCTGACGAGAGGCATGAATTCGGACATAATAAGGCTGAATATTTTTCCAGCGCAATTGAGGGCGGTCTGATCGTCCTTGCGGCTGGCACCATTATCTGGTCAGCCGTACCAAGGATCATTGATCCGCAGCCTCTTGAAAAATTAGGAATAGGGCTGATAATTGCTTTAAGCGCCTCATTGATTAACCTCGTCGTCTCAATCATCCTGATCAGAAACGGGCAAAAACACAACTCAATAACCCTGGAAGCTGATGGCAAACACTTAAGGACAGATGTCATGACTTCTGCAGGCGTCCTCCTTGGAATTGCACTTGTCAAACTGACCGGATGGATGATTCTTGATGCCATTGTTGCTATTGGAGTTGCCCTGAATATTGTCTGGACAGGTTATCAGCTCATGAGAAAGTCAGCAATGGGCTTGCTCGATACTTCGCTGCCGCAAAATGAGATACGGAAAATTACCGGTATTCTTGAAGGCTACGGGCAACAGAATTTAACATTCCACTCCCTGCTGACCAGACAGTCAGGACAGAGGAAATTCATTTCAGTGCACCTGCAGATGCCTGGAAAGTGGAATCTTCACCAGGGACACATGCTTGCCGAGAAAGTAGAAAAGGATGTCCGGATGCTGTTTCCTGATTCGCCAACGACAGTTTTCACACACATCGAACCGGTTGAAGATCCTGAATCGATGCTTGATATCGGCATTGATCATCAATAGTCAAAAGATTTTCAGAAACATAGTGTTTATTGAGAAATAGTCAAAAAGTTCCTTCAGGACAAAAATTTTATTATTTTTGCGAACCTGAATTTTATTCGGGTAGTCCTCTGCTTCCGCCGGCTGACGGATCCGGAAGACGTATCGGGGTGTAGCGCAGTTGGTAGCGTACTACGTTCGGGACGTAGGGGCCGGAAGTTCGAGTCTTCTCACCCCGAC
>ENA-UOOK01002119-UOOK01002119.1-fermentation-metagenome-genome-assembly--contig:-NODE-2119-length-24957-cov-6.727693_pt1 | contig 24957 bp, 21 predicted proteins | sample MGYA00245777_ERZ724023 | MGnify/ENA primary metagenome ERZ724023 (study PRJEB28704, sample SAMN03018312) | fermentation metagenome | biome: anthropogenic terrestrial biome; feature: soil; material... | reverse complement strand
TTTACGTCGGCAAGAACGCGCACCTGCGCTACTCCACCATCGAGAACTGGTCGAAAAACATGTATAACCTCAATACCAAGCGCGCGCTGGTGGAGGAAGGCGGCACGGTCGAGTGGGTTTCCGGCTCGTTCGGCTCCCACGTTTCCTACCTCTATCCGATGAGCATATTAAAAGGAGAAAATTCCAGGATGGAATTCACCGGCATCACGTTCGCCGGCAAGGGCCAGAATCTGGATACCGGGGCCAAGGTCGTGCACGCCGCGCCGCACACGTACTCCAGCATCAATACGAAATCCATCTCGAAAGACGGCGGCGTGTGCACCTACCGCAGCTCCGTGGAGATCCTGCCGCAGGCTTACGGCTGCCGGTCCTCCGTCAACTGCGAGTCGCTCATGCTGGACGACCGTTCCCGCTCCGACACCGTGCCGGTCATGGACATCCGCAACGACGACGTGGACGTCGGCCACGAGGCGAAGATCGGCCGCATCAGCGACGACGCGATTTTTTACCTGATGAGCCGCGGCATCTCCGAGGAAGACGCGAGGGCGATGATCGTCACCGGCTTCGCGGAGCCGGTGGCCAAGGAGCTTCCGGTGGAGTACGCGGTGGAGATGAACAACCTGATCAAGCTGGAAATGGAGGGCGCCATCGGCTGAGCCGGGGCGGGATGCGATGAATGTATTGTTGAATCATGTCAATGCCATGCCCACGAAGACGTGGAATCACCTCGGCATCAATGATGCCGGGCTGAACGCGGAGGCACCCGAATTCCGGCCTTATGCCGGGGAGCCGCTTGCCGCGCTTCCCGCGGGCGTGACCGTTTCGGAACAGGCGGCCCCGGGCCCCGAGCCGGAAACCGGCATGGGCGCGGAAGCGGCCGGGTTTGTAAAGGAGAATGCGAATACGGGCGTTTCGCTGCGCGTGGCGCCCGGCGTCAAGGTTCGGGAGCCCGTGCGCCTGGATTACCTGCTGAGCGCGGAAAACCCCGCCGTTGCGGACAACGTGACGGTCGCCGCGGGAGAGGGCAGCGAGGTCACCGTCGTGATGAGCTGCCGCTCGGCCGGAGACGCCGCCGGATTCCACGGCGGGCTGACGAAGCTGTATGCCGCGCAGGGCGCGGCGATCCATCTGGTGCAGGTGCAGCTCCTCGGCGACGGCTGCACGCATTTCGACAACGTCGGCGCGACGGCGGAGGACGACGCGCTGATCGACGTGGTCCAGGCGGAGCTCGGCGCGGAAAAGTCCTATTCCGGCGTAAAGGCGCGCCTGAACGGCGCCGGGAGCCGCCTGAGGCTGGACACGATCTATTTCGGGGACCGCAGCCGCGCGCTCGACTTCAACTATGTCGCCGACCACGTCGGGCGGAAGACGAAGTGCGAAATCAGCGTGGCCGGAGCTCTGCTGGACGAAAGCGAGAAGACGTTCCGCGGAACGATCAATTTTTTGCGCGGCGCGAAGCGCGCCAAAGGCCGCGAAAGCGAGTTCAATCTCCTTTTCAGCCCGAAGGTGCGCAGCCGCACCGCGCCGCTCATCCTCTGCGAGGAGGAAGACGTGGAAGGCCAGCACGCCGCGAGCACGGGGAAGATCGACGCCAACCGCCTGTTCTACCTCATGTCGCGCGGCCTGAGCGAAACGGACGCAAAAAAACTTCTGATCGAGGCGCAGTTCCGGCCCGTGACGGACCGTATCCCGGACGAAGGGTTGCGCGGCGCGATTATGGCGTATGTGAAAGAGAGGCTGAGCAAACTTGAACCCATGGGCTGAGGATTTTCCGATCCTGAATCAGAAAATGAACGGAAAACGGCTTGTCTACCTCGACAATGCCGCCACGTCGCAGCGGCCGCTGCCGGTGATCCGCGCGGTGGACGAGTTCTACCGCACGCAGAACGCGAACCCGCACCGCGGGCTCTACGAACTAAGCGTGAAAGCCACGCAGCGCTATGAGGACGCGCGCTCCGCCGTGAGAAAGTTTATCGGCGCGGGGGAGGACTGCGAGGTGATCTTCACGCGCAACGCTTCCGAGTCGCTCAACCTTGTGGCGTACAGCTACGGGATGGCGTTCCTGCGGGAGGGCGACGAGATCGCCCTCCCGGTGAGCGAGCACCACAGCAACCTTGTGCCGTGGCAGATGGTCGCGAAGGCGAAGGGCGCGAAGCTCGTCTACCTCTACCCGGACCGGGACGGCCGCCTGACCGATGAGGAGATCGACGCGAAAATCACGAAAAGGACAAAGCTCGTCGCCGTGGCGCACGTTTCCAACGTGCTCGGCTCGGTGTACCCCGTGCGGAAGATCGCCGACAGGGCCCACGCCGCGGGTGCCGTCGTGGTGGCGGACTGCGCGCAGAGCGTTCCCCACCGCAGGGTGAACGTACAGGAGCTGGGGGCGGATTTCATGGCGTTCTCCGGCCACAAGATGATGGCGCCGATGGGCATCGGCGTGCTCTACGGCCGCAAGGAGCTGCTGGAGAAAATGCCGCCGTTCCTGCGCGGCGGCGAGATGATCGAGTATGTGCACGAGCAGGATTCCACATTCGCGCCGCTGCCCCAGAAATTCGAGGCCGGCACGCAGAACGTGGGCGGTGCGGTCGGCTTGGAGGCTGCTATCCGCTACCTGGAGGGCGTCGGCTATGACCGCATCCAGAAAACGGAAAACGAGCTGCTGAATTACACGCTGGACGGGCTTGCGGAAATCCCGCATGTCGTCGTCTACGGCGGGACGCGGAACAGAGAGAACCGCGGCGGCGTGATTTCCTTCAACGTGGAGGGAGTCCACCCGCACGACGTGGCCAGCATCCTGGACGCGGACGGCATCGCAGTCCGCGCCGGCCACCACTGCGCGCAGCCGCTGATGGACTATCTCTGCGTGAATTCGACCTGCCGCGCAAGCTTCTATTTCTACAACACAAAGGAAGACGCGGACGCTTTTCTCGAGAGCCTGAGAAAAGTCAGGGGGTGGCTCGGCCTTGGAGCTTAACGAGATCTATACGCAGATTCTGACGGAGCACAATAATTCCAGGCGGAACAAACATCCGATCGAAAACCCGACCATTTCGCTGAAAGGCGTCAACCCGAGCTGCGGCGACGAGATCACGCTCCAGCTTCGCGTAAGAGCCGGCGTCATCGAAGACGCCGGCTTTACCGGTGTGGGATGCGCCATTTCCCAGGCTTCGGCCTCCATCATGATCGACCTCATCAAGGGGAAGACGACGAAAGAGGCGCTGCGCCTCGCCAACCTGTTTTTCGGCATGATCAAGGGGGAAATCAAGGACGAGGGCCGGCTCGAAGAGCTGGACGAAGCCGTGGCGCTGAAGGACATCTCCCATATGCCGGCGCGTGTGAAATGCGCGGTGCTCGGCTGGCACACGCTGGAGAACGCGATCGAGGGGAAAAAGGAGTAAAGCCGGCCCCTTGCCCGGACGGTTTCGGGAGGGGCGGGAAGTACGCCTGCCTGCGGAAGAAAAAAACCTGCCGGTATCCGTACGTCTTTCTCGTTCGGGAGGACAGGCGGAAGCGGCGGGATAATTTTAAGGGAGCTTTTGGAATGAAAATCGTGAAATTTCAGCCGAACCCCAACAGCAAAGCCCACGTGATCGGCTACCTGCACGACGTTTCGGTGGAAATGCCGAAACGCACGGAGCGCCCGTGCGTTGTGATTTACCCGGGCGGCGGGTATGTCTTTCTTTCCGACCGGGAAGCCGATCCGCCCGCGATGGCGTTTTTCGCACGCGGATATCAGGTGTTCATCCTGGATTATTCCATCAAGGGGGACGCGACGCAGCTCCGTCCGCTGATCGACGGCTCGCTCACGCTGATGAAAATCCGGGAGAACAGCAAAGAGTGGCACGTCGTCCCGAACCAGATCGCCGTGCTGGGATTTTCCGCCGGCGGCCACGCCGCCGCAAGCCTCGGCACGCTCTGGGATTCCCCGGAGCTGAAAGCGAAGATCGACACGAAGGGCGGCGGCAACCGCCCGGACGCGATGATCCTCTGCTACGCCGTTATCACGGCCGGCCTGAAATCGCACCGCGATTCCATCGAGGCGCTCTGCGGAGGAAAGCCGACCCCGGAGCAGGTGCGGTTTTATTCGTTGGAAAAGCATGTCGGCGCCGACACGCCGCCGACTTTCCTCTGGCACACCGAAGAGGACGACTGCGTTCCCGTCGAAAACGCAATGATGTTCGCCGCGGCGCTGCGCGAACACGGCGTCCCGTTCGAGTGCCATATCTTCCAGAAGGGCGGCCACGGCATGTCGGTCTGCAACGTGGAGGTCGGATGCCCGCTCGCCCATAACGCGATCTGGGTGCGCCTCGCCATGGAATGGCTCAGCGATCTTTTTCAATTCCCGGCGTGACGGCTTTCGTACCGTCGAAAGTTACAATTCCCGGACCATTTTGGGAAAGTGATTCTTCCCTTTTCCTCTAAGAAACGGCTGGGTTTTCTTTTATACTTTTATCAGATTATCATTCGGGAGAAGGAGAAGCATGCCTCGGCCAGAAGATCTACCCGCAGAGGTCTGCGGGCCGTTTCAAGCGAGAAAAAACGACCGGCCCGGAAGAAAATACCCGGGCTGGAGGGAGGGCGGATTCTCATTTTTCAAATGGGTCGTGCTGGCCGTTCTCATCGGCCTGGTCGCCGGTGGGGCGGGCGCCCTGTTTTCCCTGTGCGTCCGTTGGGCAACGGCATTCCGGGAGGCAAGCGGCTGGGTCGTCTGGCTGCTCCCGGCCGCGGGCCTTTTGATCGTTTTTCTTTACCGGGTGTGCGGCGTTGAGCGGCCGAAAGGAACGGACCTTGTCATCGAGTCCATCTCCTCGCCGGAGCCGATACCGCTCATTATGGCCCCCCTTATTTTTGTCGCCACCTGCCTGACTCACCTGTTCGGCGGCTCGGCCGGCCGCGAAGGCGCCGCCCTGCAGCTCGGCGGAAGCCTTGGCTACCATGTCGGCGGCCTTTTCCGCCTGGATGAGAAAGACCTTCATCTGGCGACGATGTGCGGAATGACGGCCTGCTTTTCCGCACTCTTCGGCACGCCGCTCGGCGCGGCGATGTTTGTGATGGAGGTAATCAGCGTCGGCGTCATGTACTACGCGGCGCTGGTGCCTTGCACCATTGCGGCTCTTACGGCTTTGGCCGTTTCCCGCGCGTGCGGGTTCAGGCCGACGGCGTTCGCCGTTCGCGGGGTTCCCGCGTTTGCCGTTCTTCCGTTTGTCCGGGTGGCGGCTCTGGCCGCGCTGTGCGCGGGCGTCAGCATCCTGTTCTGCTATGCGATGCGCGCGGCGGGCCGTCTTTACCGGAAGTACCTGCCGAACCAGTATCTTCGTGCGGCCGCGGGCGGCGCACTGGTCGTTCTGCTCGCCCTTGTTTTCGGCCGCGATTACCTCGGCATGGGGCAATCCGCCTTCCTCGCCGCTTTCCGCGGAACAGCGCGGCCGGAGGCGTTTGCGCTGAAGCTGCTGTTTACCGCAGTTACCCTGGGCGCCGGGTTCAAAGGCGGTGAGATCGTTCCCGCCTTTTTTGTGGGGGCGACGTTCGGCTGTTCCTTCGGCGGGCTGCTCGGCTTGGACCCGTCATTCGGCGCCGCAATCGGATTCTTATCGGTGTTCTGCGGCGTGACGAACTGTCCGCTGTCCGCCGTTGTAATGAGCGTGGAGATTTTCGGCGCGCAGGGCATCCTGTTCTATTTTCTGGCGGCGGGCATCAGCTATATGCTGTCCGGTTATTCCGGAATCTACGTTCGTCAAAAGATTTTATATTCCAAATACAAACCGTACTACCTCGGCGTGCAGGCCGGGGAAAAGCCGGAGGATCCCGGTGGGCCGGGAAAACCGGCGGTATAAAAAGAGCCGCTGAATGCGGCTCTTGAGAAAGATATGTTCTGCGGGCGCATGCCGGGCACAAGGGCGGTGCGCCTTCTTTTTTTCGGACTTTTCAGCCGATTCCGTTCAGGAGAGGTCCGTGTTTTCCGGCGTATAGATTTTGCCGCCGATATAGGAGATCAGGGCCCCGATAGGGATTTCAAGATAATACGTGACGGTGCGCCACAACGTGACGGCAGGGATGATCTTGTCTCCGAAGAAGTCGTGAAAGAACAAAACGAAGCCGCCCTCCATGCCGCCCGAGGATCCGGGGAGGGGGATGAAGGACGCCACCATCGTCGTAAAGGCATCGCCGGCAATCATCGTTAAAACGGACTGTCCCTTCAGGTTGAAGCTGCGGTAAACGAAGTAAGAGACAAGGCCGGAAATCGTGATCTGCCCCAGCGTGATGCACGTGGCGAAGCAATACAACGGGAAAGAATTTCCCATAACGTTGGAGCTGACGTGAAAAATTTGCAGCTGATCGTGCACCTTATGGTAAAATTTGTCGGAAAGCTTTTGCAGCTTCATCCAGTTCATGACACGCACGATGATCTTCAGAATCTTCTCCGTCAGGTTTTGGTTGACGATCACCAGCAGGACCGCGGCGATGAAGATGCAGTTGCTGATCAGGCCGAAAATGGTGACAAAAGAATAACTGCTGATGGTTGTCTGAAAGAATTTCAGCTTCAGGAGGATCAGCAGCAGGGAATAAAAGAACGTGACGCCGTGGTGCACGAGGGATTTTATCGCGATGATGGAGCTTGCGGCGCCCACGTCCATGCCAAGGCGCGTCATGTTGTAGATTTCCACCGGTTCCCCCATGGAGAACGGAGTCAGGTTGCTGTAAAGCAGCCCGACCATGCCGATATAGAAGGAGCGGCCGAACGTCCATTTATGATAGAGATGGTGGCAGAACAGATGCAGGACGTAGCCTTCCAGCAGCCAGCCGGTTACGGTTCCGGCAAAAATGCAGATAAACCAGCCGACCTGAAGATTCAGCACGGCTTCCCACAGGTTTTTCAGCCCGTCGTCTTTGACGAGAAAATAGCTCAGCACACCCATCGACAGGACGATGGTGATAAAGGAAAACAGGTTTTTTCTAAGAAGGGATTTACTCTTATTTTTCATGGTTCTATCCTTATCCATATCCATGTGTTTTTCGACTAGGATGGATTTGCGGGAGCCGGTTTTTATTCCCCCGCGCGCACGGACCCGCCAACCGGGGAAAAAACGAAAGGGGACGCGCCGTTCCGCCAGCGGGACTTTCCCTCTGGGATCGGCTGCAGGCGCATCCAAAATCCGCGGGAGCAAATCGATTATGCTTCCGCAAAGACACATTATGCGAAAGAATTGCTTATAAAAACATTTCAATTATATCATGTTTATTCAAAAAAAGTCAAGGAAAGGGCGAATCGAGTCCGCAGCGCCGTTTTCCTGTCCTCCGGCATACTGCGCTGTTTCAATCCGTATGATTGACGTTGGCGATTTCTTGCTTTTAAAATACGTTTGGTATCGTCAGCCGCATCGTCGGGAACCCTTCCTAACCTTGCCGGCTGTGCCCGATTCGTCAATCCAAAACGCGAGGGAGCACCCGTTTCCGGGTGCTTCCTTACAACGCCGCGGCTTATTTTCGGAAAAGATTCAGAGAATCACCGAAGATGTGGAATCGACCTTGATTCCGCCGTCCTTTGTCCTTGAGAGCTTTGCCTTATTTCCGTTGCCGTCCTCGATCGTCATTTTTTCGATCTTGTTTGCCGTAAAAAAATTCACGGCGTCGGACTCCACGAAAGCCGACCATTTTTTTACCTGAGCCTGCTCCGGTTCATATGCTTCTTCCATGGTCTTCGCGGTTTCACTGTTCATGATAGCACCCTCCAGTCGATTATGATGGGACAAGTTCCAGTATATCACACGGGGCGGATGATGAAAAGCGAAAACCGCGCGTTACCGTTCTTCCTCATCCTCGCGGCCGAGAAGGGATCAGCGGGATTTTCCCGCGCCGGCCCGCGAGATTTTCGTCCTTTTATCCTCACGGCTTTTATGGTATACTTGATCCCGATGAATTCCCAGAACGGGGGGAGTGGAATGCGGGACGTCAAATGCGTGTTTTTTGACATAGGATATACGCTGGTGGACGAGGACGATGTCTGGACGTTCCGGTGCCGGGAACAGGCGGAGACGCAGGAAGCCCGAAGGCTTGCGCTTTCACCGTCCCAAATTTACGGGGAAATCGTCCGGGCTTCCATAGCATATCGGCCGCAGTACAGGACGGTCATTCGGAAGTTTGGCTTTTCCAATCCCGCGCCCTACCGCCACAGCCTTGAGAAGCTGTATCCGGACACGATCCCGGTTTTGCAGTCGTTATCGGCAAAATACCGACTCGGCATTATCGCCAATCAGACCGAGGGCCTTTGCGATCGTTTGAAGTCTTGGGGGATCTTTCGGTATTTTTCCCTTGTCGTTTCATCGTGGGATTATCACATCATGAAACCGGATGCGAGGCTTTTCCAGATAGCCGTCGATCTGTCCGGATGCAGACCGTCGGAAACAGCGATGGTCGGCGATCGCCTCGACAACGATATTTTTCCTGCAAAAGCCTTGGGAATGAAAACCATATGGATCAAGCAAGGGTTCGGTAAATTCCAGACTCCCAAATCGGCGGCATACTCACCCGGAATAGAAATCGGGCGTTTGAGCGAACTGCTGCACATATTATAGCACGCTTATGCGTTTTGCCCGCATTTTCCGGCACGCCGTCCCTTCTGAGCGGGTTTTCCGCTTCCGCCGCGCTCAGCGCCCGGGGCCGGCATCCCTGCGGGAGAGCTGCTTTTCAACGGGTTTCCTTAAAAATTTTTATAAAGCGAGGGATATGACCTTGAATGATTTCCGATTCCGCCAGGTGCATCTGGATTTCCACACATCGCCGCTGATTCCGGATGTCGGTGGGAAATTCGACAAACGCGAGTTTCAGGAAGCGCTGAAGATCGCCCATGTGGATTCCATCACATTGTTCTCAAAATGCCACCACGGGTACTCCTATCATCCGACGAAGGTCAACCGGATGCATCCGACTCTCAGTTTCGATCTGCTCGGCGCACAGCTGGAGGCTTGCGGGGAGATCGGCGTGAGGGCGCCGGTCTATCTTTCCGCCGGATTCGACGAGAAAGACGCCGTCACCCACCGCGACTGGCTTTACAAGGAATTCGGGACCGAAGGGCAGGACTTCTCCAAGCCGGGCTTTCACCTTCTGTGCTACAATACGCCGTATCTTGACAAGCTTCTCGCGGAGATCGCGGAGGTGATGGAGCGGTACCACCCCTGCGGCATTTTCCTCGACATCTCCGCGGAGCGCACCTGCTGCTGCGACCGCTGCACGGCCGGGATGAAGGAGCTGGGCCTCGATCCGCGGAACTATGAGGACGTCAAAAAATACGGGAGGCTGACGTACCGGCGCTATGCCGAAGCCGTCGAAAAGCAGGTCCGTTCCTACAGCAAGACTGCAACGATTTTTCACAACGCCGGCCATATCGCCCGCGGCAGAAGAGATCTGGTTCAGTACGACACGCACCTTGAGCTGGAGAGCCTTCCGACCGGCGGCTGGGGTTACGACCATTTCCCCATGAGCGCCGCCTATGCCAGAACGCTGCACAAGGATTTTCTCGGGATGACGGGAAAATTCCACAAGACATGGGGGGAGTTCGGCGGCTTCAAGCACCCGAATGCGCTGAAATACGAGGCGGCCCTCTCCATCGCGAACGGGGCGGGGTGCTCCATCGGCAGCCAGTGCCATCCGAGCGGGAAGCTGAACCGTTCCACCGCCGCCCTGATCGGCGCGGCCTACGCATTTATCGAGCCGAAGGAACCGTGGTGCCGGGGCTACGAGAATGTCGCGGACGTCGCGGTCCTCAGCGCTGAGGCCTGCGGCGTGGAAGCGGAGCAGGCGAAGAGTTCCGATACCGGCGCCAACCGGATTTTGCTGGAATCCCATATGCTCTATAATTTTATCGACCAGGCAGAGGACTTCGGAAAATACAGGCTGATCCTCTGCCCGGACCGGATTTGCGTGACGCCCGCGCTGCGGGCGAAGCTGGAGCGGTATCTGCGGGGCGGCGGAAAGCTTCTGCTGAGCGGACGCTCCGGCCTTGATGCGGACGGGAAGTTTGCGCTCGACGCCGGCGTGGCGTTCGCGGGGGAAAACGAGTTCTCCCCCACCTATCTGGTTCCGGACAAAATCCGTATGACGAACGGCGTGACGGAGTACCTCATGCGCGCGCGCTCCTGGCGTTTCCGGAATCTGGACGCCGAGATCCTCGCGTCGGGGCAGAACCCGTATTTCAACCGCACGAGGGAGCATTTCTGTTCCCATCAGCACGCGCCGAACGACCCGCGGACACAGTACCCGACCGTCGCGGTCAAGGGGAGCGTCGCGTATATCGGCTGGGACGTGTTTTCGGGCTATGCCCGGTACGGGGACCTGCAGTACAAGGAGCTTGTGCGCGGCGTTATCGGGCGGCTGATGGGCGGCGACGGCTTTTCCGCAAAGGCCGAAGTGCCGGACCGCGCCGTCGTGACCTTGACGCGGAAAGAAAACAGGGAAGTACTCCACCTCCTGTTCGCGCACACCACGATCCGCGGGGCCGATACCGAGGTCATTGAGGACGTCGTACCGCTTTACAATGTGAAATGCTCGGTAAAATGCGGCGGGGCGGCGCGCGTCTACACCGTGCCGGATCAAAAGGATCTTCCGTTTGCTTACCGGGACGGATATGCGGCGTTCACGGTGCCGGAGGTCAGGATCCACAGTATGGTCTGCATCGAAACGTCCGCCGGATGACGGGACGCCCGCCCTCGCAGGCCGGAATACTCGGTCCGTGAAAACGAGGCGCCGGGGAAATCGGTTCGACTTTGTCGGCCGGGTTCCCCGGCGCCTTTTCTGCGGCGCTCCGCGTGTTTTATATCGTTTTGCGCCTTTTCCGCAGCTCGGCCGGCGCCATGCCGTATTCGCCGTGGAAAAGGTGGTAGAAGTGGCTGAGATTGTTGAACCCGGACTCGAAGGCGACGTCCACGATGGGGTGCTCGGTGGAAAGAAGCAGGACCTTCGCGTAATCGAGCCGCAGACCGTTGATATAGGCGACCGGCGTCATGGAAAGATATTGGCGGAAGGCGCGGTTCAGATGCCCCGGGCTTCGCTTGGAGAGAGCGTACATCCGTGAAAGGCCCGCGGTGAAGTTTTCCTTTTTCTGCATTTCCGCCAGAAGGCTTTCCAGCCACCCGGGCAGCGTGTTGCTGCTCGCGGTGCAGTCGGCGGAGAAGTAGCTCGTGAAGGTCTCCGCGATCAGTCCCTTCAGAAAAAGGCGCGCGTACGGCTTATTGAAGGAAGAGAGCACGCGGAGTTTTTCGTATTCCGTAAGAAAGGCCTTCCGTTCCACCTGCGACAGGATCACGACGGGGGGCATTGCCGGCGCGAGGTACCGCCGCGCGAACGGTTCCCCGCCGAGGTAGCGAAACGCCTCCCGGATCAACTCCGCCGCGCAGGGGATATTGACGAACTCGCAGTCGTTTTTTCCATCGTAATCGTAAGCGTGCGTGTCGTCGGGCCGGATGAAGACGAGGGCCCCTTCCGCGAGTCTTTGGACGCCGCCGTTGACAAGGTGCCGGCAGGAGCCGCTCACGATGAGGAAAAACTCGTAGAAATCATGGCAGTGCATCGGAGCCGCGAAACGGACCGATACGATGCGGTTCGGGGAGGCCCCGACCTCCGGGTCGGTATTCAGGTCCGCCGTAAGGCGATAGACGGGCATCGGTATGCTCATTTCCTTTATATGTGAAAATATTACAATCCATATGTTAACAGAGCGCAAGAAATTTTACAAGGACGCTGGTAGGATAAATAGGAAAATTGCGGGGCGTCCCGGTATTTGCCCAAGGGATTCCCCGCGGCAAATGGAGGAGTAACACATGCGATTAATCGATTTGAACGGCGCGTGGCGGATGAAACGGGCGGACGAAAGCGGCTGGACCGCCGCGTCGGTGCCAGGATCGGTTTACGCCGACCTGCTGAGAGCGGGCCGCATGGAAGACCCGTTCTTCCGAGACAACGAAGCCGAGGCGATGCGGCTCAGCGATTGCGACTACGAGTATCGCCGCGATTTTTCCGTCGAACCTTCCATGCTGTCGCACGAGAAGATCTTTCTGCTCTGCGAGGGGCTCGACACACTCTGCGACGTGTTTCTGAACGGGGAAAAGGTCCTGAGCGCGTCGAACATGCACAGGACTTACGAGGCGGACGTGAAAAAGCTGTTGCTTCCCGGCAAGAACGCCGTCCGCGTCCTTTTCCACTCGCCGATCCGCTATCTTGCGGAGCGGCAGAAAGAGCTTCCGCTGATGGGCTCCGGCGAAGCGATCGCCGGCTACGCCTATCTGCGCAAGGCACACTGCATGTTCGGCTGGGACTGGGGCCCGAAGCTTCCGGACATGGGTATCTGGCGTTCCATCTCCATCCGCGGCTACGATGCGGCGCGCATCGACGACGTCCTGGTGACGCAGCGCCATGCGGGGGGAACGGTCGGCGTCACGGTCCGGACCGCGCTGGAAATATGGGATGCGGCCCGGTATACGGTCCGCGTCCGCGTCACGGCGCCGGACGGCTCGGTTTTGGAGAAGCGGACCGCGGCTGAAAACGGGGCTGCGGAGACGACGGTCGAAATCGACCGCCCGCAGCTCTGGTGGCCGAACAACATGGGCGGGCATCCGCTTTACAAGGTGGAGGTCTTTCTTGCGAAAGAGGATGCGGTTTTGGATGAAAAATCCCTTCGTATCGGCCTGCGCACGCTTACCGTCGAGAGGAAACCGGACGAATACGGCGAATCCTTCGCCTTTACGGTGAACGGCGTCCCGTTTTTCGCCATGGGCGCGGACTACATCCCGGAGGACAGCATCCTTTCCAGATGCAGCCGCAGCCGCACCGCCCGCCTGATCCAAAGCTGCGTGGAGGCGAACTTCAACGTCCTCCGCGTCTGGGGAGGCGGCTACTACCCGGAGGATTATTTTTACGACCTGTGCGACGAAAACGGCATCGTCGTGTGGCAGGATCTGATGTTTGCCTGCAGCATGTATCTTCTCACCGACTCGTTCCGGGAAAACATATCGGCCGAAGCCGCGCAGAATGTCAGGCGGCTGCGCCACCACGCCTCGCTTGGCCTCTGGAGCGGCAACAACGAGATGGAGGTCGGCTGGGCGGAATGGGGATGGAACGCCCCGGAATACTCCAGGCTGAAAGCGGACTATATCAGAATGTTTGAAATCCTGCTGCCCGGCGTCATCAGGGAAAACGATCCCGTTACTTCCTTCTGGCCTTCCTCTCCGTCCTCCGGCGGATGCTTTGACGACCCGAACGGGCAGGACCGCGGTGATATGCATTACTGGGACGTCTGGCACGGCTGCAAACCGTTTACGGCGTACCGCGGCATTGTGCCGAGATTCATGTCCGAATTCGGGATTCAGTCGTTCCCCGGGCTGAAAACCGTGGAAACCTTCACGCTGCCGGAGGACAGGAACATCTTTTCGTATGTGATGGAGTCCCACCAGAAAAGCGGGACCGGCAACGAGAAGATCCTCTATTATATCAGCCAGTATTTCCGGTACCCGAAAGATTTCGACTCCCTGCTCTACGTTTCCCAGCTCATCCAGGCGGAGGGGATCCGCTACGGCGTGGAGCATTGGCGCAGGAACCGCGGCCGCTGCATGGGCACCGTCTTCTGGCAGCTGAACGACTGCTGGCCGGTGGCCTCCTGGGCGAGCGTCGACTACTGCGGCAGGTGGAAGGCCCTTCAATATGCCGCGAAGCGTTTCTTCTCGCCGGTCATGGTCTCCGCGTGCGAGGAGGGAACGTCGGTTCCGCTGTTCCTCACCAACGACACGATGCGGGAAGCGGAGGGCGAAGTGCGTTGGCGGCTGACGACGGTCCGCGGCGACGTGGTTGCCTCCGGGGAGGAGCACGCGAAGGTTCCCGCGCTCGCTTCGTGCGAGGTGCTTCGCCTCGACTTTGCGAAAGAACTGGATACGGCGGAAAAACGCCGGCGGACTTACCTCGACTTCCGTTTCGTCTCCGGAGGCGAAACGGTGAGCAGGGGCACGGTTTCGTTTGTGCCGGCGAAACATTTTTCCTTTGAGGACCCGAAGATCGCCGCCGACGTCAGACAGACGGAGGAGGGCTTCGCCGTCAGCCTGACGGCGGAATCGTTCGCCCGGTTCGTCGAGCTGCGCCTTGCCGGCGCGGACGCGATTTTCAGCGACAATTTCTTCGACCTGAGCGCAGGGGAGAGCCGGGAGATTTTCGTGCGGAAGGAAGACCTCTCGCGCAGCCTTTCCGCCGGGGAATTCCGGAAAGAGCTGCAGGTCCGCAGCCTGTTCGACAGCTACGAGCACTGACGGGTTGGCTCTCGGAATAAAACGACGGGGGAAGGGGCGGCGGATTTTATTCCGCCGCCCCTTCCTGTTTGGTTCGGCTCGGTCTTTCCGGAAAAACCGTGACGCTCCGGTGCTTTTTTGCAGGTTTGACAGGCAATCAGCGCTGTGTTATAATTCCAATTGTTAGAATAAATTTACAAAAAACAGGGCAATTTTGAAATAAATTTCGCAGAACGCAGTCGAATCCACCATACCCGGTCGTTTCCCCGATGTGACCTCTCGCGGCCGGATCGATGGCGGCGGCCTCGACCGGGCCGCACGCATTCTGCAGGAAGGGCAGGGTCGTTCCATGGTAACAAGAAAAGAAGTGGCGCGGCTGGCCGGCGTATCGGAAGCCACGGTGTCCCATGTGATCAATAAATCCAAAGCGGTCAGCCCCGAATTGACGGAAAGAGTCCAGCGCGTGGTCCGCGATACGAAATACCGCCCGAACAGAATCGCCCAGAGTCTTGTTACAAAGGTCGGAAAGCATGTCGCCATCATTGTGGAAGACATCAAAAACACCTACTACTCCGAGATCGCCGAGGGCATGAGCGAGGTCGCGTGGAAAGAGGGGTACATCGTTTCCCTGATCGGGCTGAATTACACGAACGAGGAGATGCTCTGGGACCTGATTTCCCGCAATATCGACGGCGTCTTCATCACGGTCGCCTACGACAGGCTGCGCCGGGTATTTGAGGAGTACCGCAAGGCCGGGATCGCGCTGGTCGGCGTGGACGGGTGCAGCGTGGAGCTCGACTACGAGAGATCGGTCGATCATATGATCAAATATCTGGCCGACCTGGGGCACAGGAAAATCGGCCTTTTGAGCGGGCTCCCGTTCAGCCGGGTCCATACGCGGTACACTTCGTATGTGAAGTCCATGCGCAGATACGGCCTGCAGCCCGACGCGTCCCTGATCGTGGAGGGCGCCTACCCGTTCCACACGGAATTTCAGGACGGCTACCGCGCGATGAATGTTCTTTTAAGACGCAAAACGGGAGCGACGGCCGTGTTCGTCGTCAACGACATGATGGCGCTCGGCGCGATTAAGGCGATCCGTGAAGCCGGGATGACGGTGCCGGGCGATATTTCGGTCGTGGGGTGCGACGACATTTTTTTCGCGAGCTGCGTCGATCCTCCTCTTTCCACCATCAGCGCTCCGAAAAAGGAGATCGGGCGCCGTGCCATGTACTGTCTGCTCGACCAGATCCACGGGAAGCCGGGGGAGGATATTGTGCTGGGGACGGAATTCGTCGTGAGGAGCTCGACGGGTCCGGCGAAAAAATGACGCGGTGGGAAAAACGGTTCGTCTATCGTATGGTTCGTTTCGTCTGAAACGTTTTTGCGAGCGAAAAGCGGAGAGGAAAAGAGAATGAGGGCGGAAGGATACCGGAATAAAAAGCGGGGCGCGGGACGCGTTATCGTATTTGCTTTATTCCTGATCCCTGTTCTGTTGGGAATCAATTATTACGGATATTCGAATCGTGATAAAAACAAAAAGACGATGATTGATGTTCCTTATATCAGTCAGAAAAACGTGTTGGAAACCGGGTGCGAATTGGTGAGCGCCACGATGGTGATGCAATTTTACGGATATGATATTACGGTGGAGGACTTCGTGAAAAACACGCCGCAATCACAGCTGAAAGAGACGGAAAGCGGTTGCGTCGGAAAAGATCCCTCCCAGTCGTTTATCGGGGATCCCCATTCGTCTTCCGGATTCGGCTGCTATGCTCCGGTCATTACGTCCGTCATGAACTCTTTTTTTCAGAACAAGTCCAAAAAAGCGGTGAATGTCACCGGGACGAAGCTGGAAGATCTGCTCCGTACCTATATCGATCACAATTCGCCCGTCCTCGTCTGGGCGACAAGCAATATGAAACAGCCGCAGCAGGGAAAAAGCTGGACGATAGAGAGCACTGGGAAAACGTTTCAGTGGATCGCCGGAGAGCACTGCCTTGTGCTGGTCGGTTACGACGATAACCTGTATTATTTCAATGATCCATACGATTCGAACGGTATCATAGGCTATGATAAGGAACTGGTGGAAAAACGCTATCGGGCGCTGGGAAGCCAGGCCGTCGCGGTGACGGATCTGTAAAAAAAGCCGCGGCGGACGCGGCTGCCGGGAATTCCCCGTGCGGCGTGCCGTGTCGGCTGGCAATCCGCCTGCGCCTTTCTTTGATTGAAACGCCGGGTACGCAGACACGGAGCGGACCCGGCGTTTTTCCGGCAGAAGCGGAGCGCTTATGCCGGAACGCTTTTGTGTATGGAAAAAACTAAAACTAGCGGGGTGGAGAAAATCAGACTCACTGCGAATTCTACGGATATGACGAAAGGGGACCCCGCCAGGCTGATCCTTTTTTTTGCCCTGCCCCTGATGCTGGGGAATATCCTCCAGCAGACGTATACGATGGTCGACACCGTCGTGGTCGGGCATGTGATCGGCTTTCAGGCGCTCGCGGCGGTTGGAGCCGCCGACTGGATCAACTGGCTGGTCCTGGGGTCGGTAATCGGCCTGTGCCAGGGGTTTTCCATCCTGGTTGCCCAGCAGTTCGGCGCGGAGGATTACCCCGCCGTGCGGAGAACGGTAGCCATGTCGGTGCTGCTTTCCGCCGTCGTTTCCATCCTTTTCATGGTTGTTTTCTTCCCTTTGGCGAAACCGATTCTGCGCCTGCTCCGTACTCCTTCCGGCATCATGGACAGCAGCCTGACTTTTCTGTACATCCTCCTCGGCGGGATTCCCGTCATTACCGGCTACAATGTTTTCGCGTCGGTTCTAAGGTCCATGGGGAACAGCAGGGCTCCTCTCGCCGCAACGGGGATTGCCTCCGCCATCAATATCGCGCTGGACATTGTTTTTGTTGTGCTCCTGCGCTGGGGAGTGGCGGGAGCCGCCGCGGCGACGGTGATCGCGCAGGCGTTTTCCTGTCTTTTCTGCCTGAAAGCGCTTTCCCGCATCCCGTTTCTGCATCTGAGCCGGGACGATTGGATTCCGGACTGGGATCTCATCAAAAGGCTGGTCCTTCTCGGGGCGCCGATGGCGGTACAGAACGCGGTGATCGGCGTGGGCAGCATGGTCGTTCAGGCGGTCGTCAACGGATTCGGCGTCATCTTTGTCGCGGGCTATACCGCCGTGATGAAGCTTTACGGCCTGCTGGAGCTGGCCGCGACCTCGTTCGGGTTCTCGATGGTCGCCTATACCGGGCAGAATCTCGGCGCAAAAAAGTACGGAAGGATCCGCAAGGGCATGAAAGCCGGTCTGAAAATGTCGATCTGCGTGGCCGGGCTGATTTCAGTTGTAATCCTTTCTCTGGGGAAACAGATCGTCCGTGTTTTCGTTTCAGGAAACGAGCAGGATGTGGAGGCCGTCGTCGACGTCGCGTACCATTATCTGTTCCTGATGGGTATTTTCCTGTTTGTTCTTTATATGCTTTATCTGTACCGTTCGGCTCTGCAGGGAATGGGGGATACCGTGGTTCCGATGATCTCCGGGATCGTCGAGCTTGCGATGCGCGTAGGGTGCGTGCTTGCGCTGCCCCTGCTTGTCGGCCGCGGCGGCGTTTATTTCGCGGAGGTTGCCGCGTGGCTTGGTTCCGCGGTCCTTCTGATGGTTACCTATTACCGCCGCATGAGAGGGATGCCCCGGGAGGAAGATGCCCCGCCGGAATAAACCTCCGAACGGTTTTTACAAAAAAAGAAGCCCGCCGTGTATCGCGGCGGACTTCTTCGGTATATGGGATTTTTTGTAAAAATCGATTCGATCGCCCCGCGCCCATGCGGAAACGTTCAGCCGCCGGCGAACAGCGTGCATCCCATCTCCTTGTAATAGCGGATGCGCTCCAGGATCACCGACCGGTCGCAGCGGAAGTATTCCGCCAGACAGTCGATGCAGAGAAACTCCTCTGCCGCGCGGGAGACGAGGCGGCGGTAAATCGCCGTTTCGTCCTGCGTCAGTTCTTTCCCGCACTTTTTGCAGGTGCTCATTTCAGCTTTACGACTTCCGCGCGGTAGACGCGGGTTCCGTGCGCCGGGATCCCCGTGCTTGTGAAGTCTCTGTGGAATACGCCGACGTCCTTGTGCTCCCACAGGTCGCGGAGCTTCAGGCCGTAGCCGCAGGTGTCGGAGAGGCCGAGCTCCCAGAACAGCAGCGTCGAGTTGATCGGCGCGTCCGAGTAGTTGGTGAAGCAGATGGCGTAACTGCCGTCGCTCAGGATCTTGGCGTAGATCATCTGCCGGTCCACGGCGTTCGGGTCGGACGCCAGGAACGGCGGGCGGGCTTCGGCGTCCTGGTCGACGGCGATGAGCTCGCGGTTTGTCAGAATGTTCTTTGTTTCCCCATCCATATTGCGCACGTCGCAGCCGATGATGAGGGGGGAGCTGTGCATGCACCAGAGCGCGAAGTGCGTTTTGTACTCTTCGGTGCTGCATCCGCCGAGCGCCACGTTCCCCACGTTTTTCATGCCGACGACGAGCATATCCATGTCGTTGAAGCAGCCGGGCCTGCCGCAGATGCGCGAATTTTCCGTGATCTGGTACTTTGCGATGCCCTTGATGGACTGCCAGTTGTCCTGAATGTCTCCCGTGGAGCGGAAACTGTCCGCACCGCATTCCGGCATCCAGAGCTCCGATTTCTCGGCGCCCCAGTTGCAGGCCGCGAAGAGGATGCCGCGGCCGCAGTTCTTCAGCGCGGCGGCCATCCTGCGGTACATCAGCGGGCCGGGCACGCTCGACGGGTGGTAGCAGTAATCGTATTTCAGGTAATCGACGCCCCAGGAGGCAAACGTCTCCGCGTCTGTGAACTCGTGCTCGAAGCTTCCGGGATAACCCGCGCACGTCATGGTGCCGCCGCAGGAGTACATGCCGAATTTCAGCCCTTTGCCGTGAATGTAGTCTCCGACGGCTTTCATGCCGTTGGGGAATTTCTTGCGGCCCGGCACCAGCCGGCCGTCCGCGTCGCGCTGCCGCTCCGACCAGCAGTCGTCGATGACCACATATTCGTACCCAAGGTCTTTCAGACCGGATTCCACGATTTTGTCCGCGGTCTCGCGGATCAGTTGGTCCGAGATATTCGTTCCGAACGTGTTCCAGGAATTCCAGCCCATGGGAGGAGTCACAGTTGTCATAATACCACCCTTTTCCAATAATAGATGTCCGTCGAAATGCCATTCTTATTTTATCATAGATTCTTCGGTATACCATTGGAAAATGTCAGGACTTTTTGGTATAATGTCGTATGACGAGCGGTGGAGGTGAAAGGGTAATGCCGGATATGATCCTGAAAAATCAAGGGATGCGCGACGTGAACCCGCTTTTGTGCGGGAGCGAGGTTTGTAAAAAAAGTCACCGGTTCGGGCCTGCTTCCCGGGAATACCACCTGATCCACTACATCGTTTCCGGCAGGGGGAAGTTTCGAACGCCCCGCGGGGAATACCGTCTTGGAAAAGGCGACCTTTTTATCATCCATCCGGGTGAGATGACCTGCTACGAGGCGGACGGCGATTTCCCATGGAGCTACATCTGGATCGGCTTTCAGGTGTCGCCGGAGCTTTCCGGAAAGCTTGCTTTTCTGCGCCGAGACGTGGTTCGCGGCACGTTCTGCGAATCGGTTTTCCGGAGCATGCTCCAGTCCGGGAGCCGCGGAGCAAGGGAATTGTTCCTGTGCGCGAAGATCTACGAGCTTTTCTCCATCCTTCAGGAAAAGACGATGCCCACGCAGCCGGGAAAGCTGCCGCAGAATTACGTCTCGGAGGCGCGCGACTTCATCGCCGTGAATTATATGAAACCGATCCGCATCCAGTCCGTTTCCGACGCGCTCGGCCTCGACCGCCGGTATTTCTGCAGCATCTTCCGTAGGGAGACCGGTTTCAGCCCGAAACGGTACCTTGTCGATTTCCGGCTGGAAAAAGCGGCGCGGCTTCTGACGGAGGACCTCTATACGCCCACCGAAGCCGCTTGCAGCACCGGCTACCAGGACATTTTCAACTTTTCCAAGATGTTTAAAAAAAAGTACGGCCTCGCCCCCCTGTATTATCAGAAAAAGTACAGGTCTGCCCCCTGAGCGGGCTGCGGCGTCAGGCTTGCATATCCGGGAGGATAGGAGTAGACTGAAAGTGAAAAACGGTATGATTTGCTCCCCGGAGCGGATTGATCCGGAATTGGAGGGATGAAATTGATGCATGAAATTTTCCGCCCGGACGGAAAATGGTTCAAGGGAAATCTTCATATGCACACGACGCTTTCGGACGGTCATCTTTCGCCGGAGGAAGCCGTCGCGGTTTACCGGGACGCCGGCTATGACTTTGTCGCGCTGACCGACCACTGGGTGCAGGGGCGCGGAGGCCCGCAGGGCGGGCTGCTCGTCCTGAGCGGCTGCGAGTGGAACACGGGCGACATGGTTTCCACGCCGGTTTATCATATTGTCGGCGTGGGGATGGAGCGGGAGGTCCCGAAGGAAGAGATCCGGAAGGCGCCTGCGCAGAAGATCATCGACGCGATCGACGCGGCGGGAGGGGTTGCGATCCTGGCGCACCCGGCCTGGTCGGTGACGGACCCGGCCGAGGCGATGAAGCTCCGCGGGCTCTGCGCGGCCGAGGTCTACAATACGCTTTCCGGCCTGCCTTGGAACGGCGCGCGGGCGGACGCGAGCCTGTATTTCGACCTTTGGGCCACGCGGGGGAAGCTCTTCCGGTGCGTCGCCGTGGACGACAGCCATTATTACAACGGGGAACAGACGCGGTCCTATGTGATGGTACGTGCGAAAGAGTGTACGCCCACGGCGCTGAAAGAGGCTCTGCGCGCGGGCGATTTTTATGCTTCGCAGGGACCGCGCTTTTCCTCGATCCGCTGCGGGGAAGGAAGGGTGGAGGCCGAGTTCTCCGGCGCCGTAACCGCGGTTTTTTACAGCAATACCGTCTGGTGCGACGACCGCGTTCTTTCCGGGGCGTCCGGTTTCGCTTCTTACAAGATCAAGCCGACCGACCGCTATGTCCGCATCGAGTTGGTGGGGGCGGACGGGACGCGGGCCTGGTGCTCGCCCATCGCGGTGAAGGAAAAGACGGGGGATTTTAAAACGGAAAGGTCGATTCGATGAGGCTGCTGATCATCCGCCACGGCGATCCGGACTATGAGCACGACTCCCTTACGCCGAAGGGGTGGCGGGAGGCGAACCTTTTGGCCGACCGTCTGGAAAAGCTCACCGTCTGCCGGTTTTACTGCTCGCCGTGCGGCCGTGCCAGAGACACGGCGAAGGAGACGCTGAGGCGCGCGCGGCGGGAAGCGACGATCTGCGGATGGCTGCGGGAATTTCCGGCGCAGATTCTCGACCCGGAGACGGGAAAGCCGCGCATCCCGTGGGATCTGATGCCGGAATACTGGACGGCGCGCGGCGGCCTTTACGACAAGGACCGGTGGTACGACGATCCGCTGATGCGGACGGGAGACGTCCGGGAGCGGTACCGCGAGGTCGCGCAGGGGCTGGACGGCGTGCTTGCGGAGCACGGCTACCGGCGCGACGGCATGATCTACCGCGCCGAGCGCCCGAACCGGGACATCCTCGTTTTTTTCTGCCATCTGGGTGCGGAGGGCGTGATGCTCTCCCACCTGCTCGGCATCTCCGCTCCGGTCCTCTGGCACGGGACTTTCATCGCCCCGACGTCCGTGACGACGATTGTGACGGAGGAACGGAAAAGGGGGATCGCCGCTTTCCGCTGCCGTACGATCGGCGACACCAGCCACCTTTCCCGGGCGGGCGAGCCCGTTTCCGATTCCGGCCTGTTCCCGGAAACATGGCAGGGCTGAGCGCCGCTATGCGCGTTGTCGCCGCTTCGGCGGAAAAGCTTTGAGAATCGTCTGCGGTCTGCCGCTTAAGGCGAAAGGGCGGGGCACAACGGGAACTCTCCCGTCGCGCCCCGTCCTTTCGTCCGCCTTTTTTTCGGTCAGCTCTCGTTTTTCCACATCCGGGCGCATTCCACGGATTTGCGCCAGCCGCGCAGGAGTTTTTCGCGCGTTGCGGCGTCCATCTTCGGCTTGTAAAGCTTGTCGAGCGACCAGTGTTGTTTGACTTCGTCCAGATCCTTCCAGAAGCCGACGGCAAGGCCCGCCAGGTACGCCGCGCCGAGCGCCGTCGTCTCGCGGATCATCGGCCTGCGGAGCGTTTTCCGCGTGATGTCGGATTGGAACTGCATGATGATGTCGCTGACGCTCGCGCCGCCGTCCACCTTGATTTCGCCGATGTCGAGGCCCGTGTCGGCCGTCATGGCGTCCATGACGTCCTTGGACTGATAGGCGATGGCTTCGAGCGCCGCGCGGATGATCTGGTTGCGTGTCGTTCCGCGCGTCAGGCCGAAGATCGTTCCGCGCGCGTACATGTCCCAGTACGGCGCGCCGAGACCCGTGAAGGCCGGCACGAAGTAGACGCCGCCGTTGTCCTTCGCCTGCGCGCCGAAGTAGTCCGCGTCCGGAGCGTCGGTGAAGAAGCGCATTTTGTCGCGCAGCCACTGGATGACCGCACCGCCGACGAATACGCTTCCCTCCAGCGCGTAGACCGTCTTGCCGCCGAGGCTGTAGGCGATGGTGGTCAGCAGCCCGTTTTTGCTCCGGACCATTTTGTCCCCGGTGTTCATCAGGATGAAGTTTCCGGTGCCGTATGTGTTTTTCACGTCGCCCGCGGAAAAGCAGGTCTGGCCGAAGAGCGCGGCCTGCTGGTCGCCGGCGATGCCGCAGATCGGGATTTCCGCCCCGTTCAGATTGGTATACCCGTATATCTCGGAGGAATCGCAGACGCGCGGCAGCATGCAGGCCGGGATGCCGAGCGCCTTCAAAATGCGTTCGTCCCATTTGCGCTCCCGGATGTTGAACAGCATGGTCCGCGAGGCGTTGGTGCAGTCCGTCACGTGAGCCCTGCCGTTCGTCAGCTTCCAGACGAGCCAGGAGTCCACCGTGCCGAACAGGAGCTCGCCGGCCTCGGCCTTTTCCCGCGCCCCGGGCACATGGTCGAGGATCCACTTGATCTTCGTCGCGGAGAAGTACGCGTCCACCAAAAGGCCGGTGTTCTCCCGGATGTACTCCGTCAGCGCGCGGTCCTTTTTGATTTCCTCGCAAAGCTCCGCGGTGCGGCGGCATTGCCAGACGATGGCGTTACATACCGGAAGCCCGGTCGATTTTTCCCACACGATGGTCGTTTCGCGCTGGTTGGCGATGCCGATGGCCGCGATCTCCTCCGCCCGGATGCCCATCTTCGCGACGGCTTCCGCCATCGTGCCGTACTGTGTCACGTAAATGTCCACCGGATTGTGTTCCACCCAGCCGGGTTTCGGATAGATCTGGGGAAATTCCTTTTGCGCGATGGAGACGACGTTTTGCCCACGGTCGAAGATCATGCAGCGGGAGCTCGTCGTTCCCTGGTCCAGCGCCACGACGTACTTTTTTTCCAATTTCGCTCCCGCCTTTCACATGTCTTTCGTCACGATCAGGTTGGCGCCCGTGCCGAGCAGATCGGAAACGGCGATGTCGCCGCGCCTGACCGGGGAAGAGAGGTTTACGCCGTTCAGCTCCGCCATCGCGCGGAACATCATCCCTTTCGGAATGGGCCGGTCCGTTTTCACGGGGCAGCGCGGGTAGCGCGCGCCGGTGATGCGCACGGTGCTTGTGAGCACGCGCGTCGGGTTCGTCAGCTCTTTTTTCCCGTACTCCGCGCCGCGCGGGCAGCTGTTCCCGGTCACCCGGTAACCGTTTTTCTCGTCGACATGAAGATGGCAGCCCTTCGGGCAGACGATGCAGGTCAGGTCCGTCATGCTTTCTCCGCCTCCTTTGCGGATATGGTGATGCCGTCGTCCGCGGCTTTTTCCAGCAGCCGCTTCGGGATCACGATGTGCTCCATCTCGCCGGGAGCCATGTGCTCGCGCTTGAAAGCGGAAAGGACGTTCCCGCCGCTTTCCACTTCGATCACGGAGCCTTTGAAGTTGCGGCGCACGCGGAAGAAAACCTCTGCGTACTTTTCCACGCGGCCCGGCCGCACACGCTGCGGGACGGTGTAGCCGACGCCCACGCCGTTTTTCAGCGGGACGGCTTTCTCCTCCGCGGGAGCCGCGCCCTGCAGGGCGTAGGCCGCCGCCGCGGCGCCCGCCCGCTGGCTCTCCGCCGTGACGAAGTCCACCAGGTCGTGCACGTGGACGACGTTTCCGCAGGCGAAAACGCCGGGGATCGACGTCTCCATATTCTCGCAGACGACGGGCCCTTTCGTGCGCGGGTCGAGCTCGATGCCGGCGTTCCGCGAAAGCTCGTTTTCGGGGATCAGGCCGACGGAGAGGAGGATCGTGTCGCAGTCGAAAAGCCGTTCCGTGCCGGGGACGGGTTTTCCGCGCCCGTCCACGCGGGAGACGACGGCGCCCTCCACGCGGCGGCTCCCGCGGATCTCCGTGATCGTGTGGGAGAGGTAGAGCGGGATATGATAGTCGTTCAGGCACTGCACGATGTTCCGGTTCAGCCCGTTGCAGTAGGGCATCAGCTCCACGCAGGCGACGACCTTCGCGCCCTCGAGCGTCATGCGCCGCGCCATGATGAGGCCGATATCCCCCGAGCCGAGGACGAGAACTTTTTTGCCCACCATGTGCCCCTCAATATTGACGTACCGCTGGGCCGCGCCCGCCGT
>ENA-UOOK01002118-UOOK01002118.1-fermentation-metagenome-genome-assembly--contig:-NODE-2118-length-24961-cov-6.002891_pt1 | contig 24961 bp, 24 predicted proteins | sample MGYA00245777_ERZ724023 | MGnify/ENA primary metagenome ERZ724023 (study PRJEB28704, sample SAMN03018312) | fermentation metagenome | biome: anthropogenic terrestrial biome; feature: soil; material... | reverse complement strand
CTAGTAAAGGAAAGCCTTTTGAAAGGAGGTCGGAAAAATGAATAAGAAAGACAATTTAAGTAAAGAAATAAAAAATATTATGGAAGAAGAAACATTTGACCTGACTCTGTCACAAAATGCTTTTGATAATATTATTAAACATAGAAAAAAATCTATAAATGAAAAAATTAGGGAGTTTTTAAACAGAGAGATAGAAATACCCGTGGCACCTGCAATAGTCGGTTTAGCAGCTCTGTTTGCAGTTACATTGATTCCGAAAGATGTGTTTAAGTCTTATGATGTAAAAGTTATTAATATGGGTAACTCTCATGTAATAATCAGGGAAGGTTATGAGGTGAGTAAGAAGTGAAGATAAAAATCAAAATAAAAACGCTAATATTTACAGTGTTTGTCCTCGCACTTACGTTTATATGGGCTATACCAACAGCAACTTTAATGATAGCAGGATACCTTGACGACAATCATTCAGAAAAAGCCTCTCTTTTTTACGAAAAGTATGCTTCCTATCCAACCACGCCAAATATTGAGAGCAAGTACCTTTACGCAAACAGCCTGATAGGGAGTTTTAGAAAGTATACAATATTTTTTACAGGCTGGGGCAGAGGTGAGAATACAAGTCCTGAAGATATGGATAAGGCAAAGCAAATTCTTATAGATGCCTTAGCTGAAATGCCTGCCAAGAATAGAGAAAAAGATTATTATATAAAATGCTATAAATTGCTTCTTGATATTGCTATTGCAACAGGCAATGCAGAAATGCTTCAAGAATGGATTGGTTATGGGCAGAATAATACAGATGAAAAATTAATATATACTGCTGATATATATGATGGATTTCTTCATCATGTAAATGGAGAGAGTGAAACGACAAAGGCGATACTTGAAAAATATGAAGAGACAGAGTTAAAAGATATTATTTTTGATGTATTAAAAGCAGAAGTTATTTTGTTTGACGGAAAATATGAAGAAGTTGAAAGTATATATGAAGGTTTATATAAAAATAATTGGAGAGAATTAGGAAGAAGTTTCGGCTCAGGAGTTTACGACAGAGGTCATTGGTTTGAAGGGAGATTCGATGATCTTAAGGGTGATAGTATTCTTAGAGGAACAGTAACTTATGAAGGAAAACCCATGCCTTTTGTAGAAATCTATGTGCAGGAAGCAACCGGAGGATTAAGTATATTAAGCCGCGGAGAAAGTTATGTGGGTATAACCGATGTAAACGGTGAATTCGAGACATTAGGACTCAAGGAAGGATTGTACAATGTTGGAATTGGTTTGGACGGTTCTATCTTGACTGACAAGGAGCTCCAGAGCTCAAAAAATAAATATGTCGAACTGGACGAAGAGGGGGGAGAAATTCATTTTGTATTCAAAGATACTTTAAAAATAAACTCACCTAAACCCGGAGAAAAGTTATATGGTGAAGAATTTACGGTATCTTGGGAGGACGTTGAAGGTGCAGCTTATTATACGGTTGAACCTGTGGTTTTCTATGAGCCCTTTGGAAACAGGGGAATTAGCACTCGGACATATATAAATGATTTGAATGGAAAATATAAATTTACTGAAACTAAAGCTGTGTTTAATATAAATATGATTAGGGATAATCCTAATATAAATGTTTATGATTCGGAAAAAGAGTATTTAGGTGTCCAGGCAGTTCTTGGAATATTCCTTCCGGGTGTAGAGTATCCAATTGTTGTAAATGCATTTGATGAAAACAATAATCTCATAACAAGCAGCCTTCCTAAAATGTCTTATTATGATCAGGTACCAAGCATTACAGTGGAAGGAAGTTTAACTGAAGGAGAGAACTTAATTTATCAAAAAAATTATATTAAAGCAATTGAATATTATGAAAACGTCCTTGATGAAAATCCTAATGATATAGATGCATTAAGGTATCTTACAAGAATATACGGTATAGGATGGAAGGAAGGGGAGCAGAATCTTAAAAAGGCATTTGACTTAGGGAAAAGATACACTGAAGTATCAGGAAACAAAGAACTGCTGATCAATACTGTAGGTATTATGAATATGAGTGAAATTAAAGAAAACAGTAAGCTTGTTTATGCAGTCCTTACCGAAGCCATGAAGGACTCTGATTTTGACAACTATTCTTTTTTAAGCAGGTATTATATAGCAGTTAAAAATTACGAAGAGGCGAGAGAAGCATTGAGAGGACGGGAAGCTGTAACAGATACCCTAATTTTTCTAAACATGTATTTTGGAGACTATTTGGAAGCTGTAAAAAACTTAAAATCGGAAAACTTCTATATATCAAGGCTGTCATCAAATAAAGTTAAAAAAGCACTTGGGGAACTGGATAAAAACCCTCCAAAGGGTGATGAATTAAAGGTATTTAATGACTTTTTACTAAAATTAATTAACGGTATTCCATATGATGGAGGCAAAAATGTTTATAATGAAACAGTAAAGCAAATTTCAAACAGCAATATAAAAACAATTCTTGATGAAATTTATTTAGAAAGACACTGGGACACAGAGTACTAATCATTCCTTACTTTACATAATTAAATATATGTAAAGTAAGGAAGTTTTTGCTTATTTAGTAATCTGTGTGATATAATAGACCTTATAAAAAGAATAATATAAGCGGAGGTACCAAATGAAGAAATTTATAATCGAAGATGGCTTTTGGGGATTGTTTCCTGATGCTAAATTTGGAGTTATTGTCTGCCATGGCATAGATAACTCTATAAAAGAAGAAAATAAATACTTAGATATGCTGCAAGAGTCGGAAAAGGAAGCCCTAAAATATTTGGACAATCCGGAATTTATACAAAACGAAGTTGTAAGGGTATGGAGAGAAGCCTTCCAAAAATTCAAAACAAAGAAAGGAGCCAGATGCTCCATTGAGGCATTACTGAAAAGAGTGAAAAATGGAAATCATATATGTACTATAAATCCTTTAGTTGATATTTACAATTCTATTTCATTAAGGTATGCATTACCCTGCGGAGGTGAAGATATTGATACATTTGCAGGGGATAACAGGTTGACAAAAGCGGCTGGAGATGAAAGCTTTATTACATATGGTTCAGATAAAAGCGAGCCGCCATACGAAGGTGAAATAGTTTATAAAGATGATGAAGGAGCAATTTGCAGGTGCTGGAACTGGCGGGAATCAGTAAGAACCATGCTTAAAGAAAACACAAAAAATGCTTTCTTAATCATTGAATCAGTTGATGAAAAAAGAACAGAAGATTTAGAAAACGCCATAAATGATTTAGCAAAATTAGTTCAGGAAAATTTAGGCGGCACATTCAAAACAGCAATTCTTGATAACAACAATTCGTCAATCGATTTAGAATAATTTTAACGCATAAATACAAATCAATGATTTGTCATTACTATGAATAAACCTTTTTTATTTGTTATTCTGAGTACTTTAGATCGAAAAATCTCAGAACATATTCGTTTATCGTGGTGTGACTAATAACTGTAAATTTTGTAAACAGTGAATCAACATGTTTCATTTAGATAAGGAGTAATTTTGATATACGATAATATAAAAGCAGCTAAGTTCATTAACAGACCTAACAGGTTTATTGCATATATTGAAATAGACGGAAAGATTGAATTATGTCATGTAAAAAATACAGGACGTTGCAAGGAATTGTTGACTGAAGGTGCTTCAATATTTGTTCAAAAAACTAATAATTCAAATCGCAAAACAAAGTATAGTTTAATTTCCGTCTATAAAGGTAAAAGTTTGGTCAATATTGACAGTCAAGCACCAAATAGAATTTTTCATGAATGGTTATTAGAGGAAAAATTGTTTGAAAATATTACATTAATAAAACCGGAATGCAAATATAATAATTCACGTTTTGATTTTTACATTGAAGCAGATAACAAAAAAATATTTATTGAGGTAAAAGGGGTTACATTAGAAGAAAACGGTGTTGCCATGTTTCCCGATGCTCCCACGGAAAGAGGATTAAAGCATTTAAACGAGCTTTCAGACAGTATTGATGAGGGCTATGAAGCCTATGTATGTTTTGTTATACAGATGAAGGACGTATTGCATTTCACACCTAATTACAAAACCCATAAGGAATTTGGCGAAACATTGAAAAAAATCAGCAAAAAAGGTGTCAATTTAATTGCCTTAGATTGCGAAGTAACAAAAAATATCATTACAGCATGTGAGCATGTGGGTATTATACTATAGACATATTTTGCTTTGCTCTTTTTTTAGGAGATTTCTTCATTCGTAAGTGTATGTGGTCGACACCGGGTACTATAAAAACAACAGCAGCAAGCATAAAGAAGTTTTATAAAAGCATGAACGAGAAAGGGTATATTTCTAAAGAAAGCTATAAGTATTTGTGTGATATCATAAAAGAAAACATGGAAATTTGGCAGGGTGATTGTTACGCATACAATAATTTCTATTAAATTATGAAAGGACCGCATATTATAAAAAAACCAAGGAAGAGTTAGAGGAGTTCAATAGTGTATGTGAATCTGTAGGCTGGAACTATGATACAAAATCTTATGATCTTCATATTTATTATAAAGAACATGGAGCAGAGGCAATGGACATTCAAACCGATGAGGAGGAAGAATTTAGAACTTTGAATTCATAGGTAAAAAACATATACGATCATACTAGGTAAAAAGTTTAGTAAAATTAAAATTATGTTGACAAAACAAAAAAACCAACATATAATTTTATAAAAATAATTAATTATGTATAATTTAATGAATGGAAGAGTAGAATAAATGAATCTTCAGCGAACTGGAGCAGAGTGTGAGTCCGGCAGTGGAGTTTAGTCGAAAAAGAATCCATGAAAAGATTCTCAGAAACAGCAGTATGAGAATACGGTTAAAACCGTTATAATGAAAGAGCGAAGCAGCTGCTTCATAAAAGAGTGGTACCGCGGTGTCAACACTGCCTCTTTATGAGCAGTTTTTTTATGCCCTTAATGGCTTTGACCTTTAAAGATTATGGATAAATATAAATCACAATCATTAAGTTAATAGTTAAAAAAATCGGAGGACAGAAAATGGAAAAAGAAAGAGTAGTATTAGCATATTCAGGAGGATTGGACACATCAATAATAATTCCCTGGCTGAAGGAAAATTACAATGATTTGGATATTATCGCATGCTGTGTAAATGTGGGTCAGGATGACGACATGGACTTTGTTAAGAAAAAGGCTCTATTGTCGGGCGCGAGCAATGTATATATTGAAAATGTCGTAAATGAATTTGTTGAAGAGTATGTTTATAAGGGAATTAAAGCAAATGCCGCATACGAAGGAAAGTACCTTCTTGGCACAGCATATGCAAGACCATTGATTGCAAAAAAACTTGTTGAAGTTGCCCATAAGGAAGGAGCAAAGTATATTGCTCACGGCTGTACCGGAAAAGGAAACGATCAGGTTCGTCTTGAAACGGCAATAGCGGCAATAGACCCTACAATTAAAATTATTGCTCCATGGCGTATTTGGGATATAGATTCAAGGGAAGAAGCAATTGACTATGCACATGCAAAGAATATAGATTTAAACGGAATAACAAAGGAGAAAATATACTCTCGCGACCAAAATATTCTTCATATCAGCCATGAAGGAGGAATGCTTGAAAATCCGGGTAATGAGCCTGACTTTGAAGAATTGCTGATAATGACAAATACGGTTGAAAAGGCTCCGGATTTAGCGGAATATGTGGAAATTGAATTTGAAAAAGGGATACCCGTCAAGCTGAACGGTAAGAAATTAAACGGCGAAAATATGCTTAAAGCATTAAATAAGATAGGCGGAACTCATGGAATAGGTGTAATAGATCTTTTAGAAAACAGACTTGTTGGAATGAAATCAAGAGGAATATATGAAACACCGGGCGGAACTATTTTATTAGAAGCCCATAAATACCTTGAAAGCTTTGTATTGGAAAAGGATGCTGCTCATTTTAAGGATATAATAGGTCAAAAGTATGCAGAGTTAGTATACAATGCTATGTGGTTCAGCGGATTAAAAGACGCATTTGACGCATTTATAGATTCTACTCAAAAGAATGTAACAGGAAAGGTAAAACTTAAGCTATACAAGGGAACAATAAAATTTGCCGGAATGGTATCGGATTATGCTTTGTACAACGAATCAATTTCATCATTCAGCACAGGAGATTTATATGACCAAAAGGATGCGTCGGGATTTATTCACTTATACAGCTTGCCATTTAAAATTCAAGCATTGAATAATATGAATAAACATGCATCACAAGCATCACAGGTAATTTATAGTTTCAAGGAATAAATAAATGCAGCTTAGAAGCTGCATTTAAAGGGAACCCTAAACTTTAGCGGTTCTCTGTTTTCTTTAAATTGTGTCTATAACCTTTTTAATAATTGCCGGTGCAATTCTGCATTTTTCTTCAGAAACGGCACACACTGCAAACCTTAAGCCCTTTTTAAGCGAAACTACAAATAAATTTTCCTTAATTAATTCATCGGACGCTTTCTTTGCATCCTTGCATGGAATGCTTACAAAAAATCCGTCCCTGTAGGGCAAAATATTCAAACCGGCTTCTTTCGCGCCTTCAACAAAGGCATCTGCTCGTCTTCTGAGCATTTTCTTTGTTTCGTTAACTTCAGCCTCATATGCTTTTGTTTTGTCGGGATCATTGGCTATCCTGGTCATTACCTCCATGGCAGCCCTTGTACCGTTAGACCAGTTTGCTCTGTTCGAATGCATGCAGGAGTAATAAAATTCCTCCGCTGTTTCCTCGTCAGAGGATATACCTATTGCTGCGCCTGAGCGCATGCCGTACATTGTGTAACCTTTTGACATACTGTGTGCGGCAATAATTAATATGTTTTTAGGAAGAGCGGAAAATTTTGCAAAAAATTTTCTCCTTTCATCACCTATGCCTGCATAATCTATGTATGCGCAGTCAACTATTATTATAATTTTATTTTCAGGGTCTTTTGCATTTTCCTTTGCAATGCTTAAAACTTCGTCCCATTCATCATCGGAAAGACTGTATCCGGTAGGATTATTGGCAGGTGTATTTATGATTGCAACAATTCTTTTTTGTTTATTCAGCAATTCTTCAAACTTTTCTTTGAATGATTCTATGTTAAATTCATTTTTGTCATTGAACAGCTCGTAATGAGTGACAGTTCTTCCGTATTCTTCGGAAATAGTTACATACGGAGCCCAATACCAGTCGCTTACAAGGATGGAATCCCCCGGATTTGTGTAATTAAATATGCCATGTCTTACAGAGCCTGTACCTCCCGGAGTAGCTACTGCCCTTATATAGGCATCAGGTTTGTATTTGCCGAAGCATACTTTTTGGACAGCCTCCAAATAATCAGGCTGACCTGCTACCTGTGCGTATGCCGCAATTGCTGCGTTCGGCATTGATTTTAATTCAGTATATACCGTATTCAAGCAAATAAGGTCACCGTTATCGTCAACTAATGCTCCAAGGGTTGAGTCAATTACATTTTCTTTGCCGTACTTTTCTATCGCTTCTTTTGCCTTAGCTGCAAGTCCAAAAATTGCATCATTAACTTTTGGCCATTTTGCATGATCCGCAACCATATTAAATGACATTATATCACCTCGCTATTTTTTCTTAATTTTAACATTTAAAAAAATATAAGTCAATATGAATTAATAACACTAATAACACTCAATTTTTAGGCAATGCTATAGGAGATTCTTCACAAAAAGAAAAAAACTGTTGACAAGAAATGACAGGTTATGTATTATATAAAAGTTAGCATATATGATCCATTAGCTCAGCAGGCAGAGCACTTGACTTTTAATCAAGGTGTCCGGCGTTCGAATCGCCGATGGATCACCATTATAAACAACATTTGACGCTCTTTTGCGACGTTGAATGTTGCTTTTTATTTATTTTATTTTTATTCTACAATTTTCTACAAAATAATTTATAATAAAACTGTATATTATATCCAAACAGAATTAGTTAAGAGGTAGTGATGAAAGAAAATGATTTGAAAGATGAATTGAATAGGGAAGAATTAGAAATTATGGCTGAAAAGCAAGGTGAGAAGATGGCTGCCTTAGGTCAGCTTTCAGGAGGTATTGCTCATGACTTTAACAATCATTTGATGAGTATAATCGGTAATGCAACAATGATACAAAAAACCAATGACTTGGAAAGAATTCATGACTATGCGGAAAGAATAATTCATATATCACAAAATGCGGCGAATCTTACAAAAAAAATTCTTATGTTTTCCAAGAGAGAAAGCAGCATAAATAGACCTGTTAATTTAAAAAACATATTGGATAATACATATAAAATGATAGAATTCATACTTTGTAATGAAATTGACTTAATTTACAGCTACGATGCAAATGATGAATTTATATTGGGAGATGAGTCTCAGATTGAAAGTATGATTATAAATATGATATTAAATTCAAAAGATTCAATGAATGGTGAATTCGGTATAATTAAAATAGGGACTATGGACACAGTTATTGTTTCTGAAATGGTGTTAAGTCACGGAGAAATAATTAAACCGGGGAAATATATAGCAATTTATATAGAGGATAATGGCTCAGGCATGAATGATGAAATATTACAAAAAATATTTGAGCCGTACTTTTCAACAAAAAATAAAACCAACGGAACAGGATTAGGATTATCTGTAGTGTTTGGAACTGTAAAATCTCACAGCGGTTATATTAATGTTACAAGTAAGCCCGATAAAGGAACAAGGTTTGAAATATTCATACCGGTGCTCAAAGGAAACGATGTACCCGATAAAAAGAAAATAAAAGAAAAAGAAAATAATGTTGTGATGCTTGTTGATGACGATATAAATGTATTGGATGTTGAGGCTGAAATGTTGGAGGATTTAGGTTACGATATAGTTAAATTCAGCAATCCTGTTGATGCACTGAATTATTATAAAAGTGAGTCAAAAGAAATATCCTTTTCAGTAATTGATATAAGGATGCCCAAATTAAGCGGTACGGAGCTTTTCGAAGAAATGCAGCTGATAAATGAAGATGCAGTAGCAATTTTTATAACCGGTTATACCCAGCAGGCAGAATATGAAGAATTAATGAAAAGAGGACTTACAATTATTGAAAAACCATTTACATATGAGGAATTGTCAGAAAAAGTTGCCAAAATGTATTATTAATTATTAAGTATTGACATTGAATCCATAATATCTTATTGTGGATTTTTTTTGATTTTTCAATTAATTTTGAATATATTGTTAAGATATCTTAACAATATAAAAATCATATTCTTTTGACAATTAATAATTTTTTGATAAAATGTACATGATAACAAAGGTTAGAAAACAGGAGGAAAAAATGAATATACATGAGTACGCGTTCGCCGAGCCTTATCCGTTTGGAAAACTATCTATTATTGCAATGAAAGGCTGCGAAGAAATTGCTGCCAAAATAGACTACTATTTAAAGGATTGGAGGAAGGATTCGAACGGTGTTATATATTCAGAGGGTTCAGTTCCTATGCAAACATTTCTTTTGGATGCCGCTTGTCCAAGATTTGGCTCCGGTGAAGCAAAAGGAGTAATAAACGAAACCGTAAGGGGCCATGATATTTTTATTATATCAGATGTTTTTAATTATGGAGTAACTTATAAAATGTATGGCATGGAAGTGCCCATGAGCCCTGATGATCACTATCAGGATTTGAAAAGAATAATTGCTGCAATGAACGGCAAGGCTAAGCGTATAACCGTAATAATGCCCATGCTTTATGAAGGCAGACAGCATAAGAGAGCTGCAAGAGAATCATTGGACTGTGCTTTGGCATTGCAGGAGCTTACATCAATGGGAGTCGAAAATATAATTTCCTTTGATATCCACGATCCAAGAGTCCAAAATGCAATCCCTCTTCATGGCTTCGAAGACTTTCATCCCCATTATCAAATGATAAAGTCGTTTGTAAGAGCTGTGCCGGATGCTATAATTGACAGAGAGCACATGATGATAATTTCTCCTGACGAAGGCGGAATGTCAAGGTGTATTTATTATTCATCGGTTATGGAATTAGACTTAGGTATGTTCTATAAGAGAAGAGATTATTCGGTTATAGTTAACGGTAAGAATCCGGTAATCAGCCATGAATTCTTAGGGAATAACCTGGTAGGCAAGGATGTTATCGTTGTTGACGATATGATTGCTTCGGGAGATTCAATGATTGATGTAGCTAAAAAACTGAAGGAGAAAAATGTAAAAAATGTTTATGTATTTGCCTCCTTTGGATTGTTTACGGAAGGACTCGGCAAATTTGACAAGGCATACAAGGATGGCACAATATCAAGAGTCTTTACCACAAACATGGTATACAGAATACCGGAATTAAGGGAAAAACCTTGGTACACTGAAGTTGATATGTCAAAATATATTGCAAATATTATAGATACATTAAATTATGACAATTCATTGAGCGAGCTTTTGGATCCCGTTCAGAAAATAAAGAAGCTGCTTAAAAAGTAGCAAATAAATTAGTGAATTATGCTGCCAAATAAATAATGTCTGTTATACAGGCATTATTTTAATTTCATAGCCTGTTGGTGGTTCTAAGCATCCTACATCTAATCTTACGGTGCTTAAAATATAATTTGAAATAAATATAGTTGTATGTTATAATTTTTATCATTAATATTTTAAATTTAAGCATAATAAGAAGAAAGAACTTTGGAGGATGAAGATGGGTCTCAGAATGGATATTGGAATTGACCTGGGTACTGCCAGCGTATTAGTTTACATAAAGGGCAAGGGAATAGTAATAAATGAACCTTCTGTTGTGGCAATTGATATTAATACAAATAAAATTCTTGAAGTGGGGGAGGAAGCAAGAAAAATGCTGGGACGTACTCCCGGAAACATAGTGGCTATCAGACCGCTTAGAGATGGAGTTATATCTGACTTTGACATTACGGAGAAAATGCTGAAATATTTTATAAAAAAGGCAGTGGGCACTTCAATAATAAAACCAATGGTTATAATTTGTGTGCCAAGCGGTGTAACCGAGGTTGAAAAGAGAGCGGTTCTTGAGGCGAGCAACAATGCGGGCGCAAAAAAAACATATTTGATTGAAGAACCTGTTGCGGCTGCTATAGGTGCCGGACTTGACATAACAAAGCCATCAGGGCATATGATTATTGATATGGGCGGAGGGACGACAGATATTGCGGTTATATCCCTCGGCGGAATAGTAGTAAGCAGATCTATAAAGGTTGCTGGAGACAAGTGCGATGATGCGATTGTAAGATATGTACGGAAAAAATATAATGTTATGATAGGATTGAGAAGCGCTGAAGAGCTTAAAATAAAAATAGGAACTGCATTCCCTGTGGAAGAGGAAAGATATATGGAGGTAAGGGGCAGGAACTTAGTTACGGGATTACCTGTTAATCTAAGTATTTCATCCTCTGATTTGCTTGAAGCTATGGAAGAAACAATTACTACGATTGCCGATGCCGTACATTCTGTGCTTGAAAAAACTCCTCCTGAATTGGCTGCCGATATAAGTGAAAAAGGAATTGTTATGACAGGCGGAGGATGCCTTATTCACGGAATGGATAAGCTGCTTGAAAAAAGAACGGGATTGAATGTGACTATAGCGGAAGATGCTGTATCTTGTGTTGCCAAGGGTACCGGACAATCATTAGAACACATGGATGTATTAAAGGACGCTTTAATTTCTGAAAATGTAAAAACAAACTACAATGCAAATTAAATAGAGGTTAAATATGAAGGTTAGGAAGGCAGTAATACCTGCAGCGGGGTTGGGCACGAGGTTTTTGCCTGCAACGAAATCAATTCCCAAAGAAATGTTACCTATTGTGGATAAACCCACAATACAATACATAGTAGAGGAAGTAATTGCTTCCGGAATTGAAGATGTTTTAATCATCACAGGCAGAAACAAAGGCTCAATCGAGGAGCATTTTGACAGAGCCATTGAGCTTGAACAAAATTTAGAAAAAAACAATAAGGAAGAACTTTTAGAAGAAATAAAAAATATTTCTAAAATGATTAATATCCATACAGTACGGCAAAAAAATCCCTTGGGATTAGGACATGCAATTTATTGTGCAAAATCCTTCGTGGGAGATGAACCTTTTGCAGTGTTGTTAGGCGATGATGTGGTGGATTCGAAAAAGCCGTGTCTCAAGCAAATGCTTGAAATTTTTGAAGAATATAATGGAAGTATCCTTGGTGTGCAGCCGGTAGAATGGGAAAATGTTAACAAGTACGGTATAGTTTCGGGAAATAAAATCAGTGACAATGTATATGCCGTAAGCGACTTGATTGAAAAGCCTGACAGAAACAGCGCACCTACAAATATAGCCATATTAGGAAGATATATAATAACACCTGAGATATTTGAAATACTTGAAAATACAAAGGCAGGCGTTGGCGGAGAAATTCAGCTTACAGACGGATTAAAGGAGCTCTGCAATGCAGAAGAAGTATATGCATATGTATTTGAAGGCAGAAGATATGATGTGGGGAGTAAAATCGGATTTCTTGAAGCAACTGTTGACTATGCTCTTAAAAGAGATGACCTAAAGGGCAGCTTCAAGAAATATTTGAAATCAATAAATTTAGAATAAGGGGTGGGTATATGCATAATGAAAAATATGAAATGTGGCTTAACAGTCCGTATGTTGACGAGAACCTAAAGGAAGAATTAAAAGGAATTGGAAAAATTGACAGTGAAATTGAGGACAGGTTTTATAAGGAGCTGGAATTCGGTACAGGAGGTATGCGGGGGAAAATCGGAGCAGGTACTAACCGTATCAATTCGGTCACTGTGGCAAAAGCAACTCAAGGAATTGCAAATTATTTAAACGAGAAGTATGTAAATGAAGAAATTTCAGCGGCAATAGCATATGACTCAAGAAACATGTCGAAGGAATTTGCTCAAAAAGCCGCGTGTGTTTTTGTGGCTAACAATATTAAAGTCTATCTTTTTGACAGTCTCAGACCGACTCCCGAATTATCCTATGCGGTGAGATATTTTAACTGCAAGGCGGGAATAGTTATTACAGCAAGCCATAATCCTCCCGAATATAACGGCTACAAGGTATATGACGAATTTGGGGGACAAGTGGTCAAAGATGCCGGTAAAATTATAGAAAAGATTAATGAAGTTAAATTGGAGCAAATAAAATTGTCTGCGTTTGAGGGAAACGAAAAAATCAAACTTATCGGAAATGATGTGGATACATCTTACATAAATGAAATAAAGAAACTAAGCTTGAGAAATAACATAGATAAGAATATCAAGATTATATATACTCCTCTTCACGGCACAGGCAATAAACCTGTGAGAAGGATTCTAAGCGAAATGGGATATGGCAATGTGTTTATCGTTAGGGAGCAGGAAGAGCCGGACCCTGAATTTTCAACCGTAAAATCCCCTAACCCCGAAGAAATAAGCTCCTTCGAAATAGCAATTAAAAAGGCTGAGGCTCTCGATGGCGAAATTATTTTGGGAACAGACCCCGATTGTGACAGGGTAGGATTAGTGGCAAGGCATGAGGGGAAATTCATTCCTTTAAACGGAAACCAAACAGGTGCATTACTCTTAAATTACCTGTTGACTGCACTGTATGACCAAGGGAATATTCCCGAAAATCCTGCGATTGTCAAAACTGTTGTAACAAGTCAGGTTGCTGATTGCATTGCATCCAAATACAACGTAGCAGCATTTGATACATTGACCGGGTTTAAATATATTGCGGAATTAATTCAAAAGTTTGAAGAAACAAAAGAATACAATTTCTTATTCGGATATGAAGAAAGCTATGGCTATTTAGCCGGAACATTTGTAAGAGACAAGGATGCGGTAATTGCCTCCATGCTCATTTGTGAAATGGCTGCATATTATAAGAAAAAAGGCAAGACATTAATTGATGTTTTAAATGAAATATATGAAGAGCACGGCTATTATATAGAAGAAACAGTTTCGTTAAGCTTTTCCGGAGTTACGGGACAAAATAAAATGAAAGCAATAATGGAATATTTCAGAGAAAATAAAATAAGTTCATTGGCAGGTAAGACCATACCAACCATAAATGATTACAAGATGTGTACTTCATCAAACCTTATAAATGGTACAACGGTAAGCTTAAATTACCCTAAATCAGACGTTCTTAAATTTTTGTTTGAGGATGGCTCTTGGCTTGTGCTGAGACCCTCGGGGACAGAGCCTAAATTAAAAGTGTATTTTTCCATAAAAGGAGAAGACAAGGATAAATCTGCGGTTGCATTGGATAAAATCAAAAGGGAAATATTAAGTATAATTGACCGCATTCAAATTAACATCGGTTAAGAATAAAATTTAGATAGGGAGGCTGCAAATATGAAAATATTTAAAACCACTGCCCGAAAGATTATTTTAATAATTTTTGTATGCATATTAGCGTTAAATACCATTGTTTATGCGGGGGTTAACCCTTCAAGACAAGAAATAGAGTTTATTATTGACAGGGTTGCTCAAAAAAGAGCAATACCGCCCACACTTTTAAAAGCAATAGCAAGAGTGGAATCTTGCTATGAGCATTTTAATAAAGACGGCAGTCCGAAAATTTGCGGATCAAACATTGGCCTCATGCAGGTTAACAACAATAACGGAGCCTACAACAACGAAAAGCTTAAGTATGACATAGGGTACAATATTGAAGCGGGGGCAGATGTACTTCTAAATAAATGGAGTATGAGTTCCTACAATTCAGTATCAAGTGTCGGAAATATGGACCCTAATATTATAGAAAATTGGTATTTTGCCCTTTGGGCTTACAATGGGTGGGCAGGGAGCAACAATCCAAACATGATTTCATCCTATGCAAAAAAATATACCTATCAACAACTGATCTATGACATTATTGAAAAAGAATATGACAAAAAAATAAATAATATTGATTTTTCCTATCTTCCCCCAACGGGTAAACCAAGCAGATCATTGGTTGTTCCCACGCCTGCAAATATAAACGGCGGGGACATAATACTTTACGAAAATGGAGATTATGTAAGGACAGACGGTGTAAGAGAAAAATATTATTTGAGGGATGCACCCGCAGGCAAGTATATACATGATGTTCCCGTAAACCAACTAAGTACGGTAGTGGACGGACCTATACTTCAAAACGGTTACTATTGGTATAAAGTATATATAAACGACAATACCGAAGGCTGGATTGAAAGAAATTTTCTCCATCGGACAGGAGACGTTGAGTATGGAAGATATGTATTTGAAGATATATCCTACCATTGGGCAAGAAAAATAATCATGGACTTGTATGGCAAGGATATAATCAGCGGGGCTGAATACTTTAATCCCGACAACTATGTTTCAAAGGAAGAATACTGCGTATTTTTAAGCAAATCACTGAGCTATTCCGGCATAGACATGGTAAAGACGGACAAACAGCAAATGGCTTCAGAATTCATAGAAAATATTCACCCTTGGGCTGTGAAATATGTAGAAAATGTTTATGAATCAGGATTAGTTGACAAAGAGTACCTGCTCAACCCTTTGGAAAATGTAACAAGGAAAGAAGCAGCTTTAATGATTGAAAGTCTTTTTGAAATAAGCCAGGAATTTTCATCATTGGAAATTAAAAATATTTTTTTGGACATCGGCAATTTGAGTCCGGAAGAAATTAGTGCAATCAAAACAGCCTACACAAACGGTATTATGTCCGGGAAAAGCTCGGGAGCATTCAGACCTGATTCATATTTAACCAGGGCGGAGGCTGCCGTAATAATGGCTAAAATTTCCGAAAAGATTTGCATATCATAAAAACAAAGGTATAATTTTCAATAATATGGGAATATTTACATTATCTAATGACACAGATTAATTTTTCGAAATGAAGAACAGAGAGGTATGTGAATATTGAAAACCATAACCCATAAGATAATTATTTTGATTATATTACTTTTATTTATGTTTAACACATCCGCATATGCGGGAACAAATCCTGAGAGAGAAGAAATTGAAGCAATGATTGATGAGGTTGCCATAAAGAGAGGCATACCTGCAATACTTTTAAAGGGTATAGCAAGAGTTGAATCTGTATATAAGCATTTCAACAGCGACGGCAGTCCCAAAATTTGCGGAACAAGCATAGGGCTTATGCAGATAAACAATGTGTACGGAGGCTACGACAACTACAGGCTGAAATATGACATCATATACAATGTTGAGGCAGGAGCGGATATGCTGCTTAATAAATGGAGCATGAGCTCATATAATCAGGTTTCGAGCGTAGGAAATATGGATCCGAATATTTTAGAAAACTGGTATTTTGCCTTGTGGGCATATAACGGCTGGTCGGGGAGCAACAACCCTGCTTCCCCATATGCTAAAAAGTATACATATCAACAGTTAATTTACGATGTAATTGAAAATGAATACGGCAAAAAAATAAATAACATTGATTTTTCGTACTTGCCGAGGGAAGGAAAACCAAGCAGGTCACTGGTGGTTCCGACACCTAATAATTGTTCCGGCGGAAATATAGTATTATATGAAAAAGGAGATTACGTAAGAACCGACGGTATCAGGACAGATTATTATTTAAGAGATTCACCTGCGGGAAGCTATGTGTACAGATTAAATGTTAATCAACTTGGTATAATCACAGATGGTCCCCTGTTAAAGAACGGATATTATTGGTATAAGGTATATATAAATGACAGCAGAGAGGGTTGGATAGAGCGAAACCTGCTGCTTCGTACAGGCGATACGTCATATGGAAGATACATCTACAACGATATATCATTTCATTGGGCAAGAAAAACGATTATGGATATTTGCGGAAAGGGTATTGTCAACAGAGACACGCTGTATAATCCGGATAATCACGTAACATGGGAAGAATATTGTATTTTTTTAAGCAGGACGTTAAATTACATAGAAACCAACAATAACCAAGGGAAAAAACAATTTGGAAAAGCGCCGGATATTGATTTTTCAAACGTCCATCCTTGGGCATTGAATTATGTAAAAGACATACACGAACGCGGCATAACCGAAGAAAAAGAAATAAATCCATTGGAAAATATCACAAGGAAAAGGGCTTCCCTAATTATTGAAAATATATTGGCAGGCAGCAATAAATATATGGACGTTGATATAAAAACAGTTTTTTCCGACTTGGAAAATTTGACTGAAGAAGAACTTTCAGCCGTTAAAACGGCTTATATAAACGGAATAGTATCCGGCAAGCATGTTAAAACTTTCTGCCCCGATGAATATTTGACAAGAGCGGAAGCGGGGGTAATAATGGCTAACATAATCAAAGAATATGGCCATGAATAAACCGTGCGTTAATGTCATTGCTATGAATAAACCGCGAAGCAGCGTGTCATTCCCAGCGTAGCGAAGAATCTCAGGTTTTAAAATATGAGAGCCTTCGCTGCACTCAGGATGACACTTTTCTTTCCGCATTATGAAATCTTATATCATAAATTCTCTCGAATTCCTTTGTATCTTTATTGTAAGTTACAGGGGATCTATTTCTGTTAAGCAGCTTTACAATTCTATAAACATCAATCCAAATTTCAGCTAATGTTTCCTTTTGAGACTCATCAAAAATCAACTGCATTCCAAAATGAAGGTGCGGGTTATTTATATTGTTGATATTTTCTTTTATTGAATATCCTGTCATACCTAAATATCCGATTACATCTCCTGCTAATACTTTATCCCCTTCTTTAAGTGTTTTAACATAAGGGTGATCCTTTCTCAGATGAGCATAATAATAATATCGTTTATTATCCAAGCTCCGTATTCCTATTCGCCACCCTCCGTACTGATTCCAGCCCAATGCTTCGATTCGCCCTGATTCAACAGCTATGACGGGAGTTCCCACCGAACCTACCAAGTCATTTCCGAGATGAACTCTTCTGAAGCCGTAGTTGCGGGAATTTCCAAAATCATCATAATGTCCGTAATAATATCCTCCCGCAATAGGTGAAAACGCTTTTAATCCATACTTTTTTACCCATATTTTTTTATCCGGACTATTTTCATCATTTACCTGTATTTCATAGGGTCCTACAAACCCTTCCAATACGGCTCTATATGCTTCGTAATAGTAATTATAATGGGTGAGATCCTTGGTCATATCCTCCATGCTTTCGCCGCTTTTCAGCCTGTTTATAAAGTTATCCATATCCTTGGGCTTGTAATTGGAGAAATTACCGCCATACCTGGTACCGAGATAAGCTAACAATTGAATCCAATCCAATTTAACTTCTTCATCAATACTGTTGATATCAGCCTTCAGAGCTTTATCCATAGCATCATATGAAACTCTGAAATCAACCCATTTAATGAAACCTTTTTCTTCATTTGCCGAAACGGAAAGAGACTTATTTGTAAATATATAAAGACTTGCTGCTGATATAAATATAATTGAAAGAATCATTAATGTTTTCCATTTAATTTTAATAATCATTGCTTACCTCTGAAAATATAATTTCGAGGGCATTACTCCTCCCGTAGGGAGTATCCCTGATAAAGAGGTGTCCCCCTTCCAATATTAATTTTATGCAAAATGACTGCTGTTAGAACACCTATTCCATATTGTGGCTGATTGTCCTGACACACTCCGACAAGGCTGCCGTCAGACTTCGGAAAATTGATGAAATATATTTGTAAAATCAATATTTTTGTGATAATATGAATTGATTATATGTTCATGCGCAAGGGGAGGACTAATGAAACTAAAATTTTGTTCATTATATAGTGGAAGCAGCGGTAACTGCCACTATATTAAGACTGAAAATGCAACAATTATTGTTGATGCAGGATTAAGCGGCAAGAAAATTCAGCAGGAAATTTCAAATATCGGAGAAGATCCTAAAAAAATAGACGCAATATTTATTACACATGAACATACAGACCACATTCAAGGTGCAGGTATAATGTCGAGACGCCTAAATATTCCCATTTATGCCAATGAAAAAACCTGGGAAGCAATGAGTCCCTGCATCGGGGATGTTAAATCACACAACATAAAATTGCTGGATGACAGTACGCAGATTGGAGATTTAGTAATTAAATCCTTTGATATATCACACGACTCCGCCCATCCCGTAGGCTATAACATATTTTACAAAAATAAAAAAATCAGCTTAGTTACGGATACGGGCTGTGTAAATGAAACAATTGCAAGCAGTATTATGGATTCAGACTTACTGTTGGTAGAATCAAATCATGACGAGGATATGGTGCTCATAGGTCCCTATCCATGGCCTCTCAAAAGGAGGGTTTTAGGTGAATTTGGACATATGTCCAATGAAACGGCGGGGCACCTGATATCGAAGGTCATTAAAAAAGGAACGGAAATAGTATTGTTAGGACATTTAAGTGCTGAAAACAACTTTCCCCAGCTTGCTTATAAAACAGTGGAATCAATTTTATTGGAAAATTCGATAGATGTAAATCCCGGTATATGTCTTGATTTAACCTATCGGGACAAATCAAGCAAAGTATATGAAATATAGGTGTATCATGAAAGAAAATAACGAAAAAATTATTTATGCGTGCATGGAGCATGTGGAACAGGCAATCGATGATTATGTAAATTTTTTGGAGGCACCTCCTCAGTTGATTAAAGCAAACGAGGAGCAAAAATGTACATACTGCCCTCAAAATGCTGAATACATTATTATGAAATAATCAAAAATAATGCTTGAATTACACTGTTTCAGGTGCTATAATATATAAGCTATCCTTGCTCTTGGGAAACAAGAGCCAAAGTCCAAAGGGAGGTGACTCAAATGAGAAAATATGAAGGTGCTTTTATCTTACTGTCTAATTTAGAAGAAGATGTAAGAAATGCAGAAATTGAAAAGATAAAAAGCATAATAACCGAAAGACAGGGTACTATTGAAAAGGTTAATGAGTGGGGTCAAAGAAGACTTGCTTATGAAATCAACAAAAAAAGAGAAGGTTATTATGTATTTATTGAATTTACTGCAGGCTCGGATGCTGTTGACGAAGTTGACAGAATTTGTAAAATAAGCGATAATTTTATCAGACATATGATCACAGTAGAAGAAGAATAAATAAATTAAGAAGAGGATGAGATATGAATAGTGTTGTATTAATTGGAAGACTGACTAGAGATCCTGACCTGAGATTCATACCCAACACAGGTATGGCTGTTGCAAAATTTTCATTAGCAGTAGACAGAGGTTTATATGGAGAAAAGAAACAAGAGGCAATAAATCAGGGGAAACCAACAGCAGATTTCATAAACATAACCGTATTTGGAAAATCTGCGGAATTATGCGCTAATTATCTTTCAAAAGGACGACAATGTGCAGTTCAAGGCAGAATTCAGACAGGAAGTTATACTACGCAGACAGGCGAAAAAAGATATACAACAGATGTAATAGCAGATAGAGTTGAATTTATCGGCTCTAAAGATCAATCTTCATCATCCCAGGGAAGACCGGTACAGCCAGATAGCAGCTTTTTCAACGATTTTCCCGATGAAGACAACGACATATTTCAACCGGTAGATGACGAAGATATTCCATTTTAGCAAGTCAGTAACGGAAGGAGGAGAACAATGAGTTTTAGACAAGGCGGAAGCGACAAAGGCGATAAGAATGAAAAATACAGCCAAAAAAGAAGACCTCGTAAAAAAGTATGCCAGTTCTGTCAGGAAAAGGCAACACATATAGATTATAAAGACCTTGGAAGGTTAAAGAAATATACGACTGAAAGAGGTAAAATATTACCGAGAAGAATTACCGGCGCATGTGCTAAGCATCAAAGAATGGTTACAAGAGCAATTAAAAGAGCAAGATCAATTGCATTATTGCCATATGTGGCAGAATAGTCAAGAAGATGTTACACTGAAATCAGTGCAGCATCTTTTTTAGTTTGAAATTCTGACCTGAATTTCTGTCAAGAATTCTTCTTTTATCATTGTATCGTGATTATCGATGTGATAAAGCTCAAATAGATCATCCAAAATTTCATATCCGTTTTCCTCAACATATGAAATAGTTTCTTTTATTCGATCGGAACTTTGACCGTAGCCTCCCCGGTAAAAAAACGAAATATATTGTCCTGCAGGCATGATAAAGTCATATTCCTTCGTTTTTTTTCCGAGGATAAAAAATACATAGCGGAATATTCCCGTCACTCCCCTTTTTATATCTTCTATGGACAGGGATGCACCTATGGATTGATTGCCGATATCATATATAATATTTTCATGCTTGCGCTGAAGTTTCTTTAGGGCAAAATCCACCTCCTCATCCCTCGTTATATTGGCATTCAGTCTTATGCACCTTCGTTCAGGAAGTGTTTTTACTGTGAAAATACCGGTGTGTATTTTATAAGACTCCAACAATTTGTCCATGCGCGCGTGTATAATTTGCTCTGTTGAGCGCAGTTTTTTCAGCTGATTTTCAATGAACTCCTGCTCTTCCTGCAAAAGGTTTAAAGTATTTTCTATGCTTTGATCAGCTAAGTAGCTTTTAATCTGCTTCATGGAGAAGTTAAGCTGCCTCAAATCCCGTATTATATTCAACTTGTATATATCCTTAAGATTGTACAGACGGTAGCCGTTTTCTCCTCTTTGGGGCTTCAATACTCCTATCTTTTCATAATAGCGAAGAGAATCCACTCCGATACCATATAAATTTGAAATTTCGCCTATTTTATAATAATTCTTCACAGTATTAAGACCGTCCTTTCGTTTTAATGCAAAATATTTTCAAGGAATCCTTGACATTGGTATTATACCAGAGTTTAGAATATAAATATAGGTAATTTTGAACAGAAAATATAATATAGAAAGGATATTATTATGATTTTTAAAATTGAACATTTTAATTCAATAAAAGGGACTTGAAAGTATGAAGCTCTCAAAAAAATTTTGGGAATAATAATAGGTACTGCGATAGTATCCTTTGGAATACAAAATATTCATAATCAAACAGATATTACCGAAGGCGGCGTATTAGGCATGCTGTTGCTGCTAAGTCATTGGTTTAGTGTATCGCCTGCAGTGGTATCACCTATCCTCGATATACTTTGCTATATATTGGCATTCAGACATATAGACAAAGACTTTATTAAATTGTCAATTATTGCAACCATAAGTTTAGCGGGTTTTTTAAGATTCTGGGAGACGCTGTCTCTTCAGCTTCCGGATTTGTTATTACACCCTTTGACTGCGGCCATTATAGGAGGATTACTTGTGGGCTCAGGTGCCGGAATGGTCATAAGACAGGGAGGCTCCTGCGGAGGAGATGACGCACTGGCGCTTGCTATTTCAAGGACATTTAATTGGCGAATAGCAAGGGCATATCTTTGTACGGACACTATAGTTCTGCTGCTTTCGCTTTCTTATATTCCGGTTCAACGATTTTTGTTTTCCATGATTACGGTTACGGTTTCATCATTTTCTGTGGATTTTATACAAAATGCAGGACGTGAAACAGAACCTTAGCAGCAGTTTCCGCCGCAACTGCCGCATTCCTTGGAAGGAGTTACAACAGGCTTCATGCCTACACACTTGCCGTTATTTTCTTCCGAAGATACAATGATGAATCCGCCGTACTCTTCAACTAATGTTTTTTCTGAAATAAAGGTTATTTCTTTAATTACTTCAACATCATCTTCGTCATTTGCTTCATCAATATATACACCAAAAACCGGTCCTCCGCATCCTACCCGGTCAAGAGCTATTCTTACATTGTAGGTTTCAATATTTGCATTGTCCAACAATTCTTTAAATTCTTTATATGCAGTATCATCTATAAATATCATTGTACTTATCCTTTCTGAGAATTAAATTCACTTACAATGATATCATATAAAAAAATAATTGTATATATAAAATTCACAGCCTGCAATTGGCATTTTGAGTGTCAGCGATGAATCTATTTCATACTTACAATCTCAACACCGGTATAGTAATGCTTTAATATTTCTTTGTAGTTATAGCCTTCATTGGCCATTCCTTCAGCTCCCCACTGGCTCATACCCACGCCGTGACCATAGCCGGTAGTTAATATTTCTATTTCATTTCCTGACTGAATGAAGCTGAAATTTGTTGAGTTTAAATTAAATAATGACCTGATTTCACGTCCTGAAATTTCTGTGTTATCAACAATTATTGTTTTGATTTTCCCGCCTTCGCTGACATCGCCAAGAACAATTTTTTTATCCAAATTATTTTCCGTTATATCCATATCACCATATACGGACTCTATTTTATTAATGAATTCACTTGTTGTTATCTTAACGGAGCCCTTTAATTTAGGGGATTCTCCTTCGTAGGGGCTTTCGACACTCCTTAAATAAGGAACTGCCGCGGAAAATACATCCTCAGAATTTTCGGTTATGCCTCCGCTGGTTGAATGATACAGAGGCTCAATAATTTTACCGTCGTAGGTCAAAATTTGACCTCTTGTCGATTGTACCGCATCCTCTATTTTACTCCAATATTTATCATACCATCCTTCGGTGTGAGATTGTATCAACTCATCCTTTGAGCTCCATACCTGACAATGTATACCGGTACAGATAGGTGCATCCATATGCTCAGGTTGTCCATCAGGATATTTCTTTAATCGGTATAATAAGTATGTCCTTGCGGTAACTCCCTGTGCTTTAAGAGCTTCAATATTAAACTCAGCCGGCATTTCGGAAGCCACCACACCTTTCAAATATTCCTCAAAATCAATTACCATAACTTCGTTTGTTTTGTTATTGTATACCTTTATTAATTCAGGTTCATGTACCTTTATGGTGTTAATTTTTTTTTCATGCTTTTCGGCTGTATTTCTAAAAATATTTTCCTCTTGAATTACTGCCGCACTTGTCAAGTTCATCTTTTTCTCAAAAAAATTCAAGGATAAATTTGGAATGGTTAAAAGCATTATAAATACAGCAAAAGCATAAATTAAACGATTTAACATAATAATCAACCCCTTTATCATAAGTTTCTTTAATATTCTATGAAAAATAGAAATTTTTAGAACAAAATTGTATTAAATAAAAAAAATGGGACACACTATTTTCAGATAATAAAGAAGCAAAAACAGGAGGTTTATATGAAAAACAATAGATTTGCAAGAGCAAAAACAAAAATGAAAGAATTCTTTATTAGACTTAAACATAAGGATACAAGCTTCTTAATAATAGCCTTGTGCATAATGCTTTTGGCGACTGCGGTAATTTGGAGATACAGCACAAGACCTGAAAATGGCAAGAACGACTTAGCAGAAAATGATACTCCGAATAGTGACCTTCAAGCCCAAGAAGATCACTATATACAAGGTGTACAAGGTGTAGCCGATGATGATGAGGAGAATGATGACAATGAAGATAATGAACAGCCAACGGATACATTGGATTTAAAATCCATGAAAACACCATTGTCCGGAGAATTAACAAGAGAATTTACAATGGATGACCTGGTATATTATGCGGCAATCGGAGAATGGAGAGTACATAAAGGAATTGATATTAAACCCAAGGATACTTTATTGGTTGAATCCGTTTTAGCCGGGAAAGTAGAGGCTGTGAACAACTCTGAAATTACAGCAACAGAAATTATAATCGATCATGGAAACAATGTAAAAACATTGTACAGTAATTTAGTGTCTGCTAATGTACAGGCAGGCGATACGGTTAAAAAAGGCCAAGTTATAGGTAATTTAGGAAAAACAGTCAGTATTGAGTCAACAGAGGGGGTACATCTTCACTTTGAAGTGATTGTTGACGGCAAGCAAGTGAATCCTTTGGACTATATTACCATAGAATAACAAAATAAGGTTCTAATAAGACCAATAAACGCATAAAAATGTAAATAAGACGGTATAATGCCAAAGGGGGTTAAACATGAAAGATTACATAGAACGCAGGGCCATGGAGATTGCGGAATATATTATAAGTA
>ENA-UOOK01002116-UOOK01002116.1-fermentation-metagenome-genome-assembly--contig:-NODE-2116-length-24967-cov-4.423892_pt1 | contig 24967 bp, 23 predicted proteins | sample MGYA00245777_ERZ724023 | MGnify/ENA primary metagenome ERZ724023 (study PRJEB28704, sample SAMN03018312) | fermentation metagenome | biome: anthropogenic terrestrial biome; feature: soil; material... | reverse complement strand
ATTATGTTCATCATTGGCACAGGCAGTGTTACTGCATTGGATCCCCCTATATAACGATAAAGGGGAAGTCCGTGATACGCTGCAGCTGCCTTTGCAACTGCAAGAGATACGCCAAGAATAGCGTTTGCCCCCAGCTTTGCCTTATTCGGGGTACCGTCAAGGTCAATCATGGTCTGGTCAATAAAAGTCTGATCAAACACGTTCATGCCGACGACTTCAGGAGCGATAATATCATTGACATTATCTACAGCCTTTTGTACGCCCTTGCCCATATAGCGTCCCTTATCGCCGTCGCGTAATTCTATGGCTTCAAAAGCACCTGTCGATGCTCCGGAAGGAACAGCTGCACGGCCGATAAAACCGCCGTCAACAATGACTTCAACTTCAATCGTCGGATTTCCGCGGGAGTCAAGGATTTCTCTTGCAAATACATTTTCAATTTCCAGATATTGTTTCATATAATAAACTCCTTTCCATTGTTTGTTAAATTATAACCACATAATAGCATACATGAAGAACCCTTAGTTGTAAAGAGAGTAAATGATAAATCACCTGCTATTGCTTGGTCTCAAAGTATTCTTCACATAAAAAAAGATCTCTATACTTCACAAAGCAATAGAGATCTTGAAGCTGCAAAAAATCTTTGTCTTTTTTTGCTATTCCCTGATAATCTTACGAAGCGATTTGTAGATCAAAAGCACAATGACTGAATTGGCTCCCGACTTTATGAGGTTGAAGGGGACCAGCACAGGTATAATCATTGCTTTTACCGCTTCGGCAGTCAGACCCCAGAATTTAACCGATATGATGAGATTGGTGGGGATCATGATAGCCGTCATTGCAAGGCAGCCTAGAATCAAGGAAATAACAGCTCCCCTGTGAGTCTTGTGCAGCTTATAATAGGTCGCAGAAACCGTTACCAGAGTACCTGTGGCGATAATGTGCATGACAAACCCGACCCACCCGGATGAGGCGCTTACTGTCAAAGCCTGAATTAAAGAGGCAATGACTGTGATTATAATACCTGCGGCCGGACCGTAAACAAAACCGCCAATGAGTATGGGAATATCAGCCGGATCATATTCCAGCCATGGTGCGGCAGGAATGATAGGAAAGTGGATAACCAATAAAAGAACCAGTGACAATGCGGCCAGAATACCTAAGGAACAGATTTTTCTAACCCCGATTTTCATAAAAACAAACACTCCTTTGGATTTGTTTTTACAATACAATCATAGAGAAGCCTCGGGGCTTTTGCCGTATGCACCGTAAATTTTTTAGCCCGGGATCTTTAAAATTCTTTTGATACGGCAATAAAAAGTCCCCCAAAGCAATCTCAGGGGAACTTATAGTTATTTATGCTATAATCTTCTTCCATCCAGACTATACTGTCGGCTCCGGGATCTCACCGGAATCATGCTTTATTAAAGCTCGCGGGCTCATGGTTTTGCCATATTACCGCCGGTAGGGAATCTAACCCTGCCCTGAAGATTGTATTGTATTCATTTATTTACTATTATAGGGCCCTTGCAGCCCATAGTCAACAGCTATCATCCATTAGTACATCTTGAGGGCAAAAACCGGACACACGCTTGCACAATAGCCGCATAAAACGCATTTCTCACGTTCAATAGACAGCTTTCCGTCCACCAGTGAAAGAGCGTGCTGCTTGCACCGTTGGGTACAAGTGCCGCAGGCCTCGCACCAGAAGTCCACATGGAGTGCTTTCGTATTAACGGGATGATAGTCCTTTATCAGCTCGGAAGCATTTGAAAGGTCATCGAATAAGGCCACATTCATGCGGACCTCCTCTATGCTCTGCATACCCAGGGCAATAGAGTGGAGATATGGGATGGAGGCAACGAAATCCAGGCACTCGCGGAAGGAATGCAGGAGATTTCCGCCGCCGAAGGGTTTCATACCATAAATAGCCTTTCCCTGCTCATAGGCAAGCTTTAAAGCATCAAGCATCTCATCCATGGTTCCGTCGCAGAGCCCTAGTCCGGCCTTATTGACAATGGGATGGATAACCTCCAGCTCCGGTACCTCAAGGGCTGCCCGGACAGCCGCAATATGATGTGTGGAAAGGCCTACCGCACCTATGACACCCTGATCTTTCAGTTCCAGATAATAATCCAGAGCCTCACGGTGACCGCGTATGGTATGCTCGCTTTCCTGTTCATGCATCAGCCAAAGATCTATATGGTCAAGACCAAGCTCTGTTAAAGCCTTGTCAACTGTCCTTTTAGCCCCTTCTCTGTCATAGGCATAGGACTTCGACGATATCACAGGCTTGATTCCGGTTATGTCCATGGCCCTTTTTATATGGCGATAGGTATCATAAAGATCGGCCGTATCGATAAAGTTAACACCCAGACGAAAGGCCTCGGCAATCACCTCGCCGCCTTCCTCTGTGCTGAGATTTTTTTGGAGGGGCCCAACCGTCAGCCCCCCAAAGCAAAGTCTTGAAACCTTGAGACCTGTAGAACCCAGTTCCCGGTACTCCATGAAATTCTCCCCCCGAACCTTTTTCCTTTGCTCAATGAAGCATGAAAGCCCGCATAAAAGCGGGCTATCCAGATAGACTGCATATTAAGCTTGGAATGTAAATACGATCATTAATCCATTAAATAGGATTTGACAAGCTCTTCAAGAATCTCATCGCGCTCCAGCCTTCTGATAAGACTCCGTGCATTATTATGGCTGGTTATATACGTAGGGTCACCTGACAGAATATAGCCCACAATCTGGCTGATGGGGTTATATCCCTTTTCCTTGAGTGCCTCGTATACATTGAGTATGACTTCACGAGTCTGGTTGGTTTTGTCATTGCTGAAGTCAAACTTCATTGTTCCTGAATTCATCCTGTCTTCACCCGCTTCCCTGCCCGGGCGAGCGCCCGGAACCTGATAATATTATATTAATACATACAAATCTTTTAATCAAGTTATTACACCAATACAAAAGCATTACAAAATGATTCCGCCCATGCGCCCGCCCTCTGCTTCAATAAGTTTTACATTTATTATTTCCCCGCTTTTTTCACTTTGAACCATCACTGCCGCCGGAATATAGTTGGAAGTCAGTCCCTCCATATAGCCGGGTCTTCCGTGCACCGGCTGCTCCAGAATAATGGACATCTGCCGCCCCAGATAGTGCTCAAATATATTCTGCCGCATAGTTTCAGCCAGTTTTATCAGATTTTTGCTTCTCTGCTCTTTTATGGCCATGTCTACCTGATCTTTAAAACGGGCGGCCGGGGTACCCTTTCTGGGCGAATATTTAAATACATGGATCCATAAAAAGCCCATTTCCTCACAAAATCGGTAGGACTCCTGAAACTCTTCATCGGTTTCGCCGGGAAAACCCGTCATTACATCAGTGGTAATGGTGGCATCCGGGATTTTCTCTTTTAAAGCCATTACAATACCTCTGAAATCATCGGGGGTATATTTCCTGTTCATGCGCTTTAAAGTTTCTGCACAGCCGCTTTGGAGGGACAGATGAAAATGAGGGCAAAGCTTTGGCAGGTGTTTTATTTCATCCATGAATTCCGGTGTAAGGTACATGGGCTCAAGGGAGCCCATTCGAATCCTTTCAATGCCCTCCACCTCATGGATTTCCCGTATCACCTCAGATAGGCCGGGCCCCTTTTTGTCAGTGCCGTAGGAAGTCAGATGGATACCCGTCAAGACCACCTCTTTAAAGCCCCGGGCAGCAAAGTTTTCGGCCTCTTTGATAATATCCCTCATCTCTCTGCTTCTGACAGGTCCCCGTGCATAAGGTATGATGCAATAGGAGCAGAACTGGTCACAGCCATCCTGTATTTTTAAAAACGCTCTGGTATGCCCCTCATAGGTTTCGATGGGAAGCTCCTCATATTCTGAAAGCGCTTTTCTCTCTTTGACATATTTCTGTGGCTCGCCTTTCCGCACATTGTCTACGAGTTCCACAATATTGTGTTTCATATTATTTCCCACGACAAGATTGACGCCTGCTATTTTTGCTGCTTCGTCGGGAGAAACCTGTGCAAAGCACCCCACCGCGGCAATGACGGCCTCAGGATTCAGGGCATGTGCTCTTCTTAACATCTGCCGCGATTTTTTGTCTCCCATACCGGTGACAGTGCAGGTATTGATAATATATACATCAGCCTTTTCAGACTCTCCTACCACAAGATAGCCCGCCTGCCGAAACAAGCCCTTCATTCCTTCGGTTTCAGCGGTATTCACTTTACAGCCCAGAGTAATAAAGGCAACCTTCTTTTTTCCTTCCATATGTTTCACTTCCTAAAAATTGTACAATAATCATTATAAATTATACACCTTGGTCATTGACTAAGGCAGTACTTGGGTACTAAACTAATAGTAAGCTAATTTAGCTCTGAAAGGCGGTGTAATTAAACTTTATGAAAACTTTTAACATACTCCTGAAATCCATCAATGATGTAAAGGATTTTGTTAACATCGTCAACAAATATAATTTCGATGTTGACCTCACATCAGGCCGGTATATCGTGGATGCAAAATCCATTATGGGTATCTTCAGCCTGGATCTTTCAAAGCCAATCAAGGTTGAGGTCCATAGCGACGGGGCCGACGCTTTTACAAATGAGATCAAGGGTTTTGTGGTTGACTGACCCTTTCCCCTTTTAGGTCCCTTTAAAGAGAAAGCCAAAGCTCAAAATATCTAGGTTTTTATAGTCCTCTTCTATGAGAGTAATAATTCCGGCCGCTGCTGATAACATTATGAGCAGAATGGTATCAATCTTAAACAAAACGAAAGCGAAAAAGGCCGGAATTCTAACCCCTCCGTTGAAGATTAACCTTCAAATAAAGCCCGGCAGACCCTCATTGGCAAATAAATGTAAATGCATTATGCATTACTCTATTAAATACTGATGGATTGGAGTTCATCACATAAAACTAAAATATCGGGCATGCTTTCCCGGTATTTTTTAGCATCCTGGATAACAAGCTTCCGAAAACCAAATTTATCATGGCCTTCGAAGGGAATGTGGTAAATAACCAGCTTTTCGGGCTTCAGGGCTTGGCTCAGCACTTCTCTTCCGTCATGTTTATTTAAAAACAACGGATTGACAAATGCGGCATCAAGAGCCTCTCCTGCAAGCATCTGTGAAAAGTATCCTGAATTATATTCGCTGTCCCCTATGATAAAAAGCTTTCTTCCGTCAAAATTCAAAAGATAGCAAAAATGATCCACATCGGCATATTCCGCCCCGGCATGGACAGAACGGAACACGGTCAGAGTAAAGTCCTCCGAAAGCTTGATTTCATTTTTCACTCCCTGGGGAAGATCCAAAAGCCATGTGGACCCGGACCTTCGATCTGCCGTTTCCCTCAGCGAAATAAAGGCGCGGGTGCCATGATCAGGCATGAACAATCCCTTCACCGGATGCCTCTCTAAATAAGCGGCGGTGGCTGCGGCGGAAAAATGATCATAATGACAATGGGTATATAAAATATAGTCAATATTTTGGAATAAAGGTTTTTCGCCATCCATTAAATCCTTCATTACCTGCTTGGATAACCCGTTGAATTCTCCATGATCATTTTCATGGATACCGTCGATTAATATTTTAAATGTACCAAATTGAAGTAAAATTCCTTCATTGGCAAGCAAAGTAACTTGTATTTGTCTTTTTGGGGTCAAATTATCCATATAAACATCTCTTGAATCAACCTTAATATTTTTCCCGGAGCTCATGCAAAATCAGCATTAATACTATACTAATTCGTTTCCTGCGTCAAGAAAGGCGATATGAAGCGTCACGACTCCGGCCGTCCCGGGCGGCAGCTCGAAGCACTCCCAGGATTTTGCCCGGGTTATGCCAATATATGCTTGTCAAACAAAATGTCGCTGATATTGTTAATGACAAGTATGCCGGCGCCCAACAGGGCAGGATCAATTTTTGAGGTGCTGAGCTTCATAATGATATTATTAAATAACTCGGCGCTGACATGCTTGCTGACATATTGTTTGACGACGCTCAGAAGCTTTTCGCCGGCCCCGTAGGTCACCATTTCATCGCCAAAGATAATAATGCTGGGGTTATACAGATAAATAATATTGATGACCCCAATGCTCAGATAATGCAACGCCTGCATATATAGCTCATTGGCCAAAGGGTCACCGGCATTGACCGCGGCAAAGAAATCAGCTTTAGAGGAGTTGTTATTGAGGATCGTGTCCTTACGCGAGGCAGAGATCTCATGGGCTTGCTCCAGAAGAGATGTGGTCGATGTATATAGCTCCAAACACCCCCGGTTGCCGCATTTACATTTTGCACCATTGATATCTATTGTCATATGGCCTATTTCACCCGCAACGCCTTGCGATCCTCGCAGAAGATCACCATTTGCAATAACGCCGGAACCAGTTCCTCCGGCGGTAGTAATATAGACCAAAGTATCGCTGTCTGTAATAGAACGATCAAGCCACCATTCGTTTAAAGCGCCAATATTGGCATCGTTTTCTGCATAAACAGGCAAATTAAATTCTTCTTCAATTTCTTTTGCAATATTGATATCATCCCAATTTTGCAGCTCACCAATGAGGCCTAAGTAAATGCCCGAGTTATAAGGGCCGGGAAGTGATATGCCAATTCCAAGTATGGGCGCACCGGTCTCCTTATCGATCATTTTTCTGATTTGATCTTTGATTCTGGACATTACTTCCTTGGATGCAACAGAAAAGGAGCTATAGTTTTCAGCAAAATAGTCATACTGCTCCCCCTGCAAATTAAATCTTCCGATAAAATATTCTTTACTGGTAATACGTAAATGGATCACATGAAAACGGTCATAATGAATTTTTAACCCGACCGATCTGCGTCCGACTCCATTGCTCGCCATGGGGTATTCATAGAGAAGCTTAATATTTATCAGACTATTTACGATATTGGAAATAGTTGATTTTGTGAGTCCTGTCATTTTAGCAAGTTCAATTCGAGTACTGGCTTGGCCTTTTCTGAGAATATTAAAAACAAGTTTAACATTCATCCGTTGAATATAACTGCTATTTAAACCGTGCTTCATAAGTCACCACTTTTAATTTTTTGTTTTAACCATATACAATTATAACATATTATTCCTAATGAATATACTTGTTATAGGCTGCTGATTTGGCCGGCTCACTCCCCCTTCTTCGATTGGTCATAAATTTCTTTTAATAGTTCTTTATTGGATATATAGGCGCTTTTAAAGAGCTCATAATATTTCATATACATTTTGTGCCTGTCATCACTGGGGGTACAGGCTTCATCGGATATTTTAACCACCTGCATGACCGCATCACGCATACCGGCATATACTCGGGCGCCGATTCCCGCACACATTGCGGCTCCGACCGCCGCCTGCTCTTCCATCTCAGAAACTTTAACCGGCTTATTGAAAATATCCGATAGCATCTGCGTCCAGACCCTGCTTTTAGAGCCACCTCCGGAAATGATGAATGTCTCCGCATCAAGGCCTTTTTTCAGGCATACATCATAGCAGAGCCGCAGGGCAAAACTGACGCCCTCCATAACGGCCCTGCCTATTTCTTCTTTTCCACTGTCCAGAGAGATGCCCAGCAATGCTCCCCGCAAAGTGGGATCCAAATATGGTGTTCTTTCCCCATTTAAATGAGGTAAAAAAACAAGGCCCTTGCTTCCGATAGGTATTTGACGGATTTTTTGGTCAAATTCCTTATAATTATTTTCGGACAGTACATTGGTAACCCATTTATAAGCTGCCCCTGCGCTCATAATAGCGCCCATCGATATCCAGTTTCCCTTTCGGCAGCCGCAAAAAGTATTGACAGCCAGGTCCGGGCTTTCCGAAACCGATGAAGATGAAAATAGAACCTGTCCGCTGGTCCCGACATTAATTACCGCATAACGCTCATCAATGATTCCATTGCCAAGGGATTGCATAATAGCATCCCCGCCTCCGCCAACCACTATGGTCCCCGTTTTCAATCCGGTCTCCCGGGAGGCTTTCTCCGTGACGGCGCCTATTCTATCGCAGCTGTTCTGGATTTCGGGGAACAGCTCTTTCGCTATATTTAATTGATTAAGGGCATGATCCGACCAGCAGCCATTTCTTACATCAAAGGCCAGTGTCGCAGATGCATCTGAATAATCTGTAACCAAATTGCCTGTAAGCTTAAAATTGATATAATCCTTCGGCAGCATAACATGCCTGATTTTGGAATAGAGCTCAGGCCTTTTATCCCGAATCCAGCATAGGGAGGGAAGCAGAAAGCCTGTATAAAGAGGATTCATAAGCTCCTCCTGTATGGTCTTCTCCCCGATTTTTTCACGCATCATATAAAGCTGCTCTGAGCTTCTGGTATCACAATGAAGGATGGCCGGATACACCGGAATTCCGGCCCTATCAACGGCAACCAGCCCGTGCATTTGGCCCGATACCCCGACAGCTTTAATATGTTCGGCTTTAACGTCATGATCCCGAATCATCTTTTTTAAGCATTTACAGCAATGCTCATACCATTTTTCGGGGTTATATTCGGCATACTCTTTTTGGGGCATATCTATTTCATAGCTGCAGCTCTCTATCGCAGCTATATTCCCGCTTGCGGCATCTAAAAGAAGAGTCTTAATATTTGTCGTTCCTATGTCGATTCCCAATAAATAAGCCATGGTACATTTTCCTTTACAAATTTTTATACTAATATTACCATTATAGACTTTTACGATAAAGGACCATCGATGAATCGATGGTCCTTTATCTTTTTAGTGTGGATTAATTTCGGCGCAGCTTCCTGCCAGTTCTTCAAGAAAAAGCATTTTGCCAGGGATTGTAGGAATAAAGCTCGATGTAATCCATGGGTTCTTCCCATAGCGCAGGGTAAGCCATAAAGTTTGTCCCTGCCAGCTCATACCGCGGCCAAGCACCCCGTCACAGCCGCCAATGGCAAAGTCGGATTTAAACATAATTCCTGGTCCGATTGTATTAGCGTAGCATGTCATGGGTATATAATTTCCATGAAATGTCAAGTAGGCGTTTTGTTCAATGGTAAGGGGATGGAGCATGGCTCCTACCCTATGGGTTGCTGAAAGCCAATCTTCCACTTTTGCGTAGTCCAGTGCAAAATGAGGGTCCCAGAATGCAATATGGCAGGCGCGGCCTACCCCATAAACCATGACCTGTTTTGCGCCCTTTGAACGCAATTCACCCATGATCTCGCTATAATGGGGCAATACATCCTTAGTTGCATAATGGCGCTGTTTTTCCGGTATGCCATTCTTCCCGAGAGGCCCATAAAAAGCTTTGTTTATCGCATATTGGAAACTAACCGGATTGCTTGCGGGAAGTGTATTTCCTTCCGCATCGGACCATTCATCCATCATAAATCCATGAACATGCTCGCAAGTAATACCCCATTCCTGAAGAAAATAAACGACCCACTGATACATTTCCATAGGCCCCACCGGCAAAATTAAAACCAATTCTCTGGATTCTTCTTTTGCCTTTCGAATTTGCATCGCAATTTCATGGCCAAATTGTACGGCCAGTGAATTCAAATCTTTGACAGGTACGGGTTTGAATTCAGAATGCCAAAAATCCTGTCTGTCGCATATGGTGGCCGGATCCTGTGTAACACAGTATTTAACACGCTCAAGCTCCCAACCTTTTGGGTAAAGGGTCTCAAACAATGTTCCCTTTATTGTACTAATCATATCCATTTCGTCTCTACCTCCAATAAAGAGAAACCTTTTACTTTAGTTTTTCTCTCATTTTTATTTCATATTTCCGGATGCTTTGTGAATATCGATCCACTTGTCCACATTACCCTTGGTGATTAATTCCGTATCGACGGTTACGTCTTCCTGTGCGCCGCCTTGAAGGGTTTTCAGCGCCATTTCAAATGCCGCAACTGCCTGGGAAGGGGCATCCTGTGCGACAGAACAAGTGGTGAGTCCCGATTTTACAGCTTCACAGCCTTCGGGCAAGCCGTCGATACCTCCTAAGAAGCTGAATTCATCTAAGCGTCCCGCATTTTGTATGGCATTTACCGCGCCCAGCAGCATAATATCATCGTGAGAAAAAACGCCGTCAATTTTATCATACAGAGTGAGCCAGTCTTCCATATAGTTCATTGCCTTGTCTCTTTCCCAATTTGCATTCTGTACGACCAGAATATTGACGTCGTCTCTGGAAGATAACCCTGATTTTATTCCGTTTGTACGGTCAACTACAACGGACAGCCCGGCCTGACCCTCGATGATAACAACATTGGCCTTCTGGGGCAGACTCTCGGCTGCGGCCGTGCCCAATAGCTCACCCATGCCAAATTCACTGGAAAGGATTGAGGTGCTGCTGCCGTCTTCAACCTTTTCACCTAAGGTAATAACAATAATTCCGTTATCATATGCGGATTTTATAGTAGGAATCAAGGATTCCGTATCGTTGGGCTGCACAAAGATCGCATCAACGCCCTTGGAGATGAAGGTCTCCATACCGGCTATAATTTTGGCATTGTCGCCTCCGCCGTCGATCATCTCAATTTCGAATTGGTCGCTGTACTTTGATTTACACGCGTTAACCAGCTCATTGGCCTGCCAGGCTGTAAACTGATCCGTTTGATTTTTGGCCACCAGCCCAACCTTGTACTTAGACGGCTCAGAGCCTTGATCCGATGTGCTGCTGCCCGGTGTTTTAGCGGCAGGTGTATTGCCGCAGGCCGCCATGACAAATACCATAGAAATTGCCAATACTAAGCATAAAAATTTTTTCATTTTTATTCTCCCTTTCTTTTCTTTATATTAAACGCTTCTGCGTTTAATTGCGGATCAGAGCTTTGAGCTCTTCTTTGACATATCGATGCCTACTGCGAGCATGATTACAATACCTTTTACAATGAGTTGCCAATATGATTGAACACTTAAAAGATTCAGCATATTATTCAGCAGGGATATAATGGCACAGCCGATCACCGTTCCCCCAATAGTACCGATGCCCCCGGAGAAGGATGTCCCGCCGATAATAGTGGCAATAATTGCATCGAACTCATAATTGACTCCACAGGAAGGGATACCGCTGTTTAGCCGGGAACACAAAATCACGCCGGCAAAGCCTGAGAACGCGCCCAAGATCAGATAGGCGACCAATTTAATTCTTTTTGTTTTTATGCCGGAAGCAATAGAAGCTTCCTCGTTGCCGCCCACTGCATAAAGATATCTGCCAAATTTTGTATGTTTGATGATGATATAGCTGATCACGGTAATCGATACCATAAATACGATGGGTGCGGGTATCGAAAGAATGTCACCCTGACCGAAGAAAGCAAAGTCACCGATATTGTAGATGGTCTTTCCGTCGGTATACACATATGCCGCCCCCCTGGCGAGATTCATAACGGCAAGGGTCGCAATAAAAGGAGGAATATTAAACCGTGATACGGCGATGCCGCTGATGAAGCCGCATAGGATACCTATGGCAATGGCTGTCAGCATACCCAGGATAGCACTTCCGGTATTGATGCAAACTCCGATACCCACGCAGCCTGACAGTGCAAGAACCGCTCCCGGCGCAAGATCTGTCATACCGGCGATAATCACCATTGTTTCGCCGCAGGCGATGATCATGATCGGACTCATCTGGCGCAAGATATTAACCAGATTGGAGGGTTTTAAAAAGTTTTCGCTCATTACCGCAGACAGGATCACCATGCCCGCAAATACAAGATAAATTGCATATGTACTAAAAAAGCTGCCGATATGAAATTTGTTTTTTTCCTGTAAACTACTCATTTTCATTACCTCGATATTAAATTTATCTCTCTTTGTTATTTTGTGGCCAACCGCATAATTCTTTCCTGGGTTATTTCTTCTCTATTAAGCTCACCGCTGATTTTGCCTTCATTCATAACATAAACCCGGTCAACCATGCCTATTAATTCAGGTAAATCAGAGGATATCATAATAATTGAGATGCCCTCAGCCGCAAATTCACACATCAATTTATAAATTTCACATTTTGCGCCCACATCAATTCCCCGGGTTGGCTCATCCAAAATGAAGACTTTCGGATTTGATACAAGCCATTTGCCTATTACTATTTTTTGTTGATTCCCGCCGGAAAGGGATGAGGCGGCTGTTTTTAGAGAAGGAGTTTTGATTTGGAGTTTCTCGCAAATCTCCTGTCCGCGTTTTACTTCGGCCTGGTGGTTCACGAAAGGAGATTTGGAGTACAGATTGTAATTGGGCAGAGAAATGTTTTCCAGAACGCTTCTCTTTGTTACCAGCCCATATTTGCGCCGGTCTTCTGAAACCATCATAATCCCATTGTCCACCGCATCTCTGGTGTTTTTTATATGAACTTGCTGGCCATTTAAATAAATCCCCCCTGCTTGGATTGGATCCAAGCCAAAAATTGCTCTGGCCACTTCGGTCCTCCCCGCACCTACAAGTCCTGCGAACCCAAGAATCTCTCCCCGCCTTGCTGCAAAACTGATGTCCCGCACCTTGTTATTAGACAGATTCTTGACTTCCAGAACCACGCCGCCAATATTGCTCGCAGTCTTTGGATAGGTATTCTCAATGCTTCTTCCCACCATGGAAGAGATAATTTCATCTCTTGTAATCTCACCGACTCTAGCCGATTTAATAAACATTCCGTCGCGCATTATGGTCAAATAATCGCATATTTCATCGATCTCTTCGAGCCTGTGAGAAATGTATATAATGGTGGCTCCGGCATTTTTTAATTCTTTAATCTTATTGAACAGCTTATTTACTTCCCCTTCGCTAAGTGAAGAGGTAGGCTCATCCATAATAATAATTTTCGAGTTAAAAAATACCGTTTTAATGATTTCAATCATCTGCTGCTCACCAACAGATAATTTTTTCATTTTGGTCCTGGGATTATAGCTTAGATTTTGCTGCTTCAAAAACTCGGCAGACTCCTTGTACAGCTTCTGTTGATCGATAAATTTCAGTTTGTTTACCGGTTCTTTGCCTAAAAAGATGTTCTCCGCGATGCTTAATTCCCCTACGACATTTAGTTCCTGATGAACCATGGCTATACCATACTGCCGCGCTTGTATGGAGTCTTTTATTTGGATTTTCCGGCCATCCAAATAAATCTCGCCGCTATCCGCATGGTAAAGGCCATTTAAGATTTTCATCAAAGTGGACTTGCCCGCGCCGTTTTCACCAACCAGAGCGTGCACCGTTCCTCTTTTGACCGAAAAGGATACATGGTCCAAAGCAGTTACACCGGGGAATGTTTTTGTTATGTCTTTGAACTCGAGAATAATGTCATCCTTTTTATCGTTGGTTGCTGTCATAATATCACCCCTGCAAACTCCAATGAATTAGTTAGTTCATTTGATTTACTAATTGTCATTATACATGAACACTTTCATTTGTCAACCCTTCTATTTCAAGCAAAACATACAATATTTGCTGAAACCGTGATAATAACCGTTTTTCAATTGTACAATAATCATCGCTGCTGATCTTTTTGCAAGGAGGAATGGCCGTAAAAATGCAGACTTACTGCCTGCTTGTCATAAAGTGAGCAGCAAAAATCCCTGTGGTAAATACCGCAGGGATGCGTGTCAAATCCTGTACCCGGCTTTACCGAGCCATTATTCAGCACTCTTAAAGTGCCAAAATTCAGGTTGTCCGGATTATAACATTCGGCAAACAAAAAATGAAACAAGCCTGTCATCACAGCATCTGGCCGTTTCAGAATAAAAAAGCGGCCGGTTATTTGAAACTTAAGCCATGAAAATAAGTCGTGGAAAATGAAAAATTAAATGCCCCAATAAATCATGAATCCTTTAGTTCTGCTGTGATTTTGAACCAATCCACCAATCCTTCTTCATTTAATTTGACGATTCCTTTTCCGACTTTTAATTGAGTTGTATCATCATTCAGTCTTTTTTCAATTTGAATCGTATAATAATAATATGTCTTCTTTTCATCTTGTTTCAACTCAATTTCTTTTACGTAGAACTGGCATTTCTCTTTCCATGCTTGTTGATCATATCTTGTGATATGCCTGTTCTGAATTAAATTTTGCAATACGGTCTCAGAACAGTAATTCTCATATTTTAAGCAGAAAGGTTCAAAAAGCTCAGCAATATCTAGCGTCCTTTCTTGGTAAGAACCCTCATTCTTAAGCTCTTCTTCTGCCTTCTCAATCAGCTTTTGATATTCGTCTGTATTTTCGACTTGATATAATTCTGTAAGAAAACTTTTTATATTTTGCTCCCCAACAGGCTCATTAGCGGTGCAGCCTGTCGCAATAAAAAGCAGCAACAGGGAATATGTAATTAATATTACTTTTTTCATAATTTTATCCACCTGTTTTTATAATATATACTAACTAAATATATTAATATTGTCAAATTATTGTTTCTGGCATTTCTCACATTTTAGTTAATCGTATGGTACTACAACAAAACCCCGGCAATATCACGAAAAAACGGCTGAGATGTTTAAGTCCTAAATAAGAAACCCTTAGAATCATCATCATTCTAAGGATTTCATCACTGGAGCTGGTGATGCGACTTGAACGCACGACCTGCTGATTACGAATCAGCTGCACTACCACTGTGCTACACCAGCATATACAAAATAAGAACCTCCACCCACCAACGCAATCAAAGATTGCTGATGGTCCCCGGGAACCTTGTTGCTTCGTAATAAAAGACATGGGACCAAGGTCTCCAAGTCCCTATTTTACAGGTTCAACCACCCACATGTCAATAACAAGATGAAGCATTATTATACATGGGGACAACTTTACTAAAACAAACTGTTCTTATAAAGAATATCCCCATGTGTTTTCTTTGTTATTTAAAGACAGGCGCGGTATCAAAATCCGTAAGCCTTATACAGTTCTCCTTCTGTATCAGCACTGTGTCCGTTATTCGGGGGCCGCCGATCCGCGGCTTATAAATGGTAGGGAGCAGCACATCCACCACCATATTTTCTTTTATCTCATGGGGAAGCTCCTTGCCCAAAATGGGGTAAAATTCCGACTGGCGGATTCCGACGCCGTATCCGATATGGTCCATAAACATTTTTGCATAGCCATGATCATGGATCAACCGAAATACCTTGCTATAAACTTCTGCGGAGGTTACGCCGGGCCTTAAAGCTTCCATTGCAATTTTTTGTGCTTCAATCAGCAGTTTATAGATTGCGGCGGTTTCCTCCTCCACATTTCCTAAAAACACAGTCCGGCACATTTTCGCGGCATATCCCTTATAAGAAGCACCCAGGTGAATAACAACGGGCTGGTTGTCGCCGATCACGAAATCGCCGGCATAGGGATGCATCAGCTGCTGGCGATCATGGCGCAAAACCTGCATCCGAAAGGTACTGCCTTCAGAACCTGCTTTTCTCATTGCATATTCTGCTTCTGCGAGAACCTCTGTTTCCTTGATACCTGGCTTCACCGCTTCGTATGCCGCTCTCATTCCCTCGCACAGAAAGCTTGATGCTTTGGAAATATAGGCAATTTCCTGCTCGCTTTTTACCGAACGAATTTTGTAGCATTCGGAAGCAATATCCCCCACTACCAGCCCGGGCAAAGTTTTCATCAGGCACTGGTAGTCCTTGAGGCTGATAAAATAGCGCGTAAAGCCGATTTTAGGTTTGCTGATCCCCATCGATGCAACCAGATCCGCCGTTTTCTGGCTTACATTTTCTTCAGGAAAGAAGTATGGAATGACATCCAGCTCCGACTTTTCACGAAAATGCCGGGCATCAAGCCACAGGCAAATCAGCTTTGGTTCGCCTTCTGCGGGGACTATCAGGGAGCCGCCCTCAACATCTTCAATATTGGCAAAATAAATAAGGTTCTCCCTATCCATAATCACAGCGGCATCCAGCCCCAGATTTTTTAAAGCCTGCTGTAGAACTGTGATCCTGCTTAAAACCATATCGTTCAACCAATCTCCACCTCGATTCTTATTGATCATTTTGAAAATCGTTAGCACGTTTATTACTATAAAATATTCATTTTATAAAAGGTGACCGACTTGCCGTCAGTCACCTTTCAACCATGGGGTTTATGCGGACTTTACATTTTTTTCATCTTCCTTGGCGTCAAAATCCTGTTTCTCAACAATTAAGGAAACAATAACGCCGCCGAGAAGGGCCCAGAAAGCAGAACCAATATTCCAGATGGTCAGACCGCTTACGCCGATGATCAATGCAAAAAATGAACCTAATTTAAACTTCTTTGTGCCAAAGGCATCCTGGAACGCATTAACCAGTACATTGATCATGGCAACACCTGCCAGAACATTGATGAGATCGGCCGGAATCGCTTTAATAAAGGTAATGGCAAAGCTGGAAACCAGACCAAAGGCGCCGAAGAAAATACCATTCCAGACAGATGCTGCGTAGCGGCCATTCTTATCGTCACCTGCTTCGGACGAAGAACAAATGGCGGTCATAGGGCCGGCAATATTTGCATTATGGGCACCCACGAGACCTGAAGCAATGCCGCCGAATCCGCTTATAACAGTCATCCCGTTTATAGGAGGCTTATAGCCCTGTGCAAATAGAACGCCTATTGCCTGCGCATTCTCAGCTCCAACAACAAGAGCTGCCAGAGGAACTGAAACAGAAAGGATGGTTGCTACATTAAATTGAGGCATCCAGATCCTGGGCGGAATGTATTGAACCGTAGATGATTCCATTTGAAATCCGCCGGTCGCAATCAGTGCAAGTACACCGCAAATAAGAGCTGCGAGAACGGGAGGGAATTTTTTAATCAGCTTGGGCACGATAAAGAACCCTACCAGTGCGGCACCGCCAATAATGGGCGATGATTTGGTACAGTTGATGATGTTGGTGCCAAATCTCAGCATAACACCGGCAATCATACCCATAACAATGGGAAGCGGCAGCCATTTCATAACTTTGCCTATGAGTCCGGTAACACCGAGCACAAGCACTAGGACACCGGCCATAATAAAGGAGAAAGCCGCTTCGTTAAAGTTGAAGCCAACCAGCGCCGAGCCCAGCATAGTCGCACCCGGTATGGAATACGCACCAACGATGGGCAGCTTGTAATAAAGGGCCATAATGAAGCTGATGAGACCTCCGAAAACATAGATACCAAACAGCCATGAAGCAATTTGTTCCGTGTTGTAGCCTGCGTTTGTCGCTGCACTGATGGTTACAAGCGCCGGACCTGTGCAGCCGAAAACTGCAGCTATAAAGCCGGCTGTGATGGACTTGGACGTTGTGTACTTGCGAAGATCTGAAAAACCTGACCTAAAGCCTGGACCCTTCTCAAAAAAATACATAAAATACACCCCTTTTGTTTAACAGTTTATTTCAATTTTTCCAGGATCGTAACATCAACGCCTCTTTGGCGCAGCCACTTCGGCAGCAGTTCTTTTTCCACACGCTCGCTGACTGCCGGAGCTCTTTCAATAAGGAGATCAGCCAGAGTTTCAGAGCAATTCAATCCGCCCATAGCACCGTCAAAGATGATTACCTTATCGGTTCCGGTAGTCTTATAAGCAAATTCCATGGCGCTCTCGGTTGTCTTAGCCACCACCGCGTGACTCATATACTCAATGTTCATGGGCTCCATGTCAAAGAGATCAGCCTGCTGCTGCCCTACAACAACGGTCGGTATATGGTCGGAGAAAAATGCCGAAGGATAGCCGGTCCATGCATAGTTATGGACGCACATCTTAATAGCCGGATTCAAGGGAGGGATGTTTTCCAAAATAGGCTTGCCGTTCTTTTTATAGAACGCCTCAGTATACCAGGTATAGGGCGGCAGCGGGCTTTCCATGTCATAAAGATCCGTGTTGGCACCGGTGAAATTGGCATAGATAACGCCGGCTGAGAAAACATAGGGTACCGGGCACGGGAAGTCAAGAACAGCTATGCAGTCATCAATCTCCCCAAACAGAGTCATAATCTTTCCGTAAAGCTGACAGCCTATAAAGGTAGCCCGGTCATTCACAGCATACAAATCATTGTCCGCATCAACGCCGATAACACCATGAGGGCCCACATTGAGGAAGGAGGCAAACGCAAATTTGCTCTGGACAAATTTTGATTCAAAAATTGCCCTTGCAGTAAAATTGGCTGCTCTCGGCCCTAAATTCTGGTGATAAGTAGAGCGGGTTTCAATTCGGGCGTAGGACATTCCAAAAGGCTTTACGGCCTTATCTATCTGACGGTGGAAATGAACTTCACGCACATCGGTATGGTGGCAGTGGATAATCCAATCGGCATCGTAAACTGCCTTGATTCCATACAGAGTTCCCACTTCGGTTTCAATGGGAATCCCCTCGTCCACAGGAGCTACACCCTTTGTTTTTCCGGGGCCAAAATATTTATCCAATTCATAGCGCTTTATGTACTCTTCGGTTTCACGGAAGCGCATACCAACACCGGCGCGAAGCCGTATATTTTTACATCCGGTCTTCTCCTCAATCACATCACGGGTGGCCTTTATGAGAATAGCATAGGGCTGCCCGCCGAGAAGGGTAAAACCATGGTGAGATGCAAGAATGTTTACACTCTGGTCTGCTTTGATAAAACTCATGTCCACCTTACGCAGCTCTTCTTTTGCCGTCTCATACAGCTTATCCAGCGCATCGGGGCCGCCCGGATACAGCACGGGAGGCAGCTCGGGAAAAAGGTCCGCCAGTTTAAGGGAACACATGCCCGGCAGTTCAGCCACACGTTTCTTTACCAGGGCAGGATCAATACCATACTGGGAAGGCTTTGGGGCAATGGGCATAATGACGGGTCGCTTGATATTATTATTCGCCATCTTTTTAACCTCCTTTACTTTAATTGCTTTCGCCGGTTCGGGCAATTTCTTCCAAAAGCTCCCGATCCTCATCGAAATAGAAGCCACGGCTATTGTATTTCGTCTTTACGTCCTCGGGCATGGTCCAGGCAGTCACCGTCTGTCCATACCACTGCCAGCCGTTGGGATCGGGCTTAAGCTCGATGCCGGCAGCAGTGAGCATGCGCAGGATGGTCTGGATGCATTCAATGGTGCAACCGGTGCGAATGCCTGTCATAGAAGAAATTTCATGGGGTGTTTTGGCGCCGGCCAAAATGGCAGCGGCCACTTCCTCGGCACGTACGCCCACACAGTAGCAGAGCACCTGTTCCGGGTTAAAATGAGCCTTCATGCAAATTTCATTGATTTTGTCACGATCATACTTAGAAGCGTCTACGCCGATTGTAAAAGGCTTTTCCCGTTTTACCATGGTGATGGTATGGAACGGGCAGCGATCTGCACAGTTGGCGCAGCCACGGCACTCATCCTCCGTCACTTTCGCCTTTTTATCTGTGACATGGATCGCATACACGGGGCAGACCTTTTCGCATATTTTGCATCCCGTGCAAATATTCGGATCCACTTGAGCGAGAAGAGTAACTCTTTTCATGAATGTTCTCCCTTCTTTTTATTTAACCTTCTGCTGTTGGGACAGCGCAAAGGCTACATCTACAATCATGTCCTCCTGTCCGCCTACCATCTGGCGGCGTCCCAGTTCCACCAGAATATCTCTGGGGTTTAAATTAAATCTTTCGGCTGCTTTATAGGTATGGAGCAGAAAACTGGAATAAACGCCTGCATAGCCCAGCATCAAAGGCGCGCTCTGAATCACCTGGGGCCTGTGCATCAGAGGCTCCACGATTTCTTCCGCCACATCCATAAGCCCATAAAAATCTATGCCTGTATTATAGCCAAGGCGCTGAAGAACACCTGCTAATACCTCTCCCTGTGCATTGCCCGCACCCGCACCCAGGCCGCGGCATGTGACATCGATGTACTCAGCACCGCTTTCGACGGCAGCCAGAGCATTGGCAACGGCCAGCCCGAGGTTATTATGCGAATGGAATCCCACGGGAATAGGCAGTTGTTCAGCCAGCAGGCTGATCCGGGTCCTTACATCGTCCGGAGTCATATAACCTGCAGAATCGGCGATATTAACATATGCGGCACCGGCATCCACAAAGATTTTTGCCTGCTCCAGGATTTTCTCCGGCGAGGCCATATGGGACATCATGAGAAAACCGACCGGCATCATATCCAGCCTGGCAGCGGCTTTTAGATGCTGAATAGCAATATCCGCCTCGGTCACATGGGTGGCTATTCGTACCACCTGAGCCCCGCAGGATTTGGCTTCCTCCAAATCTTCTATGGTGCCTATTCCGGGCAGCAGCAAAACGCCTAATCTGGCTCTCCGGATAACTTTCTTGGCAGCCTTCAGCAGCTCCATTTCCGGCACCCTGGAAAAGCCATAATTGATGGATGAACCGGCAATTCCATCGCCATGGGAGATTTCAATAATATCAATGCCCACTCTGTCAAGGCCTTCGGCTACAGCGGAAACCTGTTCGGCAGTAAAACTGTGGCTGACAGCATGACTGCCGTCACGAAGTGTTGTGTCAACAATATGTAGCTTTCTGTTTTTGTCCATTGCTTATTTCCCCTCCTTCAGCATGCGCTCGGCGATTTTTTCTGCAGCCGCTGCAGCCGCGGCGTTGATGATATCCAGGTTTCCGGAATATTTGGGGAGAAAATCTCCCGCTCCCTCTACCTGAACAATGACGGTAACCCTGTTACCGTCGATAATGGGCGGTACACGGAGACTGTAGCCCGGCACATAGGCCTGAACCTGCCGGACAATATCATTGACAGAATCCACAATAGCCTTTTCATCCGGATTTTTCACAATGGAATAAATCGTGTTGCTCATCAGCAAAGGCGGCTCGGCTGGATTCAGCACAATGATCGCCTTGCTGCGGTCGGCGCCGCCCAGGATTCTCAGGGCTTTGGCAGTGGTCTGGGTAAATTCATCAATATTGGCACGGGTACCCGGACCCGCACTCTTTGAGGAAATGCATGCCACAATTTCGGTATATTCGGAGTCGGCAACACGATTAATGGCGTATGCGACAGGAACGGTGGCCTGACCGCCGCAGGTTACCATATTGAAATTATCCGCGTTTGCCTCGGCCAGCTTGTCTAAATTGACACAGGGCACTACAAAAGAGCCCACCGCCGCGGGAGTCATATCAAATACCGTCTTGCCCGCTGCCTTGAGCACAGGAGCGTGTGCAAGGTGGGCTGAAGCACTGGTGGCATCAAATACGATCTTTATTTCCGGATCTTCGGCTACGGCCTTCACGCCTTGCACCGAAGTTTTAAAACCTAAGCCGGCAGCCCGCTTAATACCCTCGGACTCAACAATACCGGCCATGGTCTTCATCTCCAGATTTTTGCTGCGCATGACCTTATACATCAGATCGGTACCGATATTGCCGGGCCCGATTATACCTACCTTAATCTTTTCCATAGCGTAATTCCTTTCTATTCCACGAATTTGACCGAAACGCTTCCCATCCCTTGGAAGCTGACAGTGAAATGATCACCGGCTTTGGCGGCAAGGGCGGCGGTAACGGCGCCGGCCATGACAATGCTGCCGGCTTTTAGTGCGATTCCGAAGGACCCCAGCTTGTTGGCCAGCCAGGCCACTGCAGCGGCTGGATTGCCCCAAACCTCGGCAGTAGTCCCCGTTGAAATGAGTTCTCCATTCTGCTCCAGCATCATACCGGTCAGGCGCATATCCACATCCTTTACAGGGGTCATACGGCCGCCAAGTACAAGGCGCGCAGAGGAGCCGTTGTCTGCAACGGTATCGCACAGTTTGATTTTCCAGTCCTTAATACGGGAATCTACAATCTCTATGGAAGGAATCACATATTCCGTCGCGGCATATACATCAGCAATTGTAACACCGGGTCCCGAAAGGGTTTTATTCAGGTAGAAGGACAATTCCCCTTCCACTTTCGGCTGGATCAAACCGGACATGGAGCAAGGCACTCCTTCGGGCAGAAGCATATTTTCAAAGAGATGCCCATAATCCGGCTCATTCACTCCCAGCAGCCTCTGCATCCCCTTGCTGGTCAGACCGATCTTCATACCGATTACTTTTTCTCCTGCGGCCTCCCGGCGGCGGACGTTCTCCAGCTGAACAGCGTAAGCATCTTCAACCGTCATGTCCGGATTTTCGGCTGTGAGCATTCCTATCTGATAGCATCCGGCTTCAGCCTTATAAAGAAGATCAGCTGCTTTCTTATAATCCATAAACCTGCATCCTTTCTGTTGCTTATTTTTATAAAGGATGGTGAAGGTGTTCTTTTCCCATCCCTTTTTGACGCCATTTATCGGCCAAAACAGAAGCGAGCTGCTCTGCCAGCATTTCTTTAGGCCAATTTTCCGCAAGCCCCTTAAGAAGAACAGGAGCTGCAGCCTCTACTTCATCATGAGGACCCGGCAAAGAAACCATTAAGCTGGGACCTTCCCTTCCCACACCGATCCGGACGCCATCCTTTACATGGCGGCTGGTACCCTGTTTGAATTTTACAATGTAAGGCGTGGCGGCCGTAGGATCGAGCCTCGCAATGCCCTCCACAGTGTGGTCTTTATCCTCGGCTCCCACGCCGCCGGTTGTCAGGATCAGGCCAAAACCCCTTGATAAAGCATCCGACAGCTTTTCAAGCATATCCTCCGGAGAATCGTCTATAATTTCTCCAACCGTAACCTTGTATCCATTATCCTCCAGCAACTTTTTCAAGTAAGGGGTGTTGGTATCCTCAATAAGGCCCTGTCGGATCTCGAAGCCTGTCGGAAACACAATTGCTCTTCTGGCTATTTTCGCTTGAATTTCCTGTGTCATATCCGAGATGCGGCCCAGTACCTCTTCCGGGTTCTTTACCTGGGCACAGATAAGTCCAAGAATTCCATTGGAATGGATCGTTGTATCCGGCGTGATACTGACGCCGGGCAAGGCGCCAAGAGCAGTGAGGAGGTCATCTTCCCTGCCCAGGATGTTTTCCTGGGGGATATTCTTTTCCAACACATCGAAGGTGATATGTCTCGGCCGGACATCCACGACCATCACCTTGTCTTCTTGGAGTCCCAGCACTTTCGCAACAGTCCCTGCCATTTGGGTGAGATTGGCATTTTTAAGCGTAATCTCGTTTACCCATAGCTCTGTCTTTTCCAAAAGATTCAATCCCATTCGTCATTCCTCCATGATAACGTCCAGCTTCAAATCCAGCAGCGGAGCATCTACTATTTCTTTTCCGATGCACAAAATGTCGGCGCCCAGGCGGGCCAGCTCCGGAATGTCCCTGCATTTTACATTGCCGGCAAAAGCCAGTTTGACATCATTTCGAGCATGAAGCTCATTGATTTTTTGAAGGCATCTAGCGAGATCTACCCGATTTCCCGTATCCACCATAAGAATGCGGGCACCGCCGGCGATAGCCTGGCCGGTCTCTTCCTCAATGGAGTGGTCCCTGCCCCTAATCTGTACCGCCTTTGTATGATCCGGAAAAGAAGTGCAGGCTGAAAGGGCCTCACTGATGGATCCAAGCATTCGGATGAAATTCTTATCCAGATAAATCATAGGGGGCGCGGTAATGCGAAAGGAGACTCCTCCTGCGGTTATAGCAGATCGCACCAGGTCTTTTATTTGGGGAGGCATCTTTTTCCATGAGCCTGAAACGATTTCCACTTTGCCGTCGGCCAGCTGCACTGCGGTCTTTGCAGCAGTAGCAATGCCGGATGCCTTGGCCAATGTCCCCATGAGACACTCCTCTGCCAGAGCAATTTGCTTAGGATAGGCATGAACATTACCAATGTACTCGCCTTGGGAGACAGGATCTCCCTCCTTCTTAAAAAGCTCCAGCTGAATTCCCAGTTCCGCCGCCTTCAAAAGAGCTGCATCTACGCCGGACAAAATCCCCGGCCGTTCTGCTGTCAATACGGCGTGGTATTTTTTTTGTGCTATTTTTGCGAAAATGGTGTCTCTGATATCTGTCACGGTCTTCTCCTTTCGGCATTGGCGAACATCGTTCGGACATATGCAAATTTTTTAAGAGAACACTAGGGTTCCCTTATAAAAATATGAAGCGTTATTTAAGCAATATAACCAAGTCTCTCCGATATTTGGGCTGAATAATACAATACATCCCGGGCAACTTCATCGATATCCAGATTCTGCAGCCGGCCTAACGGAAAGGAGACACTCAAAGCCATCTGCGGATTGTGCTGATGATTGAAGATTGGAGCAGCAATACATTGAAGACCGGCTTCAATTTCCTCATTGTCAATGGCATAGCCCTTGCTTCTAACCTGTTCAAGCTCTTCGAGCAAACCTTCTCGTGTGGTAATGGTATTATCTGTTAACTTCTGAAAGGGTTTCGTTAAAACATATTTTTTCAGGTATTCCATAGGAAGATAGGCCAGAATCGCTTTGCCGACCCCGGTGCAGTACATGGGGCCCCTTTTCCCGACCCTGGAATAATTCACCAGAGAGCTTTCATTATCCACCTTGTCAATATAGACAACATCTCCCTCGGAATAAGCGGCCAAGTGGACAGTGGTTTTATATTTGTCAAAAAGCATCTGACACCAGGGCTTTGCCTCCCAGCGTATATCGATGCGCCCATGAACCAGGTTGCCCAGTTCAAAAAGCTTCAGGCCTAACCGGTACTTTTTGTTCTGCTCGGATTGCTCAAGATACCCGTAAGCGGCAAGGGTGTGAACCAAACCATAGATCGTACTCTTTGCTAAATCCATCCTCTCGGAAAGCTCCGATATCCCTAATTCATTGGCATTTTCAAAGCATTTTATAATATCCAGTACCCGGGCTACCGACTGTACCGACACGCCCTCATTTTTTGTTTTCTGCAAAAAATATCTTCCTCCTGTTCCGCTCTTTTATTATATTCTTAAGCTGCAAAATAGTCAAAACTTTTCTGTTATGCCGAATCGTTTTTATTAATACTGAACAATTAAATCTTTAAAATTTTGTATGGTTGCCATAAAGACCTAGGAAAGAAAACTTTCCTATTATAATCGAGTAGAGGCTAACCGTAAAAGGCTTCGCCCCTCTCACACCACCAGTACTT
>ENA-UOOK01002115-UOOK01002115.1-fermentation-metagenome-genome-assembly--contig:-NODE-2115-length-24984-cov-10.903887_pt1 | contig 24984 bp, 19 predicted proteins | sample MGYA00245777_ERZ724023 | MGnify/ENA primary metagenome ERZ724023 (study PRJEB28704, sample SAMN03018312) | fermentation metagenome | biome: anthropogenic terrestrial biome; feature: soil... | reverse complement strand
TTACCAGTACCAGTATTTGCCACCGCAACAAACAGCCCATTACCGTAGCAGACGGAAGTCCAGGTATTATCTGCAGCAGAGGTGCGTATGGTCCAAGTGATGCCGTCGGGTGATGTCATGACACGGTTGCCAAGGCCACTATTTGCCACCGCAACAAACAGCCCATTACCGTAACAGACGGAATACCAGGTATTATCTGCAGCAGAGGTGCGTATGGTCCAAGGCTGTAAAATTTCTGAAGGATAACTTCCTTCTCCAACGTTAAGAGAACCGAGCATCCCTATGCCCGTATCACCGCTAAAGGTTTTTCCTCGAAGTACATCTTGTGCTAAGGCGTCCCCAACTGCTTCCTCTGGCGGTATTAAAGTTCCAATAATTGCAGTATCATCATCGTTGCTGAAAGTCTTACCAGCTAGTACGTCTCCAGCAATGGCGGTACCCTCCGCACTAGCTTGCAGAAAAAAACGGCCACCGCTTGTAGTATCATACCAGACGGTATACATCTTACCAGCAATGAGTTTTGGAGCAGTTGTGGTATTTGGTTTATAGAGAGGAAGACCATTAATGGTGGTTGCAGAACCATTATTATTAGCAGAAGCAATAAATGCTAACTTACCTCCCTGAACTAGTAAGAAACTTGTGGCATCAACTGTAATAGCGGTAGCCGTACCGCCAGCCGTCGGAGCCGCATTAAATGGGTCGACATAAGCTTTTGGCGTCGCGGCATCTGTTAAAACTGGAGCTCCAACTCTTAACTGGCCGCCAGTAGTTCTTATCGGGATGGTTGATACTGTCGGAGTATCGGCCACCGTAATTGGTGTTGGAGCACCGCTTGCATTATTTGCATATACAACATTAGCCGTAGCGCTCTTATCAAGTTTATTTTGAGATAAATCAATAATATCACTTTGAGCTTCTCCGATGGTGCCCGTTATGCTATCCCAGCCAATAACAGACATAGTTCCATCAGTTTCGACAAAGACTTTACCGTCTGTCGTAGATGATTTAACAATGCCCAATGTTGTTGTATTGGCGATGCCGATGGGGTCATACTCAATGACGAATGTGAAGTCCCACACAGCGCCATTTCTGACGTAGCGAGTAGTTGCTCCACTTTTAGTCTCATCATCGAGGACATACGTAAAGTCACCAGTTTTAACACTTGAAGGTACAACGTAGGCTGTTAAAGCCGCTTTGGTGGCGAAACTCACACCAATAAACCGTCCTCCAAGGTTAATAAGAGTGTTGACATCATTGCGAAGAGCTGTAATCTCATTGTATGCCTCGGGCGTCATAACGCCCATATCCTCATCAGAGACCACGGGAAGAGTCCGAGTATATTGCGTTGTCTGTTGCGTGGATGCATTGTAGCGAGTAATAGTTACAAGAACCTTGGTTTCATCGGCTGAATATACCCAGTCCGTAATAACTTGAACCAATTCCGTTCTATTAACCTTAATGTTGTTGAGATTGGTCTCTGCATTGGTTGCCCTGGTAACCTCAGCCCCTTCGGCAGCTGTCGCCCGAACAATCTCATCTGCCAGACCTTTAACTAAACCAGAACCAGCTCCGCCAACGGTCGTTTTAAGAGCCGAAATATCAGTACCTTGCGTCGCAACGGTACCCTGAGTTGTCGTGAGTCTGGTATCGACATCTCTAATGTTATCCTGTACATCCAAGAAGTCAGTTGCCCTCAATACACGAGCAGCCTTAGACCCCGCGACCCAAGCATAAGCCGGCGTGCCTCTGGCAATGGTGAGTTGATTGTTTTCCAAATTCTGGGCAGTTACCATGACGGTCTCTGTGAGTGTCTTGTCAATGCCGATAGTCAGAGGATAAGGTAGTGTTTGAGGAAGCGCCGCGGCACTAGAAACTGTCATCAATGTGTCAACGGCAGAAATATCACCAAGCAGAAAGGTTGTAGGCGAATCTTTCTGCGGAGGATACATAGTTCTAAACGCCATTGTTATTCTCCTTTCAAAGGTTAGTATTGTTTTCCGCCATGCATATTGGTGAACAGACGGATTTGGAAGATGCATTCTACACGAGTTAATGTATTTGGCACAACTCGAATAGTATGTTTACCACGAAGAATATCACCGTTTGCATTCTTACTCATATAATCGATAAGATTAACATTTGAAATACTTGAACTATAAACTCCAACAAGTACTTCATCCAAATACACATTCATACTTGAAGCCACAGGACCTTGAAAAATCCCATATTCAATATCATGTGTGTGGTTTGGAAGGGAAAACTCATGGTGATGAGCAGGGATGTCAACCTGATGAGCATGTGTTGGAATATTAATGCCATGAGTATGCGCAGGAAGATAGACATCATGTGTATGTGTTGGAAGATACACATAATGCGAATGATATGGAATATTTACAGTATGGGAATGACTTGGAATGGTTATTTGATGATAATGATCGCCAGACCAAACAAAGTTGGCTGAAGAATACCCAACATTTGTAACTTTTCCATCAGCATCTTTTGTTACACTAATCCCAGTTAAAAGAGGTCCGGCAGGAAGACCATGGTTATGAACTCCAGGAGCATTTTGTGATGGCCACACATTAGTAACACTCACAGAATAAGAGGTCCCACCTCCACTCGACGAAGAAGTTGTTCTTCCACCGCCATCTGCACTGACAATTGTGCTTCCACCACCGCCATAACTTGACCGTGTTGTCTCTCCGCCATCTAAAGAGGTAAGAGTGTTAGCACCGCCACCTCTACTGGTGACTGTACTGCTACCCCCATCATCTGTCGTCCTGTCACCCCCGCCACCTCCGTGAATGGCTTTAGAGTAAGCACGAAAGTTAGTAAGGTTGCAAGTAAACACAATTTCATTTACATGCACCACATTATCAGGGATAATAAATGTAACCTCGGCGGGGTTGATGGGGTCGGCATTATCAACAAATGAATCGGTGAAGATGGACTCAGCGCCTTGTGAGTAGTTCTCAGCAATACGTTGTCTGTCAGCCAGTTCGGCAAGACTTGTACTAATGTCAATCGTCCCTTGGCCAAGAGAAACTTTACCAGACTGAGGAGCTCCCGTCACATCATTTTTTGTGATAGTTGTAACGGTCATAAGTTCATCAAGACCAATTGAAACAACCCTAACAGTATCCCCAATATTGAGATTGCCCGCCGTATAAATGGTTTGAATGTCCAGTTCATAAGTCACCGCAGGCTCTTCGAGTTGGTCAAGCATTGCCTGACCAACTGCAAGAAGTGAATCAGCAACGGTAAACCGCTCATCTGTCCAAGTCTGAGTAATGACTCCATATTTCTCAATATTAGGACTATCGATATATGGAAGACCATTATTAACTTCAGAAATTCCCAGCACATTATCTCCATCACCATATCCATAGCAATAGAGACGAGTGGTAAGATTTGTTGGATCGACAGTTCGAGTTAAACCATTCAAGTTTTTTCGATATCGGATATCAGCCTTAGGGACCGGAATTGTCTGTTTTAAACTGAGGCTCCAGGGAAAAGACTGGGTGTCAAACTCCCAGTAATAGTCAGTCTCTTCAAATGGCTGGACAATTGAAAATAATGCGCTAAGTAAATTCTCGTTCTGCCACCCGTATAAGAATTGATGATCATAGTCGCAGTCCTTGAGAACCCACCGAGTATCTGATTGATTATCAAGAATATAACCAATGGACTGGGCTGTATAGACTCCAGTATTGCCTACTTCATGATAACCGATCATTATGTCATCTAATAAGGTACTAAGGACATGCTCGAGTTGATAAACTATATTAGCATCAGTTCCAAGAGTATCCTCAACACGAGGCATAATTCGGAATAAGCCGACATACCGGTTTTTCCCTCCCGCATCTTCATCCCAAAGTTCAACCAAGTTAAATGATTGACAATACTTTGTTTTAGGGTCAGAATACGGGAGGGAGAATTGACCGGTCCAAAGTGTGGCCGTGTTTTTTACATAGCCAATGTTGTATGCATTTTGTAGATAGGCAAGACGCTTCCTAGTATGCCCATCATATACAGAGATAAATTTAGCCATCTAAGAACGTCCTCCTTCCATTTTGACTTACAGCCATCGATTCTGCCAGATCGCTACAACATCCATAGTAACATCCGCGTCGACATCAATAATGATCTCGTTTTCTCCGGGGCTTAATTCAAAGAAGATAGAATCAGACGTAATCGATGAAACATCTTCAATTGGACCGAACAAAACTTGAAGTAGATCAGTGTCGATTGTAATTGTTTCTCCTGGAAGGAAGTTAATTCCAATCAATTCAATTACATTTTCATTCAAAGCGCCAAGACGTCTTAGAACGAAAGCGCCATCTCCTTGATGTAAAATACCAAGCGGCAACTGAAGTCGAGTTTGTGCCGACATCCCACCTGTACCCTGCAAAATACCATTCACCGCAACAGCTAACACAGGTCTTGGTGTAAAGACGCCTGTACCAGACAATGTTGCAAGAATTCTTTGAGTTAAGTACATTTGAGAGCTGACAGACAACCCGCCATAGCCACTTAATGCCGCGGCAATTGGTGTCCTGATTGTAAGTTTTGGAGACAACGCTCCTTGACCACTTAATGCGGTCGCGGTTGACCGCCTAAGTATCATCGTTACATTCTGAACGTTACCAACTCCTGCAAATGATTGAGAAAGCTGCTGGACCATTCGAATATTTGGAGTAAGTGATCCTTGCCCACTTACTCCGCCGCTGATTGGTGTTTTAACAGTGAGGTAAAAGGTAGCTTGACCAGATCCAAGGATGGTGAGAGCAAATCCTTCTGAGGAGACGCTTCTGTCGAAAGCGTTTCGGTCAAATAAGAATTTGTCGAACATGACGCGTCACCTCCTCATATTTATTTAAGTCTCAGAGACAGTGAGAGAACCGATCGGGACGATGGGTTGAACACCTTGGTTGAGCTGATAGGTTGCCGCCAGAGACCCGTAATAGACGAGATCGCCGCCGGTCTGGGCCGTCCTTAGGGCCGCATAAGCGATGGTGCCGCTTGCCGAAGGAACTACACCGAACTGAATAGCGCCCGAGTTCTGAATGGTAGCAGAACCACCAGAAAGTGAGGGAGGCCCAAATGTGACGGCCTGTCTCTGATAGCCATCATAGTTAGCCTCCGTGCCGACGTCAGCATCAGTAGGGTTGGTTGAATACAGCGCCAGATAAAGCTGGGCCGGCTGTGCAACCGACTGGTTACGGCAGAGGAAATTGAGCACCATCTGCTTCGAAACATTTGCTTTAGGCATGATGAATCCTCCTAATTCTCAATAAATTTTTGGGTGATGATAAGGTTGTGAATCGGCGTATCGCCAGTATTTCTGATAACAAGCCGAACCGGAGTTGCAATGGTTCCATCTGTTGTGAGAGTAATCGGGGTGCCAGAGGCAACATCCTCAAAGTGAAGTTGCTGAGCAGTTTCGTATGCGAATGGATGATTGATGGTGAACTCCAAGTCAAATGTTGCATATTGCATCGCCATTTGCTTGACAGTCGGTGGAGCAGAACTTAAGAATGCATTGTAATGCATCTCAGGCTCATAATCGAAGGTTAGCTCTCCGACACCGGAGAGCCAACCCGCGATTAACCGTACCTGCCGTTGGAGGAGTTCGCCAGGCCGAGGACTATATGAACAAGAGATGGATTCTACACGACTGTTGTATCCACCATCTTCTTGAATAAATGATTCAGACCGTCCCGGAATCTCAATCAGTGTTCGCCGCTTTTGCGGAAGAAGCACGCGAGACTCAGGAGTCTCATATACTCCGTATGTGCTACTATGCACACCTTTAAAGGTAAATCCGCCTTCCAATATACTCGCCTCCTAAGCTCTGGCCGGAGCTCTTTGGCCACGGCCGCGTGCTGCAATTTGTTGCTTCTGATAAAGTTTTGTGGCAATCGCATCTACATCAGACTCCTGACGAACTGTCAAACCAGTAAGATCAAACTTATTGATTATGGTTGTGGTTGGAGTTGCATCGCGACTTCCATTTTGAACTGCTTCTTCAGCCAGTCTTGTCGAAGTGGTTCCGAGTTGAACCGGCTTATTAAGCAGTTGTGCAATGTTGCTGGAACGAACTGCGCTCAGGTCAAGAACAGGAGTAATAGTAAACGTAAGATCATCAGAATCCTCCATGTCTGCTAATGCTTGAGAAACAGCAGCGATAGGACCACTCGCCATCTTCTCACTGGCCTTCTCGGCCTGATCTGCATAATTGATGATACCATTTGCAAAACCCATACTGACAAACTTACCAATTCCTTCAAAAACTTTGCTTGGAGAATTCTCGTTAAGAATCGCTTCTGCCGCAGTGACTGCTGCTCGTGCTAAATACTCTGCCGCATTGACTGCTTGATAGGATCCATTACGGATTCCCTGAGCGAATCCGGAAGAAGCATTGTAACCAGCATTCTCAAAGTCAGTATTGGCAGAGTTGAAGGAATTTTTGATAGTGCTTATCAAATTTGTAAGAGTAGAAGCGGCATTTGGTATGAGTTTCTGCAAGATTGTACCAAAAGATGAGACTATCTTGTTTCCACTTGCATCATATGTCTTCTCTACATCATCGAGTTTTGCATCGGTGTCGGTGTTGAGTTGCGCCAGTTTAGTCTTATTATCCGCGATCATCTGCCTAAGTTGTTCTTCGGTTAAACCAGCGATTTCTTTCATCGACGTACTAAATTTGGTTTTCATCTCGTCAAGATTCTTCTGAAGATCCGTGTTAATCTTGTCAAGAGAAGAATTATACGTGGACTCAAGATCATTTAGTTTATCGGTTAGATCGGCATTAACTTCAGAACTTGCCTGCCCCCAGGTAACCTGTAACTCAGTAAGTTTATCGCGAAGATCTGCATTGATCTCAGCAAGTGCTGCGTTATGTGTGTCACGAAGATCGGACAGATCAGAAACCATCTGAAAGTTGATATTGGACATGGAACTGTTGAATTCTGCCTCAAGATTATCAAGATCAATTGCCGCCTGAGCATTTAAATCCTGAATCGCTTGAGCAGTGCTGTTCTTCAGTCCTTCAAGCTCTTCTTCAGCCTTTGTGCGAGCAAAGGCATATTTACCTTCAAACAGTCCAACATATTCTGTCAATTGTTCATCCGTAAGAGTCAGAAGGGCTTTAATTTGAGCTTTTGTAGAAGGGCCCATGGCTTGGAGTTCCTCGATAAGAGCATCTCCAACACCACGACTTGCCAAATCGGCAAGAGATTGTTTCCACTCACTCAGTGCAGCACCTTGATCCTGAAGATTCTTTAAGAGTTCTTCTCCGGTGACTTCCTCATCAGCACCAACAGCATCAAACAGATTGTAAGAATTATAGATCGCATCTGCACGAGACTTAACTGCAGATTCATATGCCTTATTCTGGGCATCGATGTCAGAAAGAAGTTTAGCATTTATCGACTTCTGGTTAGAGGCATAATCCTCACGAAGTCTTTGTCTGTCCTGCTCCGCTTTATCAAGAATCGAGTTAAGATCATTATAATAACTCTTATCTTCATTTTGCGTTTTCTTATCGGCATCGGTCTTAGCCTGAAGTACATCTTGATCATACTTCTTCTTGAGATCTGAAAGCTTCTTATTGGCCTCATCTTGAGCATCGGCCACATCTTGGATATAGTCCGCCTCAAGTTTAGCCCGTTCATCAGCTGCATCCTTCTGAGCTTTCTGTACGTCTTCAATGTACGACATCTGGGCATCATAAATTGTCTTAAGCCTAGTATAGATTTCGCGATCAATCTGCTTTCGTTCCTCAGATCCTTCTTTATAAGATTCACGAAGCTTTTGATAGAGTTCCAACTCCTGCTCAACCGTGATTGTGCCATAAAACTCTCTTTCCTCAATGATTGCCTTGAGTTTGTCGAGTTCAGATTTGACAGTTGCCTGCGTCTTAGACCCACCAATACCGGTAGAACCATTAGACAGAGCACTATTAAATCCACTTGTGAGAGAACTACCAAGACCCGAACCAGCACTTTCAGCATTATCACTACTTGTTCCTGTAAGAAGCTCAAGCAGGGAATTAATGCCAGAGGTTATACCACTCTCACCGCCTGCAACACTTGATGTAATACCTTCAATCGTTAGATTTCCAGTATCAATACCAAGTCCTTTGGCAGTATCAAGTAGAGCGCCCTTTCCATTTTGAATTCCTTCACCGATCGACGCCGGAATGTAACTTCCGATGTCAGAGAAGAGATCACTAATTGAATGGACGCCGAGTGTATCACGAATTCCACCTTCTGTTGCTTTAGCCATGTTAACACCGGCCTGAACAGCAACATTAGTTTCCTTAGAAAGACCATTTGCCAATCCTTTTGTACACCAACCACCAATTGTCTCGAACACTTTGCTCGGTGAGTGTGCATCCACAACTGATTTAGCCGCAGACACAATGGAAGAAAGAACATTCTTAACAGCAGTAATGGCCGATGCCTGTTTTGATTCGATTCCAGACTTCAATCCATCGATCAAATTCCCGCCAAGGGTCTTAAACTCTTTTACGTAGGACTGCCCCTTGTCAGTTACAGCCTTAAATACCGAAGAAACTGTATCAACAAGAGTTGTTTTCTGCGTATCAAGTTTCTTGATCGGTTCATCGAGAATAGTTGCAATGGATTTCTGGAAGGGCTCCTTATTGTTTTCAAAAGATGCTTTGGCATTTTCGATAACATTAGCGCCCATCGTTTCAAAGGAAGTTGTAACTTTACTCATTGCCTCCATTGCTGGGCCAACAACACTGAAATCAACCTCGGACAACTGCTCGACAAACTTCTTAAACTCTGATCCGAACTCGGAAAGAGTCGTATTACCAGAGAATAGTTGAGCAAGTCCACCAGAAGCCTTTAACCCATTGGTAAATTCAGAAAACTTAACAAGGGCTGGAAGCATCGTTTCGCTCATCAACTGAAGAGAAGAAGTTGCCGTTGCAAGTTGCGCCTGATCAACAGTGCCAAAGGTATCAATAAGGCCGTGAATCTGCTCAGAAAAAGTCGGAAGATCAACCGTGCCAAGAAAAGCACCTAAGAAACCGCCAGCATTTGGAATCTCTTGTGCTGCTTCAGCAAACAACTTAAGATTGGCCGCCATAGGTTTCATTGCAGCGAGAACCTCTGTCGAATGAGTCGCTTGCTCAGTTGTTACCCCAGAGAAAGCATTGACGAACTGAACAAGCATAACACCAAAAGTATTGATGTCATTCTCACCCATAAATTCACCAAGAAAGCCTCCGCTATTAGGGATCTTTTGGGCAGCCGAAGCAAAAAGCTTAAGATTCTCTGCCATAGGTTTCATGGCGGCAAGGACGTCAGTCATATGGGTTGCTTGTTCCACAGAAACATTAGCAAATGCCCGCACAAAACTGGCAAGCATCGTACCAAATGTATCTATGTCATTCTCGCCCATAAATGCTCCAACAAATCCGCCACTATTCGGGATGCCGGTTGCAGCTTCAGCAAAGAGTTTAAGATTCTCTGCCATAGGTTTCATGGCGGCAAGAGTTGCAGATGCACCAGAAGCATCATCTGGCGAAATTGCATTGAGAGCAGCAACAAGTGTTTGTAATTGCTCTCCAAAAACTTCCATTGAAGATTTACCAGTTATAAAACTAGCAATTCCGTCAATAATGGCAGCACCTGTGATGATGAGGATCGCCTCAGCGAGAGCCTTAATTCCTTCAAGTGAATCAGGAGAGAATCCACTTAAAGATTGTACAAAAGCGGCAAGACTAATACCGATTCCTTCAAGCACACCGCCGGCGAGTCCGCCAACCATTGCGCCAACAAATCGACCAATCCCGGCGCCAACTTCTGTAAGAAGGTCGAGGCCTCGAGTAAGGGCATCTGCATCTTGTATCATCCAGTTCAGCAATTCCGCCAAACCAACAACAGCCAGAACAATAGCAGCAACACCAGCAATCGCAACCACAACGCCTAAAAGTACTCCCGCACCAAGGGCCCCTGCCGCTGCAAAAACTGGTGACAAAGCAGCCATAGCTCCAACAAGAACTGCTACAATACCAAGACCGACTGTAAACTTGCCAAGACTGTCCCAACTTACTGTATCAACAATTGGAAGGATAAGTTTAAGCGCACCAAAGAAACCCATGGCCGCTATTAGCACAGCAGCAACTCCAACAAAACCAGGAATTAGTCCTTTAATACGTTCAACAAATCCAGTATCGCTCATTGGAATACGATCCAGAACAACCAGTAACGCAGTAATTGCCGCAAGGCCAACTGTAAACTTTCCAAGACTATCCCAACTGGTCTTTTCAATAACCGGAAGAACCATTGAAAGAACACCAAAGAAAGCAGCCGTTGCAATTAAAAGTGCGCCAAGAGCGATCAAAGTAAGACCGATGTTTTTAACTTTATCAAGGAATCCTTTTGATCCCTTAGACATAAGACTTACTGCATCGGCAATCTTTTCCATCGCAAATGATAATGCCACAATAGCAACGGACGCGATCGCCAAGGAAGTAACTGCACCACGCAAAGATTCTTGATCGACCATACTCAAAAGGGCAAGAGATCCAGTTAAAGCAACAATAGCTACTACGACGCCCATCAACGATGAAAGCATCTTCGCTTCGCCACTAATTTTAGATGCAACTGCCGTTATCAACTCAATAGCAGCAATCAACCCAACCATTTTGGTAAGGGTTAAGATACCTTGGTCAATAACTGACTGGTCGAATGTTCCAAGAAGAGCAATGACACCGGTGAATGCAAGAAGTGCAATTGTGACAGAGCCAAGAATCTTCTGAACTTTAGCTCCGCCAGAAATACGAGCGGAAACAGCGGTAATCAACTCGATGCCACTGATTATTCCAGTCATTTTTGCAAGATTGATAATCCCTCGATCTATGTCTTCTTGTTTCATGGTTCCAAGGATGGCAATCAAAGCAACCATTGAAAGCATTCCAAGTTGAGTGGCAAGGATGTTGGTTTTAAGCTTCTTTCCACCACTTATACGACCCGCTAAACCCATCATTACTTCAATTCCGGCAAGAACAAGCGCAATGAGTGCAAGGTTGCCAATACCTTGAGTAATGGTGCGCGGATCAATGATTGAGAGAAGTTTCATCACGGCAACCATGGCCGCAATACCAACCGCCATACTCAGAATATTAACAGAAACTTTATTCCCGCCACCAATTCGAGCAGCAAGACCAAATACTCCTTGGAGTGCGCCAATAACAAGCAGAATAGCAGTCATTTTACCGATACTATTCTGGAGATCATTGAGGGAGAAGAGATTCAAAAGGGCCAAAGCTCCAACGAGAGCCAGAATTGAAGCCGACATACCAAAGAGATTAGCTGAAACCTTCTGCTGGCCTGGAATCTTGCTGATTAAAGCCGCCAAAACTTGATATCCCGTAATGAAACCAAGCATCACTCCAAGAACCATAGTGGCATTCCAGACCTGGGACTCATCGATCTTACTGATTTTTTTTACAGCGGTTGCCATGATAAGCAAAGCCGCGGCCACACCAGTAAGCCCAAAAGCAGAAGAAACCAATTTCTTGTCGGCTGTAAGTTTTGTCGCTGCAACATTAATCCCTTGAAGTAAGCCATAGGCCACAACAAATATCGCGACAGCTTTGGCCAATCCAATAAGACTTTTGTTAAGATCATCCGCAGGAATCGTAGATAATGCCCAAATGCTTGCGGCAAGAACACCAATGGCAAAAGCCATATCACGAATTAAACTGGTTGTCTTATTTCCCAAGAACTTCTTTGTAAAACCATTGACAACACCTGTAACTGCATTGGTAAAACCAGTCATTGCGCCAGTCAGATCAGATAACTGCTTGACAAATATCAGCAGAACGCCGCCGACTACAAAGGTCGCAATCTTATGAAAATCGAGATTTTTGATGACATCGCCGAAGTTTTGGAAACCTTCAACTGCTTTGCCACCAATAAATTCAACAACTTCTTTTAAGACTTTGAGGATTGTAGGCCAGACACCAACTGCAGATTCATCAAAGACGCCATTAAAGAGACCAGAAACAGCTTGAACGGCTTTAGTAAACTTACCAGAAAGCCAACTCACTGCCATTTTGATTCCTTCAATGATGCCAGAGAACGCACGGCTTCCAGCATTCTTAAGATACTCAAGAGGATTCTCGGCATTCCACAAACCAGTCACAAATTCTGAAATACCAGAGATCAGAGTTGAAATTCCAGCTCGCAGAAGTGCTACGCCAATTTTGACAGCCAGCAAAGCATATTGGAAAACTTGAGAAGACTTAATCGCCTTATCAATGTTAACCAAAAGATCGCCAAGAGATGCCGAAGCGCCAAGAACACCGCTGGTTAACGGGAAGAAAATCTTGATAACTTCCAATGCAGCCGAACCCAAAAACTTAAATACCTGCCACCCAATGTCAATGACTGCAAACAATCCAGCAAAAGTTCGACGAATCTTATCTGCTGTTTCATCTGTAATGATCAGTGTGGCTGTAAACGTTTTGAATGATTCAGTTATAGCCAACCATTGTTCTCTTGTTTTTGGTGGAAAGATTTGGTCAAAGGCCTGCGCAATTGGTTTAAGAACACTCAGTAATGCGACAGCAACATTCTTAAACCCTTGAAAAACGTTTGAAATACCGCCGGCTTCTTTGAGCCAAGCCAACATTTCATTGCGATTTTCTGCGCCACTTGCGAATACAGTCCAAAGGATTTCAGTCAGCGATGTGAAATTTCTCTTAGCTTCTTCAAGATCGCCAAAGATAATCTCATATGTACGCATCCATCCAGAGGAAACTGCATCCATAGTTGCACTAATAGATTCCCCAAATGTTTTAGCTGTCTGCGCAGCTCTGAAACTTACTTCTGCAATGTCAGAATACTTACCAGCAAGAGCATCCATAGCCTCTGCAGCCGTATCATAAGTTCCATCTTCAACAAGTTTATATGCGGCTTCGGAAAGTTCAGAGAATTTACCAAAAGCGGCTTCCATTACCTTGGTGTTGGCCCACTTCTCCTGCAAAGTCGTGCTGAAATTTCCAATGTCGACAACAGTGCCCTTAACAGTTTGACCTTTCTCATTAAGGGTGCCAAGTTCAATACCTGTTTCAATGAAAATTTGCTTGAGCTGTTTTCCGGCCACACCGGCCAATTCCAAACTTCTCCAGTCAATGTATTGAAGATTACCCGCGCCATATGACTGGTTAAGATTGTACATTGCACGACTAAACTCAGCCGCACCTTTACCAGCGAATGCAGTTGCATTTGCAACGCCGGTAATCAAAGGAATCAGAGCTTTTACATCTCCGCCAGAAGATGTCATTTGTGCAAGGGCCGCGGTCATATCAGTAAAACCATAGCTGGTTTCATCTGAGAACCACATCAACTGGTTGAGATAACCATTAACTTCGTCAATGCTTTTACCGGTTGCATTCATAATAGTCTGAACAGAAGCAGTTTTCTGCTCATATTTAGACCATCCAGCAGTTAACTGGTCAACCGTTAAGCTCTTCAGAAGTTTTGTACCAGCATCTACAGCAGATTCACCGATTCTACGTAAAGCACCGATGCCAATTTGCTCTAACATAGAGAAAGAGCCAGACAAAGAGGTTACAGACTTTTCAAGCCCAGAGAAATCTTTGTCCATTCCAGATGACTTTTTAAGAGCATCGGAAAACTCTTTCAAACTGTTCTTGGATTGTGAAATGCCTTTCTCAAACTTTTGATTTTCAAAAGACATTTCTACAATTCTTTGATCAATTTTATCGCTCATAGATTCCGAACCTCCTTCCAGCATTCCTCGGCAATCTGATCAAAGATAGGGCGAAGTGCAGGATTGATAAAATCAATTCCTTCAACATAACCGCCACCTTTAGTGGCATGCCCATACTGAATCAGAAGTGCTACAGAGTAGCCTTCTTGAATGTTCGAATTGCTGAACCCAATACCCCAGTCCTCAATGGTGTAGGACCAACTTCCGGCGGTCAAACCGCTGTCTTTTGGGGTCGCCGATTGAAGCGCTTCGACTCCTTGAGCGCCATATCTCTCGAACGCGGTTCTAAGCCTACGACTGAGATCTTTGCTGTTGTCGAAGAATCGTTCGGCATTTTTAAAAGACCCACGATTGGTCATCTTAATCATGCCTGTCGCTCTCCTTTTAAGCAGTTGTTGAAATAGAATCACAGGGCACGGCTTTATAGTTTGAAGGTACGATTCGTAATTTATTAACACTCTCCATAACTCGCTTTGCCGTTCCGTTTCCGTCCATTTTTATGTACGGTTTGTAGAGATAATCACTTAGATTTTCATACTCATCTTGAGTAATCCAATCCCCACGCTGGATATAAGACATGCCGAGATATACAATCCGATCATGGGCCAACCCGAGAAGCATCTCTCTGGTGACGTCTTTTTTATCCAACTTTTTTTGAAGAATTGCCCAGAAGCCAGATGATGCAATAACAGCGCAAATGATTGTTACCAACATTTGGGTCCATGTTTCCATATGCATCACCTAACTTTCATACAGTAATCCAGAGCAACCCATCCGGCACCGCTCTTAAGCCGACCCCATTTTGACGAGCCGAGACCAAATGCTTCTTCAATGATTGTATAGATTTCTCCTTTGCGGATCTGTCCAACAACAGGGTTGTTAGTACCAGGACCGCGGCGATAATGAAGAACTTCGGTATTAACCCGAACTTGATAAGGTAAACCGGTAGGCGCTGTAGGAACAATGATCGGTGTCGGAAGCAAAATTTTATTGACTTCTTCTGCAAGTTCACTAAGACGGCCAAAAAGATAGTCACCCGGGCAAGCTTTCGCAGCAAACCAACGATGACTGGTAATGTTTTGCTGATCGACTTTACCGATAAGATTTTTGTCTGCCTTCCAAAGAAGTTTCGGAATACCATTTCTTTTGCATACATCAACGCCGAGTTTGATTAGACCGTCCATTGCGCCATTTGTAATTGCATAAGGATGCCGCGCATCCGAAGCAATCTCAACGGTAATAGCCCGTTGATCATTGGCATTTGAAGAAGTTGTCCAAGGCCTGTTTTTCTCCTCAACAAACATAGCGATCTGGCCGGCGTCATCGATACCATAAGTGGAGCTTGCCGCTGTAGTCTTTTTAGCGAACCATTCGCCCAAAGACTTGAGCGAGGCATGGCCAACCACAACATGAGGAGTAAAGGTATCGATTTTTTTAGTCCGCAAACCACTATGGTTGGGGGAAAGATTGGTATGAATGATTAAAGGAGAATTACTCATCGTCGTCTCCTTTCCCATTGGATAGTTCGGCCAGCATTTCCACCGACTCAATAAAACCATCCGCTTGTGTCGGGCTATTATCAAGTTTATACCCAAGCTCAAACTCAAGCCCAACGAGTTCAAGCATTTTGGTGTTATACTCCTTATCGGAAAGTGTTGACTTCCCGGAAGATGTATAACTCTGCTGGGCGTCGGTCAAAGCATCGACCAACTCTTGCATTTGGTTTTTCTTATCCATAGTTGTGATTACCCCCTCGAGTTGTATTTTGCTCTGCGAAGAGCATTCTGCTCAGCATAGTGCGCTGCCGTTTGACGTTTACTCATTTTTGAATGTGGCCCATTTTTAGCATCGCAAACCCGGATTAAAGTAAGTAAACGATTTAAATGCCACTTTTGACATTCCATTGGAATATTATTGGCAAACATTCGGCAGTAGAGAGTTTCTGCTGTCACTACTTCCCGAGAAGTCGAGCGTTGACCTTTTGAGAACGTTGTCGCAGTCATTGATTCCTCCATATATGCTCGAATTTGAGCAATATTTTCAGGAGTCAAAACCGAAAACACATAGTCATTTTTAACGGGTCCGACAGCCATACATCGTATGTAGTCAAACTCTTGCGCGCTGCTTCTTTTTTTCGCATTCAGATATGGCGTGTGCCACTTAGCTTCCCATTTAGCAATGGAAATCAAAGAATGCTCGAGAGTTAGCGTACAAGACGGAATGGCGACAAATCTATTTTCTGCTGGAAGATAAATTTCATTCGCCGGAACAATTATCTCAAGCATTCAGAGACCTCCTTACTCCGTTTTCGGTTCCTCCAAAGAAGGGCTAGCCGGAGTAGATGGGAAGGGAGTAATTTTAGCCTCTTCTAACTTGGCTGCCGCTTTATCACGAACTTCCGGAGGAATCAGGCCAAGAAAGAATTCCTTGGACTTCTCTTCGTTATAAGCCAGTTCATAGAACAGTTCGCTAAATGCTTCGGTCTTGCTGAAACGAATCGCCCGATCATCATCCTTCTCAAAGGCACCGGTTTCCGGATTCTTTTCGCCGTAGGCCCGCAGGATAATCTTCTTGAGAAGATCGATCGTCTTCTTAGCATTGTTGGTTTCGAGTGCATGCTCCAGATTCTCGATAAGACCACCCTTGGTATACGCCTCGAGTTCAAGCCACTCAAACTTATTCAAGTGAAAGTAGCAAACCAGAGTCGCCGGATTACCTTCATAATCTGTATAGTTTACAGGCTTTTTAAGCATAATTATTTCCTTTCAAATAATTAAAATTGGAGCTCCCATATTTCAGGGAGCTCCATAATCTCATGTATTTCTGTTTTGGAATTGCAGTTAGGGACCCACAGTTGTGAAGTTCTTTACAACAGGTGCAAGAGTCTGATTGTAAATATCCACTACGCCGCCGATTGCAACGATGTAGGTTGCACTATTGGCAAGGTCACTTTCGGGATTAAAGGTAAGGATCTTACCGGTCGTATCCCATGTCTTGGAGCCGGTAACAATTGTCCCATCGGCCTTGGTGACAACAACTGCCTCGCTGACGATCTTGTTGTTAAAGGTCATGACAATATTGGCATTGATGGCCGCGGTCGAAGAATCATCATCGGGAGTAATTGAAGACAGAGCAAGAGCAGAGGGCGCCGCTTCCTCAAAGATGGATGCAACCTCATCAGGAAGGGGAAGACGGGGGTCGGCACCTTCCGCGCCATAAAGGACTGCCTCAAGTGCTGTAAGTTTAGCCGCATCGGCAGGCTGAATCTTGGTGCTGTCAATGATCAAATGAGCCGTAGGTTTGGCTCCGGTGACAGGTACCTTAGTGGCAGTGAAATCAAAGCTCATTTCTTCCAATTCAGGTGTTTCATTGACAGTTGTATGATCCCGAGCCGAAACACCGAACAAAGAATTGTATACGAGATGAATTTTAAACCCATGCTCCAATCCATCCGTATCATTGACAATTTCTGTACGGTAGCAAAGTCCGGCAGCAATATGCCGCTGCTGAGCAACGGTGATGCCGCCATGAAGTTCTACTTCACCGATGCAGGGTTTGAATTCATCCGGATAGGTATAGCAGCCGATCGTGCCGGCAAACTCTTCCTCGGACATGATCTCCAGGTATTTTCCGTTGTCGGCATAGAAGGGAGTTGCTTCTGCACCGGTTGGAGCTTCGTTTACCGAAGTGAGCCCATTCCAGGGCACACCTGTGGTATAAATACCGGCAGCCATGGGATAGAGAACACCATTTTTAACACCGGTTTCGGCGATTTTTTCGCCGACGGCATCCCAAACAATTTTACTCATTGTTAGATTCTCCTTTTCAAAAATAAAGTGTGAAGACATCGTGGTTAAGCCCATCTGCTCCATAATGAGCAGAAAAAGCACAGTACGGAAGTTCCCGAACTTTATCGGGGATCAACGAATCCGGATTTTTATCTACGATCGTAACTAAGTATCGGTTCATACCCAAATAAAGACGATCATTCGAAAAGAAATCTCTTCGGTTTGAACGCCCATAAATGATACAAGGATACTCCAGTTTAACCGTAGCCGGAGGTTGAAAGTAAACACGCGATATCGCCTGGCCTCTTGTCCCGAGAATGTCGATAAATTTATCGTGTAAGACAAGTCTATTACCCGCCATTATAAAGACCCCCAATCTGCAAAACGATTCGAGGTCTATTGATAGCAAGAGACTGAACCTTCCACTTTTGCCCATGCCAAACAATATACTTTATGTACCCAAGATTTGCATAGGCATAATTATCGGCAATAATCGAGATTGAATTATCGAGGTTGAGATTGTCATTAACTCCCTCCGTTGGTTGCCATCTCTCTTGATTGAGAATAACATCTCCTCGATAATTCTTCTCGGTTGCTTGGTCCTCCCAAACGCCAGGCGCCGTTTCGACTTGGGAAACGTAGCCTATCGCGCCTTTGAATTTAGCCATAATAGGCTACCTCCCTTCCATTTTGATTTATAGTGCCCGAAAAATCACTTAAGCGCCAGTCGCCGGAATGGTCTCGAGCTTCCAGAAAGCAATGGCCGAATGCGGCATCGTCAGGGCACCCGAGCAACGAGTTTCAATCAGGTATTTGTACTGGTTGAAGTCGATGTCAAAGTCGTCAAACATGGCGACATTGCCACCCTTATCGGCGCCGAGAGAATAGTCGTTCATGTTAACAGAGATACCGATCAGACGCTTCTGAAGACCAGTCGTCGCCTCGCCCGCAGGAGTGATCACGACAACCTTGTTCTCCATAACCGGAACTTCGACGATCTCGCGGGCACGGATGCCGGCAGCCAGATCGGCTTCGGTATTGTACAGTCTGCGGCCGGTACTGTCCTTCAGGAGCAGCATGTCGCCGTTGATGTCGGGAGTCGTGAAGAAAGAAGGAGTGCCGGAACCCTTATACTGCTTGCGGCCGAGAATGATCTGGTCGATCATCTGAGAAGTGGTCGAAGCTTCCGTGATCTGGATCTCGATGGTGTATACCGAGGAATCGGTCGCGATCGGACGGATTTTGTCTTCCTTGATCTTGTCTTCAGAAGCAGACGACCGGCCATCGCCGACGAGCTGCGCCCGTGCGATTTCCTCTTCGAGCATCAGACGCATCTCAGCACGCAGCCATACCACGACGTCGAAATCGGTGATGTCGATGATGTCATCGCGGTCGAGCTTCTGCTTTTTATACACAGTCTGAGGATCGGTGGTACGCTTCATGAGCGTGATAACCTCGTCGGCTTTTTCGTTACCCTTGATGTAACCCCTCGCACGCGCTTCGTCGGCCGTGATGTCAGCCAGGACAGTTTTGATACGGCTGAAAGGAACATGCTTAGCGGCGCCGAAAACCTTAGACACCCACTCGGTGTCGCGTTTGATAAACGCCGGAGTGCTAGTCGTGGTTCTGGCATCCGGGAAGAGATACTCGATATTGTCGATGCCGTAGGTACCGGTATGCATCAGAACGTCATCACGATGCTCATAGGATTCCAGAGCGTCAGCGAGACTCTCATAACCATGAGCAAGGAAAGCGTTCTTAAGAGTCGACTGAGACTGGCGGGCCTCAGAAAGAATGGTACGCAGCTCGACACGAGTCAGCGCATCATGCTTCAGCTCGCCCCCGCCGGCGGCCGACTGGGACTTGTCGAAAATGTTTTTCTTCATCGTGGATTCTCCTTTTTCATTATTAGAATGTTTGACGGATTTGCCGCCTTTGGCACCCGCGCCACCTTTGTTTTCCTCGTCTTCTTCATCATCTCCCTCTTCGGAAGACTCAAGAGCATATGCCACCATGGCGTGCATGACAGCTTTCTGCTCTTCGGTCATAGTGTCGATTACATCGGCAACTGTTTTCTTTGCCGGTTTAGAAGTCGACTTGCCGTCAGCATGGGAAAGATCCTCTTCGCCACCTTCATCGTCATCATTTTCCGCTTCACTCTCAAAATCGAGAGCATCGTGAGACAGTACGCCGGCGCAGATGATGGCTTCCGTCTCATCAGTTGAGACAGTTCCATCGCCATGCTCAAAGGCGAGATTGTCTATGTAAGCTTCGGGATTGGCGCCCGCGATAACGATTGAAACTTCGCGAATGATGCCATGGACAACATTTTTACCCTTTTCCACCAGGGAATTTGCATAGATACTAAGCGCCGTGATGTCACCGTGCTTAACAAGCGCTTTGGCTGTCTTGCCAGACTCGGTATCATTCAGCGAGCAGTATGCATACACGCCATCTTTGCGATTCTCAAGAACCGCATGCCCGAGGATGTTTTTCGGGTCATTGTGCATGTGCTGGTAAACCAGCGGAACGGTCTTGCCATCGGCATCTTCAAAAGCATTCTGAAGAATGGTGCGACCGTCCGAGCACTTCAGACCGACCTTAGTGGCATAACCACTAAAATCATACTTCTTCTTGCTCTTGGCCATTGTTCTTACCTCCTATATTGTTCTTATAGAACCCATTGTTGTATGTTGGAACCTTTGAGTTAGGCATGTTCCGATTTTCGAGTTTATTTGCATGAGGTTCCTCTGAGGGCTTGCGGCCGACGATTTGCCTTAACTCATTCGGCGTCAAGATCTCATTTCTACTGAACACATCGGCAATATTTGCAATTTCATCAGCCGGGATCAACCTAAATACATCGCGGAAGCCCATGATTGTTTGCCCCTGAGCTCTTGCTGTTTTTGTCAAGAACTTGCGGAGCAATTCCTCAACAATGGCTGTCACAATGGGTTCGATTGCCCGGTCATAATAGTTGCGCAAAGCCTGTTCAGTTGCTTTACCATTGAAAATATCTTCAGTAAACCCAATCTGATTGTAAAACTGTTGCGTCAGATACTGAATTTGTGTGAGAAGATTGTTTTCAACCGGTCTATTCAACTGAGTGATGTGTTCTGTGGAATCAGTATAAGCGACACCATATTTGCTTCCTTTAAGTTGCCGCTCAATACCTTTTATACGCTCTTCGGCCTGGAGTTGTCGAGCCTCAGACCGAACCGTATACGGAAGTTGAATAATGAGATCGAGTTTACCCGAACTTGACGCATCATCGACAGTATCCAAAAGATTTAACTTTCGGATAAGGCGCTTAAGCGTTGAGTTCGGCTCGTTCATTATTGCATAAAGAGGGTTTTCGATGATGGCAACCATATTTTTGGGCATCACAATGCGCTCTTTTCGCCCCGTACGATCGTTGTAAACTTCGACCCGAACAAAGCTCGGATACCAATCTACAATTTTACCAGTACGAAGCTGAAAAATATTATAAGAGCCGGTCAATGTTGGACTTATACTGGTTTCCACAGGAACAACAGCAACAGATCCTTCATCAAACATGCTCATGACAATATCCTGGATAAGAGCACGACCAGTTTGGTCTTTATTTGCCTCAACGCGAAGACACTGGTTCAACGAGTCGTCGATTGTTTCTAAATACTGGTTGTTTTCATCGATACGAACATGCTCAATGTTGAAACTTGCAACGTCCAGTGCAATTCGGTTTGTAACGGTTGTTAACAGAGATCGCTCATTGCCGGGCGATAACCGAACGCGAGCAGGATTTTGAGTTGAGTTAAACAAACCCAAATCCTGATGGACATAAAACTCAGATTCTGTTTCATTACGTCCCTGAAAAGCGTTCCAAGCATGAGCAAGTCTTTGCCCGATAGTGCTCAATGTTAGTCACCGCCTCTCATGAGATTTTCTTGCTTGTAAGCAACCTTGCCGGTCTTAAATACTCCACGCTGGAGTTGATTAAGATCGTATCCGGCATCTGCTACAGCAGTATGGACCCCGATTTCCCCTCGTTTTGCAACAAAGCGTAAAACCCGGCCAGAAGGTGCCTGAACATCAGGAATTTTAGCATTCATAAGTTGAGCGAGTTTATTGTTGTATTGAAGAATCGTACTTGACGAAAGCTTACCTCTTGACGTATAAGACATATCGAGTTGAGTACGTATAAACTCATTCATATCTTTTGAAACAAGTTTTTGAACCTTCTTTTTGACTTTCTCGCCTTTAGTTGAAGCCCACTTATTGTCCTTCTCGTCAAGACGAGCCTGCCCTCGAGGCGTTAAAGATCCATCTTCGTTTTGGAATCGACGAATCCCCCATTTCTGGCCCAAAATTCCATGATGTTGAAGGACTGTTTGATTCATAATAAAGCCCTCCTATATGGGATTTTGTTAATATTAATATGCAACACCAAGAGAAACACGGCGCCAATTTTTACCTGCCGTCGTATTTCCAGAAGGACAAAAATACATATAAGAAGTATCTGCCATGAATTTCATCCCGGAAGCAAGCGTCCCATTAATACCCCCAACTAATACGTCAACCGGATTGGTTCCGTCATTAAACGTAGCATTTGCCATATCCTCAGAAACGCCGATAGTATTTCCAATTATACCAGCAATGTCAGCAGTCAGGACAACATTTGTGCCTGTACCAGCAGAAGCAGTAACTGGAGAATTAGAATTATTATTGATGGCTGCGATAACAACAAGCGCAGTATTAGCGGCAGTACAATCCGTTCCAGAACCGAGAGTAGCAGCAGCAAATACATTAGTTGCCGCCGTAAATGTTTCTGTTGTAGGAATTATATTTCCAAGAGTTCCGCCGATAAAAGCGGTGATAATCGAAGCATTATCTGCAAAAGCAGCGGCGGTGGCTGAAGCATTTGCAATATTACATCCATCTGTTCCATTGATTGCAGCAACGATAGCCGCTTGCGCACCGGCCAAATCTGCGCCAATTGAGACTTCTCCGTCGGCGTTTGCCGTTCCAACAGGAACAAAGATGTATGTTTTTGCTCCGATGGTAAATGTATCCCCGCTTACAGGCTGCGTATCCACCGTAAGAGTTCCAAACGCCTTAACTGTTTTGCTGGTAATGTCAATTCCGATATTTGCCGCTGCCGTTTTTGATTGTGCTGCATCTGCGAGAAATTCATATGTATCATCACCGACAGTAAATGTTTCACCATCAATGCATACACCCGTGATGCCAAAAATGGCGCTTGCATTAACCGCATTAACCGGTGTACCTGTCTCACACGAAGCACCGATAATATTAGCTAATATGTCTCCAAGTTTAACATCAGCATCGCGTATTTTAGACATACTGTTTAAAACACGCAGTTCTGCTGCAGATAAAGGGTTCATGATAAGATCCTCCTATTCTTATTTTTTCTCTTTTAGATTGAAGGCTGTCTCAGCAAAAGATGGAGAAAGCTCCTTAACAAGAAGTTTGGCACTTCCAAGGAAAACACCCTTGCTGAACTCTGTAAGGGCCTGACCGCCAGCATCTTTAAGCGCCTTTTTGACAAAAGACTCACTTTTCTGAACTTTTTCCGTTGTCAAATTCTTATAAGTGGCCTCGAGTTGAAGCCGTTCATTGAGTTTACGAAGTTCCTCATTGGAAAGACCTTCCGGAGACTTGGCCTTATTCTCACGACTTTTGATATGATCTTCAGATTTGACAACCTCGCGATCAGCATCGCGTTTTTTTCCGGCAGGCGTTCGAGTGCCATCCGTTTTCTGGAATCGCCGAACACCCCACTTTTGGCCTAAGATGCCGTAATGATACAACTGATCAACAGGCGTCTTTGTATCGATTTTGGCTGGGTTTTCATACGTGTCTTTTTCACCGGCCGATCGGCGTAAAGAACGAATAAGCTCTTCGGCATCTCGCTCATCGCGAAGACGAGTGATCAATTTTCTGAGTTCATCTGTTGAAAGATCAGAAATTGCCTTGCTCTTATCCACCTCGATCGGAACGGTCGGTGTAATTGATGCATAATCCGACTCATAGTAATAATGAGCGAGATCATTTAGTTTAACAACTCTATTTGCCATTCGCAATACCTCCTTTCTTCATGGTTGCTTGAAATAGTTATTCAAATTCATCCTTGTTCAGCTTATAGGAGATATAAGCATTGAGCAATGCAGAAACAGAGTCGATTTTTTCCTCACGATGTTTCTTAAGAAGTTTTCGGTTGCCATTCGTATCCTCAATGGTAACACAGTTACCCATTGTAAAGCGGAATAACTCTTGGTCAAACACAAGGAGACGTTCTTCAGAAATTTTCTTCAATTCACCGAGAGGAACCGATTCGGTTTTTGCACCTTGAATGACTTTTTCAATTGCATTGGGGCCATTTTCTTTTTGCCAGCGTGCAATGAATTCTTGCGCGTTGTACGGGTCGAAGCCGACACTACGAACATCATAGTTTTTGTCGACAATGTACTTATCCAGGTCATCATAGACCGACATCATATCAAGCACGGCGCCATCGAGAACCATAAGCGATCCTTCATTGATGAAATCGTCATACTTAATACGAAGTGCGCCTGGCAACTTTAATAATGTTAAACTCGAAATGTAGCAGCGAGTCTTAACGCCAAAAGCACCGCGGCCAACCGGGAAGAGAAAGGTAAATGCGCAGAAGTCATCACCTTGTGAAAGGTCACCACCCAAGGCACAAGGCATTTGCCAAAAGTCTCGTTTCCTATGTTTGAGGGTTTCTTCATAAGTGAAGTAGTAAGTGTAACCCTCCATGGGAATCCCAAAACGCTTTGCCAAAATATCATTTCTAGCTGCCGGGGCTTTTTCTGCTCTTTCGACATCTAGTTGATAAGTTTCATAGCTAACGGTCTTGCCAATATTTGGATTGGCCTTTAGCCACATTTCCGGCATTGAAACCTCGTCAAGGGAATCGAGCTTGTACCACCAAATCGAAACATGAGGATTGACGTATTCGCCTTTAAGAATGTCGGCCAACTCCATTTTGATTGTGTCGCCACTTCCATTTCGAACCGTACCTTCGGAACTCATGGCTATAATGAGATAATCGTCCGTGTTTTTTGAAGCCCCCTGTTCAATGGCGCCAATGACATCTTCTCTTATATCACACGAAAGCCATTCGTCAACAGTGGCATATTTGTCATGACGACCCTGAAGTTTGGCTATACTCATTGGTCTTACTTCTATAATAGAGCCAGTCAACAAGTTTTGGATACCCAACTTAGTTGAAGCTAACTTAACTCTATTCGCTTTAGATCCCGTCGTATTTTGGAGAGAGCCTTCGGTTAGGAACTGAAACAAAGGGCCTCGAGATCTTGTTATGGATGTCCTGATTGGTCCCATAATTTCATCGGCTTGTTTCATAGTTGGACCGGTTGTAACTTGCTGCGTT
>ENA-UOOK01002114-UOOK01002114.1-fermentation-metagenome-genome-assembly--contig:-NODE-2114-length-24990-cov-4.172529_pt1 | contig 24990 bp, 19 predicted proteins | sample MGYA00245777_ERZ724023 | MGnify/ENA primary metagenome ERZ724023 (study PRJEB28704, sample SAMN03018312) | fermentation metagenome | biome: anthropogenic terrestrial biome; feature: soil; material... | reverse complement strand
ATTGCCCGGTATGAGTTCAAAATGCAGATTCGGAAGATCGGCGGATGGCTTGTCTTCGCGTTTTCGCTGGCACTGGCGCTGTTTGACGACTTCCCTTCAGCCGGCAATCTCAATCGCCTGTCCGAACTGCACAAACAGGGATATGTCGTCTACCGCCTGATCGGCCAGCCCGGCATTCTGCTTTTGTTTGGCCTGATGTTTCCGGTATCCGTCCGGATTTATGGGGATTGGAAAAAGGGAACGCTGGACCTGCTGACGACGGCCCCCATCCGCAAGGCACAGTATCTGTCCGGAAAATTTTTAGGAAGCTTCGCTTATCTGCTGTGCATGACGGGCATTTATCTTGCGGGGAACGGAATCATCCAGGCAATTTTTACGCCGGGAGAATTCACGGCGGTCCCGTATCTGATCGGATTCGCCGCCATAGCGATACCGGCGTGCTTTTTCCTCGCGATGTGCGCGCTGGCGATTCCCATGCTGATCGACATCCGCCTGTTCTATGCCGTCTTTACAGCCTATTTCATGGCGAACCTCATCATCGCCCCCCCGAAAGGGGTCGGGGAACTGCCCTTCTGGTTCCTGCTGACGGGCGGGCTCAGCCGGCTGGTTTACCGTTTCAATCTCAATACCCTGAATTTTGGAAATATCCTGTTAAATCTGGCGTTTTTGCTCGGTATTGGACTTTTCGCCGGTCTTCTTCTCCGCGCAAAACGACAATATTGGAGGGCGGGATGATGAAAATGCCCCGGATCGGATACGAAGGAAAAATCATCGGGCCGAATTTATACTGGATTTCCCTTCTTGTAACGGCCTCATTTGCCTTTCTGCACCGGATGGGCGGCGATCTGGTCAACTGGAATTACCTTGGATTTGAAGTCGTGTTTCCGCTTTACACGGCGATCATGGTTGGGGAATGCGTCAAAACCCGTTCCGACCCGATGTTTGAAGTGATCGAAGCGCAAAGCGCGTCGCTGTTCCAATGGATTCTTGCCCGCTGCCTCTATGTCTTTTCCTCGGTCGGAATTTTCGCCGCAGCCGCAATGCTGGCGCCGCAGACTTCAAAATCGGCCGCCCCGTTCGGGGAATTGCTGTTTGTATTTCTGCCGACCTCTTTTTTCCTTTCCTCCCTGGGGATACTGTGTTCCCTTTTTACAAAAAACGCCCACGCCGCCACGGCGGTCTGCGCCATTTACGCACTGTTCAGCCTGCTAGTTCGGAGCCTGCTGCGTTTCCCTTTCGTCCAGCGCTTCTATCTTTTCATTCGGTTCGCGGATGAAAGCAGTCCGCTGTGGTTTCAAAACAAGTGCAATTTAGTGGTGATCGGCATGGTGATGTGGATTTTGATTGATGGAATCCTGCATAACAGAACGGTCTTACAGGCGTGAAGCCATACTGAGAAGTGATCCGGCAAATCTGAGTTCCTCATCCTATATCAAGGGCGTCCCAGCGATGGAACGCCCTTTTTGTCCGCAGAAATGAAAAAGACAGCCTGCCCCGGCTTTTCCCGATAACAGAAAAAGGCGGTATCGCCGCCTTTGCCGGGCAAGTCTGATCTGCCCCAAGATTCTTGTTTGAGTATCAGTTCCCCGCCGGGGCCGCACCGGCAGGCGGCGCCTCGCAGGCGACCGCTCCGCGGGAGACGACCAGGCGCAGACGAAGCGATTCGTCCAGCGCGATAAGGTCCGCCCGCTTTCCTTCCCGGATCGAGCCGATCTCCCCGTCCATGCCGATTTCGGCGGCGGGGTTGATGGTGGCCGACCGGACGGCCTGACGAAGCGGGATGCCATAGCGGACCAGATTCCGGACCTCGTCCAGCAGGTTCGTCGTCGAGCCCGCAATCGTCCCGTCCGCAAGCCTTGCCGCCCCGTTTTTCAGGAAGACCTTCTGCCCGCCCAGCTCCGATTCTCCGTCCGGCAGGCCCGCCGCGCGCATGGAATCGCTGACGACGATGCTTCTCTCTTCCCCCAGCAGCCGGAAGGCCATGCGGAGCACCGCCGGATGGACGTGCAAGCCGTCGCAGATCAGCTCCGCACGGATGCCGGGGTGATCGAAAACGGCACCGACGACCCCCGGATTCCGATGGTGCAGGCCCGTCATCGCGTTGAAAAGATGCGTCGCGTGGGTGATTCCCAGCCGGAAGGATTCCATCGCGGTGTCGTAGTCCGCGTCGGAATGGGCGATGGAGACCGTGCACATTCCGGCGGCCTTGGGGATGAACGTCCGGGCGTTTTCACATTCCGGGGCGACATCCACCAGACGGATGGCTCCGCCGCACCTATCGTAAAGCCGATGAAATTCCTCAAAGTCCGGCGAGCGGAGGTCGCCGCCCCTCTGCGCGCCCTTTTTTGCCAGGGAGAGGTAGGGCCCCTCCATATGCGCGCCGAGGACGGCAGCGCCCTGCGGCGGGCGGTCCATGCAGTCCCGCACGGCGGAAAGCGCGGCGGCGATCTTTTCGGCGGGGCCCGTCATCGTGGTCGGGCAGAAGGAAGTGATCCCTTCCCGGACCAGATGCGCGGCCATGCGCGCGATGGAATCCCTCGTGCCGTCGAAGGTGTCCGCTCCCGCGCAGCCGTGGATATGGATATCCACAAGGCCCGGGACGATCAGGCAGCCGCTCAGGTCGCGCTCCTCCCCGCCGGCCAGCCCGGGGCCGATCCGCACGATTTTGTCCCCGCGCGTTTCGACATCGGCCCGTACCACCTGAAAGCTGTCGTCAAAAATTTTTGCATTTTTTAAAATCAAAATGGAATCCCCCGTTCAAATAAATCTGAGCCTGTTTCCTATTTTAGATTCAGTTCCACAACGGTGTCGCACTCGTCCGGCAGCGGGCCCGCAGGCAGGTTCAGAAAAGCGTCCGAGTCGTTGTCCGGCTGGTTCCAGGGCCGGGCGACGTCGACCTCGGACCCGTCGCACAGAAGGCGCGCCGAACGGACCCGGTCCGCCATGCCCGGCAAAATGACAGGGCCGATCCCCCGGTCGTAAACGTGCGCGTACAGCTTGTCCCGGCTTTTTGTGAACCGGCCCCACTCCGGCTTTTCATATTCCGCCGCGCGGCATCCATAAACGCTCGCTCCGTTTTTCCGCATCCAAGCCCCGGTCTTCCGCAGAATATCGGCGGCGGGTTCCGGGATCACGCCTTTCGCATCCGGGCCCACGTTCAGGATCAGGTTGCCGTTTTTGCTGACGCATTCCACGAGCGCCCGGATGACGTCCTTCGGCTGCTTGTAATTCCGGTCCGCCGTACAGTACCCCCAGTGGTCGTTCAGGGTGACGCACGCTTCCCACGGAATCGGGCTCCCGCTTTCGTCCGTCATCCCCTTCGGGGGCAGGTACTGCTCCGGCGAAACGAAGTCGCCGTACTGCAGGGTCGGGTGGATCGAGCCGGTATGCCCGCCCATCCGGTCGTTCAGGATGATGTCCGGCTGAAGCGAACGGATCATCCGGATGAGCTCCGCCGCGCCCCATTTCTCCCCGGTCATGTCGTTGACGGAGTCCCGGTAGGAAAAATCGAACCACATCACGTCGATCTTTCCGTAATTCGTCAGCAGCTCCCGCACCTGCCCGTGAAAATACCGGAGATAGTTCGAAAAATCCTGATGAATCCCGCGGAAGGCTTCCTCGCCCCTCATCGGGTGCTGCTTGTCTCCGTAAACCGGATAATCCGGATGGTGCCAGTCCAGCAGGGAATAATACAGGCCGACCTTGAGGCCTTCCGCGCGGAACGCCTCGACATACTCGCGGATCAGATCGCGCCCGATGGGGGTGTTCGTGGATTTGAAATCGGTCAGCTTGGAATCGAACAGGCAGAAGCCGTCGTGGTGCTTTGCGGTCATCACCGCATATTTCATGCCGCACTCCTTTGCGAGCTTCGCCCATTCCCGAGGGCGGTACTCCGTGGGGTTGAACTGCTCGAAATACCGGCGGTATTCCGGCGCGCCGATCCTTTCAACGCTCTGGACCCACTCGCCGCGCGCGGGGATCGAATACAGCCCGAAATGGATAAACATGCCGAACCGGTCGTTCCGGAATTCCGTCATTCTTTCCGGAGTTTTCATCGCGCTTCCTCCTTTTTATACGATTCTCCCCGTTGAAATTCGCAAAATATATCATGTTTTTGCACGCCGCCTGAGGCGGCGTGCAAAAAGCGTTTTATCGTTTCAATAGAGATCAGCATTCATTCAGCAGGCCGGCCGAACGGCTCTCCGACAAAGCGTCTTCGTCCGCCGCGACGGTCACATCCGGGTGGAACTGCAGGATCGACGCCGGCACCTTCGGCGTCACCGGGCCGAACAGCGCTTCCTTCAAAACAGCGGCCTTGTGTTTTCCGCTGACCACCAGCAGGACCTTTTTCGCCCGCATGATCGCGCCGATCCCCATCGTGAACGCCGACCGCGGCACCTCATCCGCGCTGCGGAACAGGCGGGCGTTCGCCGCGATCGTCCGTTCGCTGAGCCGCACCCTGTGCGTGCGCCGGTCAAAGAAATCGTTCGGCTCGTTGAAGCCGATATGCCCCGTAACCCCCAGGCCGAGAAGCTGCAGGTCGATCCCGCCGAGCGATTCGATCAGCCCGTCGTAGCGCCTGCATTCCCGCTCTGCGTCCCGGGCTGTTCCGTCTGGAATATGGGTGTTTTCCGGCCGGATGTTGATCCGGCCGAAAAGATTTTCTTTCATGTAGCAGTGATAGCTGTTCGGGTCCTCGGCGGAAAGCCCGCAGTATTCATCCAGATTCACGCTGCGGACCCCGGAAAAATCGACTTCCCCCGTTTCATACCGGCGGACGAGCTGCCGATAGATACCGAGCGGCGTGGAGCCGGTCGCAAGCCCCAGCACGCTTTCCGGAAACAGGGTCACCTGCGCCGACAGGATATTCGCCGCCTTGCGGCTCATCTCTTCATAGTTGGACATCTGCAGAATTTTCAAAGCCATTTTCCCTCCGTTTTTTCCATTACGCTTCCTGCTCCCCGGCCAGCGCGGCGCCGATGATCCCGGCGTCGTTGCCGAGCTTTGCGAGGCAGAGCACCGTTTTATTTCCCACATTCATCGGGTTTGCCTCCCGGTCCACATACTCTTTCAGCGGGCGGAGAAGAGCCTCGCCCTCGTTGCTGATCCCCCCGCCGATGCACAGGATGTCCGGCTGGAAGATATTGATGCAGTTGACAAGCCCGCATCCCAGATGCGCGATATACCGGTCCACGACCGCTTTTCCCAGCGGATCCCCTGCGCGCATGGCAGAGAAGGCCATCCGGCTGTCCACGTTTTCCAGGCTCCCGTCCGCGAGCTTCCACAGGAGCGAATCGCGGCTTCCGCCCCGCATCATCTCCCTGGTCGTCGCGATCAGCCCGGTCGCGGAGGCGTAGGTCTCCCAGCAGCCGCGGCGTCCGCACGGGCACGGGCGGCCGCCGAACGCGATCACCGTATGGCCGAATTCCCCGCCGGCCGAATTGCTCGCCGCATAGATTTTCCCGCCGATGATGATCCCGCTGCCGATCCCCGTGCCAAGGGTGATGGCGACGGCGTTTTCCGCCCCTTTCAGGACGCCGGCCCGGTATTCCCCGTAAGCCGCCGCGTTCGCGTCGTTTTCCACGCAGACGGGCTTGCCCGTGCGCTTTTCCATCAGCTCCCGCAGGTTCACGTTTTTAAAATTCAGATTGCTCGAAAACCGCACGATGCCGGACTTCCGCTCGACCGTACCGGGCGTCCCGATCCCGATCCTGCGGATATCCCGCTCCGAAATCCCTGCCTCTTTCACCGCCTCTCCGGCGGCCTGTGCCATCTGCCCGCAGATTCCTTCCGGGCCGCGCGGCACCTCGGTTTTCCGGCCGGCCTTTGCGATCAGCCGGGCGTTTTCATCGACGACGCCCGCCGCGATGTTTGTTCCTCCAAGATCAATTCCAAGATAATACATCGGTTCCACCTTTTCCCGGCGGCCATCCGGGCGGCGCTCCTCTTTCGGAACATCTTTTCGGTAACCGCCGTTGGCCCCGGTCTTTTTATTTTTATCAGGGGGTGCGTCCCCATCCTCCGGCTCCGCCGGGGAAACTTTTTTACATGATCTCATCCAGCAGCCGATAGGCGGCAAGCGTCCCCGCGCCCACCAGCGTTCCATCCGAATTGAAATCGGAGGCTCTCAGGTCAAAGGAGCTCAGCGCATAGTCGCCGATCTCCCGTTTATAATTCTTTAAAATCAGGTCTTTCAAGGCGCCGTGCTCCTCGATCAGCCTTCCGCACAGGATGATGACATCCGGGGCATAGGTGTTCGCAAGCATGCTGATCGCAACCGAAACGTATTCCAGCACCCGGTTCATCAGGTTGATCGCCCATGGCTCGCCGTCCGCGTTCGCTTCGAGCAGGCCATCCATCGTGACATCCTCCCGCACGGCCCTGGCTTCCCGCAGGATCGCCCAGTCGGCGATATAGGTCTGAAGGCACCCCCTGCGCCCGCATTCGCACATGTTTCCCCCGGGGCTGACGCAGATGTGCCCGATTTCACCGGCCATATTTTGTTTTCCGCGGTACAGCTCGTGGCGGTTCACGGCCGCGGAGCCGACGCCGGAGCCGATACTCAGCACGACGCTGCGCTCATAGTCCCTGCCGGCCCCGAACAGATCCTCCGCGACCGCGCGGACCTTGACCTCGTTGTCGATAAAAATATTCCGGAGCCCGGTCTGCTTTTGCAGGGCCGGAATGATCTTCACGTTTCTCCATTTCAGCTGGGACGAAAAACGGATCACCCCATCCGCGATCAGCCCCGGACACGCGATCCCCACAAAGGGCGCCACCGACAGATCGGCGTTCTCCGAACGAATCCGGTCAATCAGGCGGCCGATGAGAGCGATCACATCCCCGGGCGAGCCGACGCTCAGGTCCCGGCGGTGCTGAATCTGCCGCAGGACCTGGCCGTGGAGATTGACGATGCCGACGTTGACGCCGTCGCGGTGCATTTCGACCCCGATGCACAGGAAGACATCCGAAGCGACCCGGAGCCGTTTCGGCCTGCGCCCGAGCCTTGCATCCGAGCCCTCCCCGTCCTCCTCCAGGACGATCCCGAGCCTTGCGAGCTCGTCGATGATCCGCCCGACCGACATCTGGCTCATGCGGCTCTGCGCCGCGATCTGCTGCCGTGAAACGGAGCCGCCGCGCAGAATAATGGAGAAAACAAGCCGCCGGTTCGACCTTTTCATGATGAATTTATCCAGTTTTCCGCCCGTGTCCGCCATCGATCCGCCTTCCTCTTTCCCCGGAAATTCCCGTTCCCGCGCAACCGGAAATCGGCCCGGGTATTTTCTCCGTCCGAACAAACAATGTCATCTATCCCCGCCGTTTATTTTTAACATCATGTGATTGAAAGCTTTCATCCAAACCATTTATTTTACTTAATTAGAAATTAATTGCTGTTTTTTCGGGAATGTCATTATGATTTCATCCGGATTTATTATACTTATGTTATCAATTTCGTTATAACAGATACGGGCGGTAAAGTCAACCACAAAGCGGAAGATTCCGGAAAAGATTCCTCGCGGAAAGCTGCGACGCGCTTTCCATTTTGGGGCCGCCCGTGTTATTTTTCCGATGAAAAAAGAGAAAGGATGGATATGGATGACAAAACTGACCGTAGAAGTCTGCTGCGGCTCCGCCGACGACGTGATCGAGGCGCAGAAAGCGGGCGCCGACCGCGTGGAGCTCAACTCCAACCTGTCCCTCGGGGGGATCACCCCTTCCCTCGGCGAGCTGAAGGAGGCGAAGGCGAAGACCCGCCTGCCCGTCATGGCGATGGTCCGCCCGCGGGAATCCGGGTTTTACTACACGCACGCCGAATTCCGGACCGCCCTGCTGGACGCGGAGGCGCTGCTTACAAACGGCGCCGACGGAATCGTGTTCGGCTTTCTGAACGCGGACGGCACGGTCGATACCGGACGCTGCCGGGAGATTCTGCGCCTGGCCGATGGCCGGGAGACGGTGTTCCACCGCGCCGTCGACGTCGTCCCCGACTGGAAGGCGGCGGTCGACCAGCTCTGTGAGCTCGGCGTGACGAGAATCCTGACCAGCGGGCAGCGCGCCTCCGTTTTCGACGGGGCGCCGACCGTGGCCGAGATGATTTGCTATGCCCGCGGCAGGATCCAGATTCTTCCCGGCGGCGGGGTCCGCAGGCACAACGTGCAGGAAATCATCGCAAAAACCGGCTGCACGCAGATCCACATTTCGCCGCATAAAATCTGTCTGGATCCTTCCGCCTCCGGCAATCCGGAAATCCACTTCGGCGCCGCCGATGCCGGCGAAGACCGTTACCGGATGGTCGACGCGGATGAAGTGAGGAAGATCCGCGAACTGATCTGTTCGGATTGATATCGAAAGGAAAAGAGGAAAAAACGATGCTGAATCGGGCGGAGCAAGCCTTGATCGAGGAAAAATTTCAACAGGCCGCCGGGCGGATGGGAGGAAGGAAGGATGCCTTTCTCGGGCCGATGGAAGGTCTTTCCGGCGACGAGCTCCTCTGCATGAAATTTCTCATCGCGTCCCTGCCGGCAAGCGACATGGCGAGCTATGACGGCGGGCTGCTGTTGAAATTTGCGCGGCACGCGCTCTTCCTTCGGGAAAACGTCCCGTGGGGAAAGCGGATCCCGGACGTCCTGTTCCTGAATGACGTGCTGTCCTGCCGCGTCAACAACGAGGCGATCGAATTCTGCCGGGATGCGTTCTACCGGGAACTGCGGGAACGGATCGCCGGAAAATCCATGGCCGAAGCCGCGCTGGAAATCAACTACTGGTGCTGTGAAAAGGCGACGTACCGGCCGACTGACGGGCGCACCGCCTCCCCCATGACCGTGATCCGCAGCGGCTTCGGGCGCTGCGGGGAAGAATCGACGCTGGCCGTCACGGCATTCCGGAGCGCCGGAATCCCGGCGCGGCAATGTTATGTGCCGCGGTGGTCGCACTGCGACGACAACCACGCCTGGGTGGAAATCTGGGCGGACGGGTGCTGGCACTATCTGGGCGCGTGCGAGCCGGAGCCTGTGCCGGACAAAGGCTGGTTCACCTTTGCCGCCAGCAGGGCCATGCTCGTCCGCTCCCTGGTCTTCTCCCCCCTTCTCCCCGAGGAGGAAATCGTCGGGCGCAGCGGCTGCGTGACGGAAGTCAACAACCTCTCCCATTATGCGGAAACGGCAAGGCTGACCGTGACGGTGCTCGATGAAAACGGCCTGCCCGCCGCAGGCGCGCAGGTGCGGTTCGAGGTTCCGAATTACGCGGAGCTTTTTTCGATCGCCACGCTGCAAACCGACGGGAACGGCCGGGCGGTTTTGACAACCGGCAAGGGCAGCCTGATGGTGCACGCGAGCCGGGACGGCCTGTTCGGATGGCGGATGGCGGACCCGCGCTCCTGCGGCAGCGTAACCGTCGCTCTGCGGCCCGCGAACGATCTGCCGAAGGAGTGGGAAGCCGACTTTTTCCCGCCGGAGGGGATTTTCCGCCCGGAGCCCGCGCTGTCCGAGGAAGCGGCCCGCGCCCATCGGACAAAGCTGGAATGGGCCGTATCCGCGCGGGAAAGCGGATATTCCGGTTATTCCCGCGCGCAGGCGGAAAAGGCCGCGCGGGCGTACCCCGCGTTCCAAAGTGGAATTTCCGCTTTCCTGCAAAAGGCGCGGGGCAACCGGCGGGAAGTGGAACGCTTTCTTCAAGGCGGCGAAGATCTGGAGCTCCGGGTCCGGATGCTCGAAACCCTGACGGAAAAAGACCTGACCGACCTGAACGCCGATGTGCTGAACGACCACCTCCGCTGCGCGGAACCGTTCGAGCGGGAAACCGACCCCGAAACGTTCCGGCGCTATGTGCTCTGCCCGCGGATCGAAAATGAGCGGATCGTGCCTTATCGGGCGTTCCTCGCGGGCTTTTTCGACGATAAGACCAAAAAGGCGTTCCGCCGCGATCCCGCGCTGATTTGGAAAGCAGTCAACGAGCGGATTGCCGACTGCGGAGACCTGGATTACGATGCGCTCTCCGCCGACCCGCGTGGGCTGCTGCAGATGGGGCTCGGCTCCGAACGCTCCAAAAACATCCTGTTCGTCGCCGTCTGCCGCACGCTCGGCATCCCGGCGCGGCTCGACCCTGCCCTAGGCGGTCCCCGGTTCCTCACGGGCTCCGGCTGGGCTGATCCCCGCAGTGGCCGGCCCGCGGGCGGCAGAAGCGCCGTGCTGCTGAACAACCCGGGTGAGGAGCCGCTTCGCTACGGCGAAAACTTTACCGTGGCAAAGCTGTGCGGCGGCGCCTACCGGACACTCGGCTGCGATTCCAAATGGAATGGCCGGATGCTGCGGATGGAGCTGGAGCCGGGCGATTACCGGATCCTGACCGCAAACCGGCAGATCGACGGCTCCGTCCTGCTGCGGGCGGAAACGGTGTGGCTTTCCGAAAACGAAACCGTAAAAAAAGACGTCCGGCTGCGGGAAAGCCAGCTTGCCTCCCGGCTGCAACATATGCCGGTCGGGGAGCATCTTCTGACGGCACCGGACGGAAAAAAGTTTCCGCTCAGCGTTTTCGCGGCGCAGGCCCCTGCGACGATCCTCGCGGTGCTACAGCCCGGCGGGGAGCCGACCGAGCATCTGCTCCACGAAATGATCGGGCTGCGGGATTCCTACCGGGACAAAAACACGGTGCTGATCGTCCCTTCCCCCGGTGCGGAAAACCCGACCCTTCGGCGCGTCCTTGAGGAGATCCCTTCCGCGCGGCTGTTCACCTGCAAAGAGCCGGGGTTCACGGAACAGCTTTGCGGCGAGCTGCAGCTCGGCGACCGCCGGCTGCCGCTCGCCGCCGTTCTGGACGCGGGCATGCACGCGAGATTCGCGTTTTCCAATTACAACGTCGGCACGGCGGGGCTGCTCCTGCAAATCGCGGACTGCTGAGCCGAAAACCTCGGCCCGCATGAACACGTTCTTGTATTTATAAATTATTTATAAAAAACCGGAAGCCTGTGGCCTCCGGTTTTTTATCGGGATGCGATTGATTTCGCGCCTTATTCCGCGCCTTTCCCGTTCGCCGCGCCCCACAGCTTGCAGAAATGGTAAATCGTCGTGACGCCCGCGCCAGTGGCCCCTTTGGACTGGTACTCCCAGCGCGGCGGGTCGGTCCAGGCCGTTCCGGCGATATCCAGGTGCATCCACGGCAGTCCCTCGGCGAACCGGCGGATAAACAGCCCCGCGGTGATGGTGCCGCATCCGTCCGCGCTGACGTTGCTGACATCGGAGAGCTTGCCGTCGATCATCCTTTCGTATTCGGGGAAAATCGGCAGGCGCCAGTACTGCTCGCCCGAAAGGCCCTCCGCCCGCGTAAAGGTCTCGTACATCTCCTCGTCGTCGCAGAGCAGGCCGGCGGTGGTAAAGCCGAACATGCCGACCACGGCGCCGGTCAGGGTCGCGATGTCGAGGACCGCGTCCGCGTGCTCTTTCCGGATCGCGTAGGTCACCGCGTCGGAGAGGACCAGGCGCCCCTCGGCGTCGGTGTTTCCGATCTCGATCTTTTTGCCGGACATCGAGCCGACGACGTCCCCGGGAATAAAGCTGCCGGGGGCGATGCGGTTCTCCGCCGCGGGGATCACCGCCGTCGCGTTCACCTTCGCCCCGCTTTCGGCCAGCGCGCACAGGGCGCAGAACACGGCCGCCGCGCCCGCCATGTCGCCCTTGATCCCGCCCATGGAGGAAGCGGGCTTCAGGCAGTATCCGCCGGTGTCGCAGGTGATCCCCTTGCCGACCAGCGCGATCCGCGGGCTGTCCGGGTCGCCGTCGTACCGGGCGACGATCAGGCGGGGCGGCCGGGCGGCGTCCTTCCCGACGGTCAGGAAGGCTTCCATGCCCAGCGCCCCGGCCTGCTTTTCATCCAGCACCGACATGGAAAGGCCGGCCTTCTGGCCGAAGCGGGCCATCTGCTCCGCCATCGTCTGCGGATAGAGCAGGTTCCCGGGCGCGTTGACCAGATCGCGCGCGCGGCAGACCTGCTCCGCCAGCCGCCGGGCTTCCTCCAGCTGCGCCTGCGCGCCCGGGATTTCACGGACCCCTTCGATCAGAAGCGTGGTCTCCCGCCGGGGCTTCTCCTGAAAATGCCATTCGGGCAGGCGGTACAGCGCGAGCAGCGCGCTTTCGGCGACCGCCCGCAGGCTCCCCTCCCCCAGCACGGACAGAACCGGGGAGAAATCGACCGCGATGGGCGAAGCCTCCATCTCCGTCAGGATGCGCACCCCTTTCGCGGCCGCCCGGCGGGCCCGCTTTTGATCCAGCTCCGCGCGTTTCCCAAGGCCCATCAGAAGCACCGGCGCGCCGCCGTTGGACTCGACCCAGTGGGAGAGGAATTCGCCCATAAAGGGGCCTTTTCCCCGTATCTCCCCTTCCCAGGCAAAGCGAAGCCCGAACTGGGCGGCTTCTCCGTTTGAAATGCAGATTTTCATACAAAATACTCCTTTCGTCAAAAGGGGAACGCCCCGGCGGCCGGCCGGAAGCGCTCCCCCTGAAATTCAGATATGATGGCACGCGACGATGTGCCCGCTGCCGAGATCCCGCGGTTCGGGATGCTGCCGGCGGCAGACGTCCGTGCAGAGCGGGCAGCGGGTGTGGAACAGGCAGCCTTCCGGCAGGTGGATGGCGCTCGGGATATCCCCCTGCAGGATCACGCGTTCCTTTTTGGCTTTGGGGTCCGGAACCGGGACGGCGGAAAGCAGCGCCTTCGTGTACGGATGCCGCGGGTTCCCGTAAAGCTCGGCCTTGGGCGCGGTTTCGACGATACAGCCGAGATACATCACCGCGATTCGGTCGGAGATCATCTCCACGACGCTCAGGTCGTGCGAGATGAAAAGGTAGGTCAGCTGGAATTCATCCTGCAGGCGCTGCATCAGATTCAGCACCTGCGCCTGGATCGACACATCCAGCGAGGAAACGGGCTCGTCGGCGATGATCAGCTTCGGCCGCACCGTCAGCGCGCGCGCAATGCCGATGCGCTGGCGCTGCCCGCCGGAAAACTCGTGCGGGTAGCGGCGCGCGTGCTTCGCGCTCAGGCCCACGATCTCCAAAAGCTCGCGGGCGCGTTTGAGCCGTTCGCCGGCGGAAAGGTTCGTGTGGACCAGCAGCGGCTCGGCAACGGAATCCTCCACCCGCATCCTCGGGTTCAGGGAGCCGTTCGGGTCCTGAAAAATCATCTGCATGTCCTTGCGCAGCGGGCGCATCTCATTTTCGCTCATCGACGAGATTTCTTTCCCGTCGAACCAGATTTCGCCGCTGTCCGGCGTCAGAAGGTGGTTGACCAGACGGGCCGTGGTAGATTTTCCGCACCCGGATTCCCCCACGATCGAAAAGGTCTCCCCCGGCATGATCTCAAACGAAATCCGGTTGACCGCGTGCACGACGCTTTTTTCCCCGAACAGCTTTTGCCCGGCCGGGAAGGTTTTGCTCACGTTTTTTACCTGCACCAGCGGGTTCATTGTGCGGTCGCCTCCTTGTCGTCTTCCGCAAGCACGCAGCGGCATTTCCGCCCGCCCGCAAGCTCCAGGAGCGGCGGCTCCTCTTTGCGGCAGCGCTCCTGCGCGTAGCGGCACCGCGGCGCAAACTTGCACCCGGGCGGCATCATCGAAAGGTCGGGTACGCTGCCGGGAATGGACGGAAGGCTTTTGACCCCCGAACCGAGCTTCGGCACGGAGGCGATCAGGCCTTTGGTGTACGGGTGCATCGGCGAAGAGAACAGAAGCTCCACCGGCGCCTCTTCCACGATCCGGCCCGCGTACATCACGATCACCCGGGAGCACATTTCCGCCACGACGCCGAGGTCGTGCGTGATCAGCAGGATCCCGGTGTGGATTTCCCGCTGGATCTTCCGCATCAGGTCGAGGATCTGCGCCTGGATGGTGACGTCCAGCGCGGTCGTCGGCTCATCCGCGATCAGCAGGTGCGGGTCGCACGACATCGCCATCGCGATCATCACGCGCTGGCTCATGCCGCCCGAAAGCTGATGGGGATAGTTGCGGCTCACGCGCGCGGGGTCGGGGATGCCGACCAGCCCGAGCATTTTCAGGGCGTGCTCTTCCGCCTCGCGCCGGGTTTTGCCGGTGTGCAGGCGGATGGCCTCCACCAGCTGCGCGTCGATGCGCATCGCCGGATTCAGCGACGACATCGGCTCCTGGAAGATCATCGCGACGTTTTCCCCGCGGATCTTCCTCATTTCCTCTTTCGAGCACTCGAGCAGATTCTTGCCCTCGAGACAGACCTCGCCGTTCGTGATTTTCCCCGGCGTATCCTTTAAAAGCTGCATGATGGAAAGGGCCGTCACCGATTTTCCGCAGCCGGATTCCCCGACCAGCCCCAGAATCTCTCCCTTACGGATCTGGAACGTGACGTCGTTGACGGCCACCACCGAGCTCTTTTTCCCCTGTGAAAACTCCGTGCGCAGATGGCGCACGTCAAGGAGCAATTCCTCAGGCATTTTGATTTTACCCCCTTCTCGATCGAATTCCCTTTTGGAATTCCGTCGCATTTGAACTGGAACCGCGCGCCGGACTCTATTTGATTTTCGGGTCCAGCGTGTCCCGCAAGCCGTCGCCCAGAAGATTGAAGGCCAGCACGGTGAGGAAAATCAAAAGCCCCGGAAAGTACACGAGGTGCGACGCGACGCCGATGTAGTTGCGCCCCGAGGTGAGCATTGCGCCCCAGTCCGGCTCGCTCACGTTGGCGCCGAACCCGAGAAAGCTCAGCGAAGCCGCCGCCAGAATCGCGGTGCCGACGCGCATCGTGAAATTGACGATCATCGACTGCACCGTGCCCGGGAAGACGTACCTGCTCAGAATCCGGCCGTTTTTGCACCCGATGGAGCGCGCGACCTCAACGTAAAGCGATTCCTTTACGGACAGGGTCGCGCTTCGCATAATGCGCGCGAACGAGGGGATCGTGAAAACCGCGACCGCAATGACCACATTGATGATGCCGGGGCCGATCATCGCGACGATCGCGATGGCGAGCAGGATGTCCGGAAAAGCGAACAGCACGTCGGAACCGCGCATCACGAGGGTTTCGAGGATGCCGCCGTAGTAGCCGGCCAAAACGCCCAGCACCGTGCCGATCGCCGCGCCGATGATCACCGAGCTCAGCGAAACGCCGAGCGTCAGCTGGGTGCCGGCCATCAGCCGGCTCAAAACGTCGCGGCCGTATTCGTCGGTGCCGAGCAGGTGCGCCGCGCTCGGGCCGGTCAGCAGGTTTTCGTAATCGGGCGCGGCCGGGTCGTAAGGAGCCATCCCGGGGCCGACGACCGCGACGATCAGCAGAAGCAGCAGGAACACGGCGGACGCAACCGCGGTCTTCCGCTGCAGAAATTTTTTAAAAAATGCTTTTGTTTTGCTCTGCGCCTGGACGACGGGGCCTTCCGCCTCATGTTCCGGCGCCCGCGCCGTCTCATTCCGTTCCGGCATATGGAAACTCCACTCCTCTCACTGATACCGTATTTTGGGGTTCAATACTCCGTAAAGGAGATCGACGATCAAATTGATGACGATGTATTCCAGAGAGAAAAACAGCAGCTCCGCCTGGATGACCTTGTAATCGCGGAACGCAATGGAATCCACCAGCAGCCGCCCCATGCCCGGGATCGAAAAGACGGTTTCCACCAGCACGGAGCCCGCCAGCAGCCCGCCGATCTGCAGGCCCGTCACCGTCACCACCTGCACCAGCGAGTTCCGGAACGCGTGCCGCAGCACCACCAACCACTCCTTCTGCCCTTTCGCGCGGGCCGTGCGGACGTAATCCTCCCGCATGGTCTCGAGCATCGAAGAGCGGGAAAAGCGCGCCAGCACCGCCATAATGCCGCATCCGAGCGTCAGCGACGGCAGAATGAAGCTCTGCCAGCTGTCCAGCCCGCCGGTGGGCACGAGCCCCAGGTTGACGGAGAAAATCTGGATGAGGACGAGCCCGAGCCAGAACCCCGGGACCGAAATGCCCGAAATGGCGAGGAACATCCCAATGTAATCGGCAAATTTCCCCCGCTTGACGGCCGACAGGACGCCGATAAAAATACCGAGAAGCACGGACCACACCATCGCGGTGAGCATGAGCTCGATCGTGGGCTTCAGCCGCCCCAGCAGCATTTCCGACACCGGCAGGCCCGTCTTGTAGGAAACGCCGAGGTCCCCGTGGAACAAGCCTTCCATGTAATTTTTGTACTGGGTGATCAGAGGGTCGTTCAGCCCCAGCTCCTGCCGGATTTTCACCAGATCCTCCTCGGTGGCTTCCTTTCCCGCCATCTGCCGCGCGGGGTCGCCGGGGATCATATGTAGAAACAGAAAAATCAGGATCGAAATGACAAGCATCATCGGGATGGTGCCCAGCACCCGCTTTACAAAATAACGGCTCAAAATTTCAGCCTCCTTTGCCGCAAGGAAACATTTCCCTTTCGCTGAAAATATCTTTTTTCAGGCCTTGTCTGAAGAATCAAAAACGACGGATTTTATAATACCGATCTGTTCAAACGGGGCCCGGACCGAAACCGGAATCCGATGGAAAGGGCCCGTGACGAAACATATCTTTCCATAAGGAAATCCGGCAGCAGCCAGGCTGCCGCCGGATCCGCTTTCTGATCTTTATTCTACCCCGCTTTTTGGGATGATGCAAACGCTTTTTCGTCCGCGGGTTCCGGATGGAAACGGCCCGAAATCAGGACAGCTTTGCCTTCGTCACATCCAGCTTGCCATCCGGGGCAAGGTAGATGCCGGAAACATAAGTCTTTTCCCCGGCGATCACCTGGTCGCTGCCGAGGAAGATCCACGGGGCGTCCTCCCAGACCAGCTTCTGCGCTTTCGCATAGAGGTCGGTCAGCTTGGTGGTGTCGGTCGCCGCGAGCGCTTCATCCAGGGTTTTGTCAAATTCGGGATTGTTGTAGTACGCCGTGTTGGCGGATGCGGGCGGAATCATGGAATAGGCCAGGATGCTGCGCATGGCCCCGTCCGCGTCGAAGGAGGAGGGAGACCAGTTGACATACCACAGCTGCACCTTCGCCTTATCCGGCTCCACAGAGATCATGCTGCTCAGCGTGTTGGGCTCCATCGGCGTCACTTTCACCTTGATGCCGATCTGCGCCAGCTGCTGCTCGACAAACTGCATTCCCTTCATTTCATTGGTGGTGTTGTCGCCCCACATGGTGAGCTCAAAGCCGTTTTCATAGCCGGCTTCCTTCATCAGGGACTTTGCTTTCTCCAGGTTGAAATCATACGGGGTCTGCTCGCTGTAATACTGGACGGTCGACGGGTAGCAGGAATGGACTTCGCTTGCATAGCCGTTGAAGATCGTCTTGATATAGGCCTTTTTGTCGATCGCGTAGTTCATGGCCTGACGCACGCGTTTGTCCTTCAATTGCGGCAGATTGGTGTTCAGGGTCACATAGCGCATGATGGCGGAAGGAGAAGTGACGACCTTGATGTCCTTCTTTCCGTCGACGGTCGGAGCCTGTGTGGACGGCATGGGATAGATATAGTCGGCTTCGCCGGTCTGCAGCATCGCGACGCGCGCGCCATCCTCCGGCACCGCTTTGAACGTGATGCTGTTGACGGCGGGCTTCCCGTTCCAGTAGCCGGCAAAAGGAGTGACCGTGACATGGTCGCCTTCCACGCGCTCCTTGAACTGATAGGCGCCCGTGCCATCCGGGTTCTTCGCCAGATAGGCGGTGCCCTGCGCAAGGGCCTTCGGGCTTACGATTTCGAACATCGTCATCTTGTTGATGAAGGCGCAGTTGGGTTCCTTCAGCTTGACGACGACGGTGTAGTCGTCCGGGGTCTCGACCGACTGCCATTTGGAAACCGTGCGGTACTGACGCAGCTTCTGGTCTTTCATGCAGCGGTCGTAATTCGCTTTGAAGGCGGCCGCGTTGAACTCGGTTCCGTCGTGGAATTTCACGCCCTTGCGGAGCTTGAAGGTATAGGTAAGGTTATCCGACTCGGCCTTCCAGCTTTCCGCAAGCGCCGGAACGATCTTCTGGTTCTCATCGAATGTCACGAGCGGCTCATACATGGTGGACTGTACGGACATGGACAGCGTGTCGGCAACCTGATGCGGATCGAGAGTCGAGATATCCAGGTTGAATCCGATGACAAGGTCCTGGTCCGGCGCTGCGGCCTTCTGGCCGGCAGCCGCGCTCCCCGTCCCCGAAGCGGACGATGCGGGCGCCTTGCTCCCGCAGGCCGCCATTGACAGGGCCATTGCGGAAGCGAGAAACAAAGCGATGATTTTCTTTTTCATACGGCAAGAATTCCTCCCTTTTTGATTGATTCCTGACGGAATCCGATTCGGCGGGCGGCAGGGATGATGTTTCTCTTCGGTAGCCGGTTTGTTCTACCGCCGAACCTACGCTTTAAATTTAAGGAAAGTATAACATCCTGTTCATTGGTTGTCAATAAAATTTGTTGGAGGTTCTTGAAATTATCCAAAATCCCATTTCGCTTTATTGAATTTATAGGAGATCCATGCTATGATAAGGGCAAATTACCGCTTTCGCAAAAAATCGTCGTAAAAACACAGAACCATGAGGAGATACCATGCAGAATTGTGCTGACGAATGGATCCGCGAATCGAACCGGCGGGCGCTGCTGGAAAGGATCCGGCAGGAAAGCCCCGTTTCCCGGGTGCAGCTCGCGCAGGAGCTCCATCTGAGCAAATCGACCGTAACCGACAATATCACGCCCCTGCTCCGTGAGGGCATCGTGCAGGAAGTCGGGGTCGGCCTTTCCCAGGCGACGGGCGGCAGGCCCCCGGTTCTGCTCAAGCTGAACGGGGCTTACAGCTACATCGTCGCGATCGAGCTCGGTTTCCGGGCGCCGCTTTTCGCGCTGGCGGATCTGGAAGGGCACATTCTGCACAGGCTCACGCTCTCTGTTCCGGATGGGGCCGCATACCCGGAGCGCCTGAAGGCGGTATGCGAGAAAATCGACGAACTTTTAAGCTGCGGCGGAATCGGACGGGACCGCCTGACGGTGATCGCGCTGGCCTCGCCGGGCGCGTACAGCAGGCACGAGGGACGATACCTTTTGAACCCCGAATTTGAGGATTGGGATTTTTCCCGTTTCCGGGAGGACCTTGGCAGGTGTTTTCAGACCGAGGTCATGATGATCAACGACGTGAAAGCCGCGACGCTCGGCGAGCTGCATCAGGGTGCGGCGAAAGGGTTCCGCAACATCGTCTATCTCAGCTGCGGGGTCGGGGTCGGCGCCGGGATCATCCTGAACGGCCGGCTTTATTCGGGGACTTCCGGCAGCGCGGGCGAAATCGCCCGGGTGTTCGTCCCGGGGATCAGCGGCCCCCTGCGCACCCGCGTGGAAATGAACGCTCTGCTGCAGAAAATGCGGATGCAGGCGCCCGAAGCGACCAGACGCGCCCTTCGGAAGCCCGCGAACCGGATCAATTTTGAAGACGTCGTCCGGCTTTGGAAGGCCGGGGACCCGTTTACCCGCGGCTGCATCCGCGACATCGCGGTGGTGCTGGGCAAAATGGCGGCCGCGCTGGTATCCGTGCTGAACAGCGAACGGGTGGTGTTCGGCGGCGAATACCTGGTTTTTCAATCGCAGATTCTGGATATTCTGCGGAAGACCATCCTGCGGGAAGCGTTTGACCCTATCCCCGTGGTCGGCTCGGCCCTGGGGAAGGACGCCGCCCTGCAGGGCTTGCTTTCGCTTGCCTGCGAGGCGATCCTGGACCGCCTCGCGCGCAGTACATGAGCGCCCTTTCCAGTTGGGCGGCAGGAAAAGCCGGAAAACTTTCACTGAATTTCATTCCGCGTTTTTACAACAATTCAGGGCCGTTACAAAACTTTCGTTTTGTAACGGCCCTTATATACCAATTAAATTTTAAATTATTAACTTTTTATCACCATTTCCCAATACTTTTCAAATATTCTTCCACCGTCAGCCCGTTGGTTTCCTTATATACAACAGTATCTGTGCTTTTGCCGTTTCGTAAACCAACAAGAGTCCCATCGGCGTCGATTAAATATCCTTTCCGATATTCATCCTCGATAAACGCCTGAATGTTTTCTTCTTTATCGCCAAAGAAGGCGTTCGGCTTGCGAACCACCATAGCAGGCTTCCGAAACGCAAGAAGCTTATAGGATTTCCCATCCTTTCCAACACCACAGATGAAATAGTTTCTTCCGTTAAAAAAGAAATCTGTTGGCTTATATACTTCGCAATCGTAAGCCACCGCATATACATGAATATCTGTGTATTCCTTTGGGATTAAGTCCACTCTTACGGAGTAATTGACATCATCCGGATCTATTTCCTTATATTTGACCAGCTTCAACTTTTTCAGATTATACATACCGCTATGTTCTTCTTGGCTTTTTTTGATCACTTGCTCCGAGCCGTCATCCGCTCTCCATTTGGCCAGAGAAACATAAGTGTCGTAGTGCTTATTTGTCAGCGCATCGGCGATGACCGACAATACATCCTCCGGCTTCTGAGGAATACGGGAGCTCAGCGGAGTTTTCACAGCTGCGGAAGTCCCCGGCGAACCGGCCGGAACCTGTGAAACCGTCGAGGCGTTTTGATCATTTGAAATGGCATGCTCACTGTATTTGATCAAACGCGTCTTAAGGTCATCTCCGTTTGCATAAAGCTCCGGCCTGCTGTCCAGCCAAGAATATTTCTCAAAAAGCCGGCCGGCCGACGACGGACCGAAAGAATATTCGCCGCCCTCACTGCTTAAAAGGAGGGTACTTTTGCCAAGCAGCGTGTTGATCTCCTCTGCAAAAGACACCATTTTGTCTGTATCAAGTTGATTGGGTTCATATATGTTAAACTCAATCTGGTTGCTGCGAACAATATGCTCGCTGCCATTGTCGTTTAAAGTGAAAAGGGAGTAGGAATAAGTACCACCGCCCTGCTCCATAGCAGGAGTATATCGTAGAAGATAGCACTTCCCGGCTTCTTCATAAAGGAATATCGAGTTCCATCCCGGGTGAGCGGTAAGTACATCTTTATTCCATATTTCTTTGCCGCTGCCGCCGTAAACACGCAGTGTGACAAATCCGCTTTTCTGCCGTGACGTGTCGAGACAAAGGGCCTCTTTCTGACCGTCTTCATTGACATCGGCACGAATCAACAGCCCCGCCGGTTCCTGCGGTTGATTCATCACAAACCCTGCGCTCAAAATCGCAGCGGCAGCTAATGCGACAGCGACGACCATACGCGACGGTTTCCTGAAGTTCAGGATATTTTTGATCCGCTCTTTCATGCCGCCCTCTCCAAACGCCAGCGGGCTGCCGCCAATCATGCGCCGCTCTGCCGCAAGGGACAGAAGAGACAGAGAATAGGATTTTTTCGTTTCACTTCCCATTTGTTTCAGCACCCGCTCATCGCAGGACATCTCCATATCCGCGCCCATCAACAAAAAAGCAGCCCAGGCCAGAGGATTAAACCAGTGCAGGCATAAAGCGAAATAGCCCACTAGTTTCACGATCGGATCCCTGCGGCGAATATGAGTCTGTTCATGCAAAATGATATAGCTTTTTTCTTCTTCTTTCAGCCCTGCCGGAATAAAAATATCCGGCCGGAAAAAACCTAAAACGAACGGCGTTCTTATGTTGTCGGCCCGATAGATATTGTCCCGGACCAGCACCGCGCCGGCAAGCCTCCGCTTTAGCAGTATGATTGATATGACACTGTAAATCAGCATCGCCGCGACACCCGCAAGCCATATGTAGACGCCGACCGTCAGCCATGCTTGCATGGGATTCACGTCTGCGGCGGCCTCTGCCGCAGGCAGGGCGCTGCTCACGGCATTGTCCACCACATGGACGCCGCTGTTGATGCGCGGCGTTGGCTGCATGGTGATATCGGCCGGTATCGGGGCCGATTGAAAGGGAATCAGGCTGAACACGCTCTCGAAGGAAAACGGAACCAACAGCCGAAAGCCCACGACCGACCACAGCAGATAAGAAATGATTTTCGGGGCTTTTTTCAGGAAAAGACGTGCCAGCATGACCGCCGCAATCACATAGCTTGCCGTCAGGCTCATGTTTAAAACGGAAAGAAACACCTGAATCATCGTCAATTCTCCTTATACTCGTCGATCAAGCGTTTGAGCTCCTCCGCCTCTTTGCGGGAAAGTTTTTTCCCGCCGATAAAAGAGGCGATGAATTTCGGCAGCGACCCTCCAAAGGTGTCTTCAATAAATTCTCTGCTCTGTTCCGCATGAAATTCCTCTTTTTTGAGAAGAGATGTGACGACTGCATTCTGATTCTGAAAAATTCCTTTGTCGCACAGCTTTTTCAGTATCGTATAGGTGGTGGATTTTTTCCACTGCATTTCCTTTTCACACAGCTTCACCAGTTCGCCGGAATGGATCGGTTCATGCCGCCAGATGATTTTGGCAAGCCTTTTTTCGCTTTCGGGTATCTCATATTTTTTCATCTGAATTCCTCCTTGGTCTACGCCTTATAAACCTGTATGCTCAGTCTATCAGTTATAGACCAATATGTCAAGAACATTTTCATTTATATTTCATATCGCCCGAGGGTATCGTGCAGGAAGCCGGGGCGGATCTTTCCCAGGCGACGCGGCAGGCACCGGCTCTGCTCAGGGCTGGACAGGGCAATGCAGCTACATCGTCGCGACTGGGCTCATTCCAAAGCAAAAAGCCGGGGCGGCCATCCAAAAAGGGTTGGCCGCCCCGGCTTTTTTCGGGCCGTTTTGCAACAGCCGATTTTTATCGGGTTCTCCGGCATAAAAGCTATACGTCAATAGCGAAAGATACTAAATCTCCCAAAGCCAAATCTTCCCCACTCTCCGCTTTTGTATGATATATGACAGGATAATTGGCGATGATTTTGTCGGAAATACGTTTGTAAGTGATTTCTCCGCAAGTATAATAATCATATTTTTCTTTATATGATTTTAAATATTGATCAAAAGCCTGTTGGAATTTTGATTTTTGAGAATCCGTTATTTCTGTTAGATTTGTTTTATAAGTCCCTATGTGTCCAATTTGCCCATTACTTCCAATGTCAACGAATATTTGATCTTTTAAATCCTTACTGATTCCTTTGTTTAACGTAACGGACAAAAAGTCACTTTGATCTACACTTTTAATCTGATACTGATCAATATCCGGAATCAATGATTCAACGGGAATGGTTTCCTTTAATAAATCTTTTATTTTTTGGTCGGTGATATCGTTTTTATCAAGACTGGCAGATGACTGTGTTTTGGGGGTTAGAAGATTATTATCGTATTCGTAGGATGAATATTCTCTGAACCCAATTTCTTTTGAAAGCCGATATACATTTTTGTCGTTATCTTGATAAGTGTTCCATTTTTCCAGTATTGTCGAACTGTTTTTCTGCGGCATAATTTCACTGTCTATTTGATAAGTGATTCCATCTTTTTCAGATTCGGCCTTTTTATAAATTGTTTGATTCGCCAAAGTAATTTCATTGTTTCCAATCTGAGACAGCAAAACAGATTGATTTGAATTGATTTCCGATTTGGAAAGCGGCTTCACCGATTCCGCTGTTGCATAGTATTGGATCGCGGTAACTGTCAACCCGGCAACAACGATTGTGCTGAAACAAATTGCCCACACTTTTTTTATTTTCATATTCTAAATTTCCTCCTTCACTGCTCCTCCAAGTCAATCACTAACTTTTTGCATTTTCGGCAGAAATAAGTATTGATCTTTTTTGCGTTAAAGAAGGAATGATCCATTCTGAATCCATCACTGCCATCTTTCTTGTATATCAGCCGCGGCTCTTTCCCAAATGGAATCCATTCCAGAGCAAAAGGAATAGGAATATATCCCAACTCCATGGTCTCTCCGCAATAAGGACATTTCATATCATCACCTCTTGTAACCCCAGTCATTTCGCAACGATTCTGTTCCAGCCATTTTCTATTTCTAGGATATCACTGCGTTTCATATCCGTCAATAATAAATGATTTTTAATGTGAATTTTGGCTGATCTATCAAAAGCAATCACAATCCCCATCATCCCTTCCTTTTTGGATGATCCGGAAATGCAGCCTATTCCTAATTGCTGAATGGATCGGGCCATTCATTTGGAAAACATTTCTTCGTGCCCCCTCGGTTTTATTTTTATTGACAAAGCACGCTTGAACACGATATAAAAGAACGTGAAATTAGTAACAATATCAAAAATCAGGGGGTACCAGGGATGTTAAAAGAGTCAGTGATCAGCGAATTACAGAAGATTGTCGGTAAAGACAACGTATTGACAGCGCCTGAAGCTCTTAAAGCCTATTCCTACGATGGAACAACGAGCTGGATCCATGAACCAGATGTCGTTGTTTTTCCTACGACGACTGATGAAGTATCCCGGATTATGAAACTGGCCAATGCCGAGAAGATACCGGTCACCCCGAGGGGCGGCGGCACAAACGTCAGCGGAGGGTCTGTTCCCTGGCATGGCGGCATTGTTATGGTTATGACGAAGTTCAACAAGATCGTCAAGGTCGACAAAGAGAACTTGACAGCCACGGTCGAGCCGGGTGTCGTTCTCCAGGACCTTACCCTCCGGCTCGCGAAAGAAGGCCTGTTCTTCCCGCCCGATCCGCAGAGCTTCCTCGGTGCGACGATGGGCGGTATCATATCCGAGAATGCGGGCGGTCCCGCAGGAGTGAAATATGGCGTCACAAAACAGTATGTTCTAGGTGTCGAAGTGGTCCTTCCGAACGGCGAGGTCATCCATCTCGGCGGCAGAACGCTGAAGAACGTTGTCGGCTACGACCTGCTTCATATCTTCATCAGTGCCGAGGGAACACTCGGAGTCATCACCAAGGCCGAATTGAAATTGAACCCCCTGCCCCAGGCAAGAAAGACGCTCTGCGTTGTCTATGACGATGTCTCGGTCGCCGGCGAAGGTGTGTTCCGGGTGCTCGAACACGGTATTATCCCCTGCAAGATCGAAATGGTAGATAACTGGGTGATCAACCGGATCGAAGAGATGATGCCGATCGGCTTGCCGAAGGATGCC
>ENA-UOOK01002113-UOOK01002113.1-fermentation-metagenome-genome-assembly--contig:-NODE-2113-length-24992-cov-52.406504_pt1 | contig 24992 bp, 18 predicted proteins | sample MGYA00245777_ERZ724023 | MGnify/ENA primary metagenome ERZ724023 (study PRJEB28704, sample SAMN03018312) | fermentation metagenome | biome: anthropogenic terrestrial biome; feature: soil... | reverse complement strand
AAATTCACATTGACCTGGGTCCGGATCGCTGTGATAAAGCTGATGTACCGGGTCATCAATGCCATGTCAATGGCGACTGCTCCCGTTATATTGAGCTTTGGAACCTGGTGTTCATCCAGTACAACCGGCTACCGGATGGCAGTCTGGTTGATCTGCCTAATAAGCACGTTGATACCGGGATGGGCTTTGAACGTATTGCCGCAGTGCTGCAAGGCAAACGTTCGAATTATGACATCGATTCATTTGCCGCCCTCATTGCCGCGATCGAAAGAGCAACCGGGCGCAAATATGCCGATCCTGCCAATGTGGTTGCCATGCGCGCCATTGCGGACCATGTCCGGACACTGACTTTCACCATTGCTGATGGAGCACTGCCTGGTAACGAGGGGCGTTCTTATGTACTGCGCCGCATTCTCAGAAGAGCCGCCCGCTTCGGACGGACTCTCGGACAAGTTAATCCGTTTCTTTACAAGCTGGTACCGGATCTGACAGCAGTCATGGGAGATGCTTACCCGGAAATTAGGGAGCGCCAGGCGCACTGCATTCAGGTCATTAAGGCCGAAGAAGAAGGTTTTGGTCGTACCCTTGACAAAGGAATTGAGCTTTTCGAGGAAATCGCTGTCAAACTGCAACAACAAGGTCAGAACATTATATCCGGTTCTGATGCCTTTAAACTCTATGATACTTTTGGATTCCCGCTGGATCTGACTGAACTGATGGCGCGCGAACACGGTCTGACAGTCGATCTGGAGGGTTTCAACCGGGAAATGGAACAGCAGCGCGAACGTGCCCGTAGCGCCGGACGGTTCACCCGCGATGACGCCGAAGTGCACTGGCATTCCATGAACTCCGGCGACGATCAGGAATGCAGTTTCGTAGGTTATGACACTCTCAAGGTGAAATCGGCCGTGCTTGGCTGGGGCGAAGCTCCGGATCATTACCGGCTCATCACTGCCCAAACACCATTTTATGCGGAGATGGGTGGACAAGTCGGCGATACCGGCTTTGTGGAATTCGGCGGCCACCGGCATCGCGTAACCGGAACACATCGGGACGGCTCCCGTATTGTTCATAGCATTGAACGCCCTGCCGACGAGCAAATGCCTATGCCTGCTCCGCAGGAGTGCCTGCTCAGCGTAGATCCGAAGCGCCGGCTAGCCATTGCCAGCCACCATACAGCTACGCACTTGCTGCAGGCCGCCTTGCGGGCTGTGCTTGGCGACCATGTCAATCAGGCCGGGTCACTGGTGGCTCCCGACCGTCTGCGCTTTGACTTTACGCACTTTGAAAAAGTCTCTGCCGAGCAGCTCCGGGCGATTGAACAACTGGTCAATGAACAGATTAGCGCCGCCAAAGCAGTCGAGACTTCCGAGACAAGTTACGACGAAGCCGTAGCGCAGGGTGCGACGGCCCTATTTGGCGAGAAATATGGCGATCAGGTTCGCACTGTTAGAGTACCGGATTTCAGTCACGAACTTTGCGGCGGAACCCATGTCCGGAACACAGCGCAAATTCAGTATTTCCGCATTTTAAACGAAAGCAGTATTGCCACCGGCGTAAGGCGCATTGAGGCCGTCGCCGGCCAAGCTGCTATTAAGGTAGCTGAGCTGGAAAGAACTGCTCTTGCCAAAACGGCCGCGCTGCTGAAAGCTGATGCGGAGCATGTACCGGACCGTGTGGAAGCCTTGCTGGCCGATCTAGCCAAAGCGGCGCGCGATGCCAAATCCGCTGCCCAAGCCCGCGCCGGTGCTCAAGCCGCAGAGCTGCTGGAAAACGTACAGCAGATTAATGGCGTTAATCTGCTCGTGGCGCGTATGGACGGACTTTCTGCAGACCTGTTGCGCGAAGCGGTCGATCGTTTTAAATCCAGCTACTCCCCAGGCATTGTGCTGCTTGGCGGACTCGTGGAGGACAAGCCGTTTTTCGTAGCTGGTGTCACTAAAGACATGACGGCCAAAGTCCAGGCTGGCGCAATTGTTAAGGAAGCGGCTGCCATCACTGGTGGTGGCGGTGGCGGTCGGCCCGATATGGCGCAAGCCGGCGGGAAGGATGCCGCTAAGCTGGACGAAGCACTGACCAGAGGCAAAAATCTGATAACCGGAAAATTGAGCTGAATGGGCCGAATGCACTAAATAGGTTTTGCCAGACTAAAATAATTTGAAAAGCCGGCTGCCACTCATTGCGAGGGTGCAGCCGGCTTTTGCCTTATCAAACTTCCCTATAAACGGAATCTCTTCAGCCGCAGTGAATTACTGACCACCGAAACCGATGAGAAAGCCATCGCCGCTCCGGCAATCACGGGGCTCAAAAATCCCAGGGCCGCCACAGGAATACCAACTGTATTATAGAAAAATGCCCAAAACAGGTTTTGCTTAATAACGCGCATCGTTTGCCGCGACATCCGCAAAGCCTGCGGGATGCTGCGCAAATCGCCATGCATTAGCGTAATATCGGCCGCCTCGATGGCCACATCCGTTCCTGTTCCAATAGCCATCCCGACGTCAGCAGCCGCCAAAGCCGGGGCATCATTAATCCCATCGCCAACCATCCCAACCAGATGGCCTTCAGACTTGAGCTTTTCGACTTGCTGCGCCTTATCTTCCGGTAAAACCTCAGCCAAGACGCGGTCTATTCCGACTTGGGCGGCGATCGCCTGCGCAGTGCGCTCATTATCGCCGGTGATCATTACAACTGTCACGCCCAGCTCCTTCAGCGTCTGAACCGCTGCGGCCGATCCCTCTTTGACAGTGTCAGCTACGGCAATTATGCCAGCCGGCTGCCCGGCACTAGCCACCAGCATGGCAGTTTTCCCCTGTGACTCAAAGAGGGCTCGCTGTTCCTGAAAAGCCTCCGCCGCGATGCCTTTGGATGCCATTAGCCTGGCATTACCAATGAGCAAGGTTTGCCCTTCAACTACGGCAGCAACTCCATAGCCTGGCAAAGCTTCAAAACTGGTTGCTTCCGGTATGGTAATCCCGTTGTCCCGCGCTTTGATAACAATCGCCTGTGCCAGGGGATGCTCGCTGTTTTTTTCGACGGCGGCCGCCAGCCGCAACAGTCTCCCTTCCGCGTCGGCGTCGGTACCTGCGCACCCTTCCGCACCTGCACCTGCGCCCGCGCCGGCGCCCGCGTCCGCCCCGCAAACCCTCACATCAGTAACCTGGGGCTCTCCCTTGGTAATGGTGCCTGTCTTATCAAGGATAATGGCTGTCAGGCTGTGGGCGCGTTCGAGGTGCTCGCCGCCCTTAAAGAGGATGCCATTCTCCGCGCCTTTACCGGTACCCACCATAATCGCCGTGGGCGTTGCCAATCCCAGCGCACAGGGGCAGGCAATCACCAGCACCGATGTGAAGTTAATCAGCGCCGTAGCAAATTCCCCCGTCAGGATATACCAGATAATGAACGTTAGAACCGCAATCCCCAGCACAGCTGGCACAAAGTAACCGCTAATCACGTCTGCCAGTCTCTGAATAGGGGCTTTCGAGCCTTGCGCCTCCTCAACCAAACGGATAATCCTGGCCAATACCGTATCTTTGCCGGTTTTTTCGGCTCTAAATTTCAGCAGTCCGTTTTTGTTAATCGTCGCACCGGTAACCGCATCCCCCGGCTCCTTTTCCACCGGCAGACTCTCGCCGGTAAGCATGGATTCATCAACAGCTGAGTGCCCTTCGAGCACCTGACCGTCAACCGGAATCCGTTCACCGGGGCGCACAATCACCACATCTCCCGGCACTACTTCTGCGACCGCAATTTCGAGCTCCTGCCCGTTCCTGATGACCCAGGCAGTCTTTGGCACAAGACCCATCAGCTTCTTAATCGCCTCCGACGTGCGGCCCCTGGCGGCTGCCTCCAGCAATTTTCCGAGCAACACCAACGTAATAATTATGGCGGATGACTCAAAGTAGACGTGTCCGCTAGTTGTAAAAGTTATGACCACGCTATAGAAATAGGCGGCTGAGGTTCCCATGGCCACCAACACATCCATGTTCGCGCTGCCACTCTTTAACGACCGGTAAGCCCCAACGTAAAATTGCGCGCCGCTGTAAAACTGCACCGGTGTGGCCAGCAAAAACGGAACAAGTCCCGTCATCAACCAGTCGAACCCCTTAACCCCAAACAAGTGTAGAATCATCGCCAGCAGCATCGGCAGCGAACAAGCCGCCGCTACGTAAAATCTTCCCTTTAGCCTGGCGATCTCGCGACTGCGCGCTTTCTGCTCACGGTCCACAGCGTCATCTTCGGCTTTGAATGCCTGATAACCGATATCTGTAACCTTCTCAGCCAGTTTTTCCAAAGAAATCTGATCCGCATCATACTCAATCGTCGCTTTATTCGTTGCCAGGTTGACTCCGGCAGATATCACGCCGTCAGTCCCGTTGAGCACTCTTTCCACCCGCGCAGAACAAGCTGCACAAGACATCCCGGTAACAATCAGTGTCCCTTTACGCACCTCTTGGGCCGCTGCTTTATCCGCCATTGATGATCCCTCTCTTTCCACATCGGTCGCTGCCGCGCCACTAGCTGCCGTGCCCCGCGCCGCCAACGCCGCGCCGCCAACGCCGCGCCGCCTGCCGCCACCAAATCGGCTTGCAGCGAAATTCCGACCTGTGATCAGTCTGCCCGATTATCGAAATGTTTCTATCTTTTGAGATAGTCACCTTCCCAAATAAGATGGCTTTTTGCGAGCCACAGCTCATACTGGATCAATTTGTGCAAACAGCTCCTAATGGCGGGGCATAATAAACTGAAGAGGAGGGGAAAACCTTTGCGTACACTCTGGAAGGGCGCCATTAGCTTCGGACTGGTCAACATACCGGTGCGCATGTACACCGCGACCCAACGCAATGAAGTGAAGTTTAATTACTTGCACAAAGCCTGCAACACACCCTTGCGCTATGTGCGTTATTGCCCCAATTGCGACGCCGAAGTCAACAATGAAGACATCGTCTGGGGTTATGAATACCAAAAAGGCCAATACATTGTGCTCAGTGAAGAGGATTTCGAGCGTCTGCCGGACGAAAAAAGCCGCACCGTTGATATCCTTGATTTTGTGGATTTGGCTTCCATCGACCCGGTTTATTTTGATAAAACCTACTTTTTGGATGCTAATGAAGGCGGTGAAAAAGCGTACGAGCTCCTAATCCACGCCATGAAAGAAACCGGCAAGGTCGCTATTGCACGCGTGATGATACGTACCAAGGAGACACTCGCCGCCCTGCGTATTTGGCAGGATACTGTTGTTATGGAAACCATGTTTTATTATGATGAGGTGCGCCGCCCGGAATTGCTGCCACCCTCAAGACCGGCCAAACTGCACGAAAATGAAATCAAAATGGCCGTGAGCCTGGTGCAAAACCTTTCGACGAAATTTGAGCCGGAGAAGTACACGAACGAGTACCGCCAAGCGCTGCGGGAAATGATCGAAGCCAAAGTTGCCGGCGAGCAAATCGCGGTTCCCGCCGCTCCGGAGGGCGGCAAAGTAATCGATTTGATGGACGCACTCAAAGCCAGCCTGGCAGCAGTCGAGCAAAAGCGCGTCTCGGCCGCATCGGCATCATCAGCGACTGCCGGGCAGGTCAAAAAGACGCGCCGCAAAAAGGCTGTAACCTGATCATGAACTATTATGAGCCTATTAAGCCTATGCTGGCTGAAAGCGGCCGGCCATTTGATTCCAAAGACTACATTTTCGAAATCAAGTGGGATGGCATCCGCTGTCTGGCCTTTCTGGATCCAGATTCGGACGTCACTCGCCTGCAAAGTCGCAATTTGCTGGATCTTAATCCGCATTACCCGGACTTAGGCGGTCTGCACCGCCAGGCACAGGCAGGCGCGTGCGTAATTGACGGAGAAATCATCGCGCTCCACGACGGCCGTCCCAGTTTTCTGCAATTGCAGAAGCGTATGAATGCTTCCGGTTTGAATCTGGCGCGCATTGCCAAGCACATACCGGTACTTTTTGTCGCCTTTGACATCCTCAAACACCGGGATCGCTATTTAACGGACCAGCCGCTGGAAACCAGACGACGGTTGCTGGCTGAAATAATTCGACCTAACGAGCAATTGCTGCTGTCCGAGGCTGTCCCTCATACCGGCAATGCATTTTACCAGGCGGCCTGCGCGCAGCAACTCGAAGGTATTATGGCAAAAAGACTCGGTTCGCCATATTTGCCAGGCAAACGCTCGCGAGACTGGATTAAAATCAAAAGGCGACGTATGCAACCCTTTGTCATTTGTGGATTTTACAGTCATGCGCCCAGGCCGGAGGTCATCGCCTCTCTGATGATTGCCGCCTATTATCAGGATGCCCTGCGCGGCTTCGGTTATGTCGGGTCTGGCCTGGCACAGCGGGATATTGATTATTTGCAGCACGCATTGGCGCCGTTGGCGGCAGATGCGCCTCCTGGTCCACCCGGTGACTTCCCAACGGCCGGACGGTCAGTCCACTGGGTAAAGCCCCAACTTACCTGTCTGGTGGAGTATCTCGAACTAACGGAGGCACGTACTTTGCGCCATCCGGCATTCCAGGGTTTTTGCCCTGATATCCCACCCCACGATTGTATCTTTGACCCTGCAGGACTTTTTGATCCAAACAGGCAGAATGGATGGTGTACTAAAGAATGAGTACCAAGAATCAGACACTTGTCTCCGTAGAAGGGCATACAGTGATCCTTAGCAATATCGACAAGGTTTTTTGGCCACAGCAAGGTTACACCAAAGCGGACATTTTGCAGTATTATACTGCTATTTGGCCTTTCATCGCGCCGCATCTGCACAACAGGCTGCTTTCGCTGGTGCGATACCCGCATGGGATCGCCGGCCACTACTTTTATCAGAAAAACTTCCCCGATGCCCCGCTATGGGTGGAAAGAATTCCGCTGCGTGCTGAGAACCGTGTAACTGTCTACTGCATGGCCAATAATCTGGCCACGCTGCTTTGGAGTATTAATCTAGGTTGTATTGAGGTGCACCCATGGTTAAGTCGGTTTCCAAACCTGGAAAACCCGACCTATATGATTATTGATCTAGATCCGATGGAGCCCTCCAGCTTCTCCGATGCCGTCGAAGTGGCTCTCGCCCTGAAGATCCTACTGGATCAGGTCAATTTGCGCAGTTTTCCGAAAATATCCGGTGCCACCGGCCTGCATATCTATATCCCGATTGAGCCGATCTACTCATTTAAGCAGACCAGCCAGCTGGTTGAATCTTTGGGCGACATCGTCATTAGAACCATGCCTGATAAAGCCACGAATCAAAGAGCCATTAAAGATCGCGGCGGCCGCGTGTACATTGATCATCTGCAAAACCTGAGAGGCAAAACCATTGCCGCTGTCTATAGCTTGCGTCCTTTTGCAGAAGCACCTGTGTCGATGCCAGTTCGTTGGGAAGAGCTGCGCGACGTTAATCCCGGATCATTCACAATCAAAAACGCCCTCGATCGCATCAAAAAAGAAGGCGATTTATTCGCCCCCCTTTTGAACCTAAACCAGTCACTTGATCAAGCCCTCAAATTGCTAGGTGTTACCGATGGTCGCCTTCACTGACTGGCAGCCGTCAGATTGCTGCTCCGAGAACTTTAGCCAGGATATCGGCCTGTTCAGGATCATTCTCCAGCAGTAGCTTAATATGATGTGCCAGATGTTCTTTTTCCCCGCACAAGATCTGGCGCAAAACAAGGGCCATTTTATCCATTCCGAGTAGATCGGCTTCCCGGGCATGCAGGCTATAATCATTGATCGCCAGCAACTCGCCGCAGATATCTTCACGAACGCGCGCCAAAAGACCTTCGATGCGCGGATCCTGCTTTTCAAGAGCACTGCGCGTTTCCTTCGCCAAATATGGCCACCTCCCAAAAGGAGTCCTTATAACATATGCGAAGGAATTTGCCAGGTAACGTGCAAGCGGCCCAGTGTGCCCCTATTCCTAATCGGCAATTTTCTCTGCCTCAATCACGGTTGGCTGGGCTTCCGTTTCCAGAGGGGACTTCCCCTCCAGCGCCAGCCTGAGCCTTGAAATAAGAACTTCCAGCCCAGCCCGGTTAAATCCGCCCTCCGGTAATATGATATGGGCATATTTTTTGGTAGGCTCGATAAAAGCCTCATGCATTGGCTTAACAGTCTTGAGATATTGATCAAATACGGAATCCAGAGAGCGACCGCGTTCTGAGATGTCTCTGGAAACACGCCTGATCAACCGTACGTCAGGATCGGTGTCCACAAAAATCATCAAGTCGATCATCTTGCGGATCGCCGGATCATAAAAAGCCAGAATCCCCTCAAAAATGACAATTCTCTTCGGCTGTACCAGTATTTCGCCAGTTTTGCGGGTATGTGTCACAAAACAATACTCCGGCCGGTAGACCTCCTGACCGCTATGCAGCTTTCTTAAGTCCGCAGTTAGTCTCGTAAAATCAAACGCATCCGGATGATCATAGTTCTGTTTAACGCGCTCTTCCATTGGCAAATTAGTCTGATCCTTATAATAAGCATCCTGCGGGATTAATGCGCAGTCTTCCTTAAAAGTCTCCAAGATCGTCCTGGCGACGGTAGTCTTTCCGGAACCGGTACCGCCAGCCAAGCCAATGAGCATTGGCGCTTGCATCCATGCCACCTCCGTTTATCTGAGCGGCGGCCAGCCAGGCCATCAGCCGCATTGAACATCAGCTCTTTAGAATTTCAGCGAGAAAGACGCCAGCAGCTGTGAATCCGCCAGGCTTAACAAGCGATAACCAAACATAAATGACCCGAGGTCACTGTGCTGCAGTCCCACGACTGCCTGACGCTGGTTCCAGGGTTGTGTGGAAGCTAAGATCACATATTCCGCAAACAACTGTATATCTGGCGAAAGCCTGAAGTTAATACCAGCATTTGTAATCGATTGGCTCAGGTTAAATTGCTCAGCGACAGATTGTCGCACCGCACTATAACCATAGCCGCCGTATAGAGTGGCCGTGCCCAGCACCAATTTGCCTTCGATGGCAACCGCCGCTGAAACAGGCTCTTGCGTTAAGGTGCCGAACTGAGTGTATTCATAGCGGGTACGTAACCCCAATGAGCCATACGCGTTTCCTGTAACTCCAATTCCTCTGAAAATGCTACCTGCAGGGGTATTGGTCGAAACCGCGAAACGCCCAATCTCAAGGGTCATATCAAAGTCCTGTGTGCTACTTTGCGCTGCCGCACTGCCCAGGGAAAGCTCATGGTCCTGATCAACACCGCTATCGCCACCAATACTCAGCGCGTCAAAATGTTGTGTTCCATAAGTGTTGGTTAAGGCCACTGAAGATACCAACCCCATGCTGGAACCTGCACCGGCACTAATCGCCCATGTTCCCGGCCCATCGACTGTCTTACTGGAAGGATATACGGTTCTGAACCCTGTGCGCACGCTGGCGTTAATTGTTATGTATTGCCTTAGGAATGAAGTCCTATTGAAATCAACGCTCGTAAAGCCTGCTTCCTGAACCACTGACTCTTGCTGAGCCTCAGGCTGAGCTGCTTCCGTCACTCGTCCGGCAGGTGACGGCACTGCTGACACTGTAACCATCGGATCGGCAATGTGCAATTCAATTTCTCGCTGCAATCCATAGGAGATGGGTGCCATCGAACTGAACAAGTATGGGACGCCCGCATCTTTTCCGCCGGACACTGAGCCGATCTGCACCGGTTCCGTCAAGGCACTCAGCGCCAAATAATCGTTGTCCAGATAATTGCTATCGGGATTCTCGCCGACATCCAAGCCGATATTGCGTGCCTGGTGAGATATTTCTTCCAACGAACGGATCGAGACCCCCAACGCTAGCAGTTCTTTTTTTAGTTCCACCAGGCACTCTTCCACCAATAGCATCTGCCTGGCATCGCAGCTTTGGGCGCAGGACTGTTTCACTTCCAGCCTTTCGAGAAGACCCTTTAGATAAAAGGCCATTTCATACCTGGTCAGCTTACGGCTTGCGCTGATCAATTCCGCCGGATATTCGGGCAGTAGTCCATCAAAATAAAGGCGCGCAAAATGGCTATACAGCCAATGGTCGTATGGCACAACAGCGCCGGATGCTGAAACCAGCAACGGCGCTAACAGCAGCGTAATCAAAAGGCAAATAGCCCAGACTCTTCTCAACATGGATCGCTCTCACTCCTGATCAACGCATGTCGATCATCAACTCAAGGTTGACGTGTTAAAAACACTCCACTAGCTATTTATTCTATTGTTTCCGCGTAGTTCCTCTTATTCCATGCCAAGAGAGGCATTTTTCTTCAAAAAACGTTCCGCCAAAATCACGGCCACATAATCGTCAAAAGGCTGATCAGGTGTCTTAAGACCGATTGGCAGCAAACGGCGCAGCCCTTTGCCAGGATGATCGCGCAGATAACGCCGGCGTCCTTCCACGCTCGACATATGTTCATCGACAAAAACTAAGCGTGCCTTGGCGCTTAGCCCGCTTTGGTCCCATTGGGTTTTAAACTTGGCGCTACCGGTACGGTCGCCGGCCACAACGGTCTGAACCGCACCTTGCTGGACAAATTGCCCTACTGTTGTCATCAATTCCGCGGCAGGCACCACACGTTGCCAGATCACACCGGTTTTTTCATCGACCAGTGCCAGCCCGCACTTTTCTCTTCCCGGATCGACTGCCAAAATCACAGCCATAATGCCCTAACCACCCTACCCGAAGTAATCTTTAAAGTCGTAGTCGAAAAATCGGAAACAACGAGCCGCCCATCTATGGGCGGCCCTGTTTTTGTGCAGTTCCAGTTGACTAGACTAGAACATAATCGGTACGTTGATCGCCGCCGAATGATCGGTATCTGCTTCCGTGCCGGTATCTTCTTCCGCGCCAGTTTCCGCTTCCGTGATGATCATCTGCCAGGTTCTGACTAACGAGGAATCCACATAAACTGAGTGCGCTTCTGCCTGGATCGGTACCTGCAAGTTAGCGACGCTGGCATTGCTGCCGCTGGCATTGCTGCCAGCACCCATATCTCTGGCACCCTCTCCAGACAACGCCAGAAAGCGTGGTGTCTTGTTCAGCTGAATCAGTTCTTCATAAAATACGCTCTCCAACCACGCCAGGCTTTCCAGAACAGCTGCCGGGTACTGCTGCAGCTGCGCTTCGCCCGCGCCCGCACCCGCACCCGCGCCGACTGCGCGTTCCGCCGCCTGCGCTACGATATTGGCTTTTTCGAAGCGGTCCAGGGACATCAAATCCTCATCAGAGGCGGGTAATGCCTGGATCAGGCCCATATTTTTCAAAAGCCTGAATGCCTGAATTGTGCGTTGCTGCTGTTCCATCCCATAGACCGGCCCTGCTGCCGTCAGGCAGAGAAGCAAGGCTAAAAGGATCGTTATCGTGTGTTTTCTTGTCATTTGCATCCGGCTGATCGCTTTCATCATAACAAACGCCGGGGTATTTCCCTCCTTTCGCTCCGAAATGAGATTTCAGGAAAAACTTCGACACTACTGGTCGATGTCCCTGTCTTTCCGGATTCGCGAAAGAATGGAAATTGCACGCATACCTATCGTGCCGCCCAGGCGCGCGGGGTTATTCCGAGTTATTCCTTGATCTGCAGCGTCACTTTTAAAGGCCCTTGTGCCCGCCAGGTATTCTCTTCCGCACAGGCTTGAATGACAACCGTCTTGTTCTCATAACTCTTGACCCTGGAAATGATATCCTGCACTTCCTGCCAAGAGCTAATCTGCCCGACAATGCCCTGTAGATCAGATACCATGCCTTTTTCGACGATCGCACGCCAGTTAACCTCTTCCAACAAGGCCAAGATCTTCTCCAAAATTGCGTTCGAATCTGCATTGCTGTTAACGGACGCCTCCGCGATCACATCACCAGCTGTGAAAATTAGTTCATCCGGTAAGATCTGAAAAGTTACCAGCACTGGTTCCTGCGCTACTGTATTGGTAGATGACAAAACCCGCAGTACCGCTTTGCCTTTGAATGCGACCAGTTTGGCAACCGCTTCATCCAAATCGACTGGCCTAATCCGCAGCGCGTCAGTTTCGCTGCCCGGCACTAGTGCGCCGCGCGTCAGCGCCAGCTCATTCGCCTTTTTTAGATGCATATTGAGCAATTCCTGGGTGATCTCCGTCGTACTTCTGCCTCCATCGATCACCGTAGCCAGCACAATTTCACCGGTATGGAAAACAACCTGCCGTCCGAGCATGCCCCGCAAACCTTCCTGTAGGCTCATCGTCTCAGCAGTTAGGGCTTCCACTTCGCGATTAAGGCGTTCTCTTTCCAACGTAAGCTGGTCGATTACGGAAGTCAACTGGGATTGAATTTCTGTGAGCGGCTCCATTCTAGCCTGTGCGAAACGCAGGTTTTCTTCAGTTTCTGCCAGACTGTTCTCCGTTTCCGCCAGGTTTTGACGCGCAATATCATATTGATAAGTTACGGTATCGAGTCTTCCGGTAACGAGTACCAACTGTTTTTCCACTGAAGCACGCCGTTTTGTGACCTGATCCAGTTTCGCCTGAGTTGACTCATATTGACTCACTAATTGCTGGTATTCTTGTTCCTTGATGGACACTTGATCGACCAGCACTTCAACGGTATTGGTCAATTCGGAGGCATGCGCCTCGGTGCGCTCCAGTTCACCACGCGTCTGTTTCAGATCATTCTGCAGCTCTTTCATGCTAAACAACGCAGTTCTGACATCCTGAGACACAATCGCCATGACGCCAAGCGTCGCAGCAACAATAACCACGCCGGTAAAAATGGTAATCAATATGGAAGTATATTTAGGCCGGAGATTAAAAAGTGTAATGCGCCGGCGCCCCACGCGCATGCCGACTCGATCGCCCAAAAAGGCGACCACACCACCCAAAGCAATCAGCACGACTACTAGTAGGGCACCATACATCCAATACACTCCCTTCAAGAGAACATCGATTACCACCAATTACATGCTAAAACGATCACCCAGATAAAATTTGCGCGCTGTTTCATCCAGGGCAATTTCTTCGGCAGTCCCTGATACCAGAATCTTGCCGTCAAAGATAATGTACGCTCTATCCGTAATGGCAAGCGTTTCGCGGACACTATGGTCAGTAATCAGGATCCCGAAGCCCTTTTCTTTAAGATGATATACGATATCCTGAATGTCAGATACGGCAATCGGATCAACTCCGGTAAAGGGCTCATCCAGAAGAATATACTTCGGATCAGCTGCCAAAGCGCGTGCGATTTCGGCCCGCCGCCGCTCACCCCCGGACAGTGTGCTCCCCCGCTGGTTTCGCAAGTGTCCGAGTCCCAAATCCCGCAACAATTCTTCCAAGCGCTCATGGCGCTTATCCTTGGGCAGACCCTTCATTTCCAGCACCGCCATGATGTTATCCTGAACACTCATGCGACGAAAAATCGAAGGTTCCTGCGGCAGATAGCCCAGCCCGTAGTTGGCCCGCTGATGAATCGGCATATGACTGACGTCGTGACCGTCCACAGAGACTGCGCCTGCCTCGGCTTTCACCAATCCAACAATCATATAAAAGGTGGTGGTCTTACCGGCACCGTTGGGGCCCAGTAAACCGACCACCTCGCCTTTATCGACAGTGAGACTCACACCGTCGACAACGGTACGACCGCGATAAGATTTGATCAAGCCCTGCGCATTGATGGCCATCGCAACACCTCATTCTTCACGAAACCGGACGCTACTTCACAGGTCAACCTGTCCGGATATGAACTTTACCAGGGATAATTTCGCCCTGATAGACCCTTCTTCCTGCACCACGCTGCGGCCGGTAAGTCGGATCGCCATCTGTAAGCGCAGGTTCTCTCCATCGTTCCAGTAAGTCACGATATTTTCGGCCGACTTCCGACACCGGGTTTGCGAAAACCGCCTGCGGATGGCCCTGCTCCACCACTTGGCCATGATCCATCAAAACAACGCGCTGCGCTGCCCGCAAAGCGAAGTATAACTCATGTGTGACGACCAGCATCGTCGTACCAATCTGGGCCAGATTCTCAAGAACCTCGATAACCTCTCCGACGAGAATCGGGTCCAGTGAAGCGGTCGGCTCGTCCCAGAGCATGATTTCCGGCTTAAGGGCCAAAGCCCTGGCAATCCCGACGCGCTGGCGCTGTCCCCCTGACAGGTTTTCGGGATAGTCTCCGGCGCGGTCCGCCATCCCTACGCGAGCTAGCTCACCCAGTGCCAACTGTTCGGCTTCCTTGCGATCCATGCCGTTCAGAATCTGCCCCATGGCAACATTGTCCAGGACGGAGAGACGCTTGATCAGATTGGATTGCTGAAAGACAAAGCCGATGCGGCACCTGGTTTCCAAAAGCTCGTTGGCACCCATCGTCGTAACTTCTTTCCCTGCGAATAATATGCTACCAGCGTCCGGTTCAGTCAACCGGTTCAGACAGCGTACCAGCGTTGATTTGCCGCAGCCGCTCGGTCCCATGATGGCCACCGTTTCCCCCCGGTGTACTTCCAGGTCCACCCCGTTCAAAGCCACGCGGGATCCATATGCTTTCTTGAGGTTCCGGACGGTTAGCATCCTTACTTCCTCATTTCTTCCGTCATTTCATCACCAGTCTGCGGCGGTTCAGCCATTGCATCAGGCCGGGGCGGCCTGCCGGAATGACAATCTCCCGCATAATAGTCTCGAATGGTTGTCCCAGCGCTTCTCCAGCCACTATTTCATCTTCGTTGACCGGGTTGAATTTCTCACACGTGGCTGTAAAAAAGCAACCTGTCAATAATCCGAGACCAGCCGCTCCCCACACACCCACAACCGGAATATCGGCGCCGGAAGCCAGAAAGGCCAGCACAAACCAGATCAGACCAATACTGCCGCCAAACAAGTAGGGACTGCCCGCCAATCGTGTGGTCATGCGTTGCCATTTACTACCCCGCATAACCCTCTGCCGCGCTTGCCTTTTCAAAACTGACAGTATTAGCGCATGATCCAGCAGGAATGCCAAAATTCCTAAAACAAAAACGCTCAAAGCCGCAATCGTGGTGCGCACTTCACCCAGTACCCGGAAGACTTCCCCGCGCAAGTTGGGCTGAATGGCGCCTATGGGCAGAACAACCACATCCACTTGATCTTCCGATTCCCGCCGGATTGTGTTTTTGATGGCACTGACGGTCAAGGTTTGATCTGTCAGTAACTGTACCTTCTCTCCGGCATAGGCCTGATCGCCGACATATTGTTCAATAACAGCAACCGAACGGCCAATTTCTTCGTCCCGCAGGTTGGGTAGCGACGCCCGAATGTCTCCGATCTGTGCCGAAAGCCCTGGCAGGTTAACCTTCCCTTCACCGTTACCAGCCAAGCCTTCCAAAGTGCCGGATATTCCGGTGGGATCAGCCTCCGCCACCAACGCTACGGTGCGATCGGTCACCATGATCAGATCATCAAGCCGTTCACGTCCTGCGCCTCCGAGCGCCAAAAGCTGATTATAATCAGTAACTTCCGACTGAAAGCGCAACACCTTTTCCCGCCAGTATTCTACGGCAGCAAGCGGCTCGCGCATCTGCTCCGCAAAAGAGGCCACCGCCTGTTTCTGAGCGGCAATGCCTTCGGACAAAGCCCCCAAAGTCCGGGTTGCTGAAAGCAGGCTCTCGATCGCGTCTCCCAGGGATAAAAACTGCGCCACCGAAGAAAGTCTATTGTTAAAACCATTGAGCTGCGCAGCTACTTCGCCCAATCCTTCCACGCTGGTGCGCAGCCGTTCAATATCCGAGCCAAGCCGCGCCATTTCTGCGGATGCAGAGTCGATCTTCCGCACGGCGGCATCCAGGCGGGCGCTGCCTTGCATAGGATTGTCTGCACCAAGTGCTGCCCGGACAGCCTCCATTTCCTCCTGCGCCTGACGTGCTTTATCTATTAAACGAGAATAGCCCAAAACTTGTTCCAAAGCATTGGAGGCAAGAGAGGCCGCTTCTGGCGAAATCTGGTTAAGCTGCGTCAGTAGCTGCTCGCTTTCATCTAGCATATGCATGAGCTCATCCCGGCGGCTACGCACCTGTGCCATTCCTGCAAAACGCTGTATTTTTCCGTCGCCATTAAGCAAATAACTCTCCGAGCGCGCAACATCGCGGCTATCTCCGCGGATAATGATACCTTGCGCTTGTCGAGAGTCGGCGGAATTGATCTGCACGATAATGTCACCCTCGCTGGGAACCTCGCCGGTAATGAGCGGCCGGCCCGTCCCTTGCAGCGCCAATTGCGCACCACGCCGGACTTCCTGATCCCCTGTCAGTTCGATTATCACTTCGGCGGCATAATAGCCCAAAAATCTCTTCATTTCAATCAGCGTACTCATTAGCTGCTGGTAATCATCGCCGCCGCCTGCCAGGGTAACATCGCGCACCAGCCCACTGCCGGCTTGTTCCTGCAAGGCCGTCGTCAGCGCATTGCCAGATTCGAGAGCATCTTCAAGGGTGTAGCCGGTTGGATAACGCAACTCAACCAAGCGGTATTCCTTGATGACTTGCTGCGCTCTTTCAGAAACCGCCTTCTGTGCAGTAGGGTTTTGCAATACGACTTCAATATTGCCGCCTCTGCGAAAGGCGAACCGCACCTCTTCCCAATCCGCCATGCGGCCAAGCAGCATTTCCTGAGCGCCGCCATGCACTGCACTGATGGTCAGCCGGGGTTCAATCAACAATGAAAGCCCGGACCATCCGGGCACGCGCGCCAAAATTGCGTCCAGCCCTTCAAAAATATCACGCCGGCGCAATTCGTCGGGTAATGAAAGAAAAATGGCCGTTTTCCCGACTAGAGACGGCCCTATTTTAACTGTCGTACCAGGCAGATAATCGCTAATCAGCCGATCCAGCTCAGCACGGGACTCCGACAATGTCTCACTACGCACTTGCATAAACAAGTCGTATTGCCCGTAATCACCCATTAAACCATTAATGGCCTGGCCAAAATAGCGATCCGCGATCCAGGCTAGACCGGATGAAAATGCCGAAGCCAGCAAAATGCTAATAATCAGGAGGATGAGAAAGTCTTTTCGGAATGGAGTGTGCCAGATAGTTGACATAATATATTCCCCTCCGCTTATCCGATTATATCACGGAGGGGAATCGGCTTTGTTATGTAAATCATGGAATAGCAGGAACGGTCAAACCGTTGCTACCGGCAGGTGCTGCCTACGATTTCTCGCAACTGCACACCGGACACGCCGGATCCCGCTTAACCGCTATTTCATCACAGTGCATATCCAGCGCATTGATCACCAGCAACCTGCCGACCAAAGAAGTCCCTGCTCCAAGAAGGATTTTAAGCGCCTCAGTGGCCTCCAGGCTACCAACGATGCCGGCGATTGCGCCAAGCACCGGAGTCCCACCGCCCCCAACCCCTCCCCCCTCTTCCTTCAAGGAAGTCGAGGTGGCATCATTAGGCAATAGACATCCCAGACAAGGCCCCGCGCCCGGCACAATCGTCATGATCTGCCCGTAAAAGGAATGCACTGCTCCGTAAATCAGGGGCAATCCCGCTGACACCGCCACTCTATTAAGCAGTAGCCGCGTTTCATTGTTATCGGTGGCATCCACCACCACATCGCACCCGGCCCTGTTCAGGAACTGCGCTGCGTTCTCGGTCGTCAGTCGCAGCGGAATCCCCTCGACCTCTATTTCAGGATTGAAGCTCCTCAATCTTTCGGTCAGCAGCGAAGCTTTGCTTGCACCCAGCTGTTCCGGGTCATAGAGCACTTGGCGGTTTAAATTACTCATCGCAATGGTGTCGGGATCAATAATTGTGATTTGGCCCACACCGGCAGCGGCTAAATAAAGAGATGCCGGAGTCCCAAGACCTCCGGCACCTACAACTGTCACCTTACTTTGCTGCAACCTGGCCTGGCCTTGCGGACCGATTTCGGGAAGCGCCAATTGCCGGCTGTAACGCATTTAATGGTCCGTCCCTTCTGTGCCGGAATCAGAGTCTTCCGATCCTTCTCCGGTCTCAGCTTCACCGAAACCCGAACCAGCACCAGCCTGATCCTCGCCGTCCACTGCTTCTTCGCCGCCGATTTCAGCACCCTCTGCTGCGCCCTCGGCGGTGTCCTCACCCTCAACGACGCCCGCGCCACCTTCCTCGCTGTCCGCCACCGCGCCCTCAACCTCAGCAGCGTCGGTTTCCTCAACCTCTTCCTCTTCATCCTCCGCTTCATCAATCTCAAAGAATAGCTCAATATTGCCGGTAGCCTCGAATTTCTTTTCTTTCATGGTGACTTCCACCCGCTCCGCCTTGAGCTCGTCTTTTTCGCGGACTAGATGCACTGTGTCAGTCATTATTAAAATCTCGGTATTCTCGTTAAAGTCAATCTTCTCACAGGTGGCTGTAAAATCTTTATGTATCAGTTTCGCGCTGCCCTGGGCAGAAAATGTGCGTTTATTAGTGTTGCCTACCAGTGTGTCACAGGTCAGATCCACTTTCTCTTTGCTGACTTTCCCGTCTGCATCCAGTTCTTCATCGCGAATCAGCGACACATTCCCCGTAAAAGTGCCCTTCTCGTTTTTCAGATCCATTTGCATTGAGTCGGCCTTGATCGTAATACCTTTATCCGTGAGCACCAGGCCACCTGTGATTCTGCCGCTATCAGTATCCTTATCAATTTCAGCATATTGACAGGTAATGCGCAGATCGCCCTTGACAATCACGACATCTCCCTGAAAATAGGTAATGCCCTTGTCAGTGTCGCCCCACATTTTCAAGCCTGTAGCATGGAGCTTTTCCTTAGCAGCCAGGCTCGGCAGACCTGTTAAAACCAATGATGCCAATATTAGAAACAGCACCGTGCCAACCCGCACAACCTTCCTATTCTTCGCCATCTTCCGAGTCCTCCTCTGCTTCATCGATCTCAAATTCCAGTGTGAACGGTCCAGGAACCACAAATTCTCCATCATTCAAAGATTTGGTAATATATTCGGCCATGACAACCCCTTTTTCTCCCTGATCCAGTATGACACCATTATAGAAGCGCGCCTGCTCTGCCTGCAGGTCAACCTCCATGCCACCTGCCTGCAGATGATATCCGTCGCCTACCACAATCACTGGCACTGTTACCTTCAGAGCTTCGTTCATGATACTCCATGAGGCCGCTTCCGTATAGATCGTTCCTTCCGGAAAAACCGCTTCCAGATTGCCAGTCAGCCGGATCTCGTCTAGTTTCGGATCATGCACCGCCAGATCAGCAGTAAAGGAAAGATAGGGCTCGCCGTCACGGTAAATATTGCCTTCGCGCAGTTTGTGGAAAGTAGTCGGCCCACCCTCCAAATTTTGTTCAACACGCTCGGCATTAAAGTGCCAAAACGGCTTTCCGTCCCTGCGGCCGGCAATTTTGGCCCCGCTGATGTTCATCGTTTTGGGCGGTGCCGGCTGTCGTGCAGAATTTTCCTCCTGACGTTCCCGATTCACATCGACCGCCTGAGCGCCAAGCCACAGGGCTATTCCTATTATAATCAGGACAAGTAAAATCGCCCATAATGACCGTTTCATCACATGCCTCCAAAGTAAGGCTTTTACCGTTGTGAGCCAAAGCCAATCTTCTTATCCGGGAACGCCTTGAACACAAAGTCAAAGCGGAAGGCCTGGCCGGTAAAATCATAAGAGAGTTTAATCTCACGGCAATGCCAGTCATAGACAATCCCAACGCTAGCCTGCCGAAGGGTTTCCATCTGAATATTATAGTTGATATCACCTTGTAGCGTCCAATTCTTAAAGACCTTTAGTGCCGCATTCACGTCCGCCTGCCGGAATTGTTTTTCATTCGGATCAAAGATCACCTTGGCCTTCAATGCCAGGAGATCGTTATCAAGATTCCCTTCCAAAGTAAACAGACTGAAGCGCTCCATAGTAGGGTTGTAGCTTCCGACAAACTGCAAGTAATCTTTTCCGCCAAAATTGACCCTGATCCGGCCGCTGATATCACGATATCTCTCATACTGAAAGTCATAACCGGACGTCAGAGAGACCTGAATGACTTTATGCTCAACGTATATCCCCCCGGTAACACTGGCACCAATGGTTGGCTTATCAAAAGTAAAGGGGGTTTCGCCCTGAGCAGAAGTCCAGCTAACCGCCGCAGAAGTCCGCAGCCAGGGTAGATATCTCTGGTTCCAAGTCAGCGCCGCCGTTTCAGTGAATAAGTACTCCTCAGTACCATAGTAATTGCCGCGCACTTTGCCACTGAGCGCCAGGTTAAAGCCGCCCTTAGTAAGGTTTAGAGCCCGCTTTTCAATCTCGCCGTGCGTTCTGGTGCTAACGATTTCGGAGGGTTGCTCAATATAGCGGCTGAAACCCAGCCCGACATTAAAATCGCCGAGCAATGGTATCGGTACTTTTGGAAATTGCAGCGTGATTTCTGGTTGGCGCACCAATGCTTTCCAAGTTGTAGCGCCCTGCACGGCATCCAGATTAGCCTTTTCTTCAAACAGCAACGTCAAGGTCCCGAAATCCCAAGCTTTGGCCGCCCTGATGGAGTAATCCGCCAGCCTGCTGGTCGTGGTGTTGCCAGTTGAGAAATTAGGGCTTTCCAAAAGTCTGAAAGAGCCAAGCAATGACAGCGAATACCCGCTGCTCCACTTCAGATTGGTATTGCCACTCGCATTAAAATATGTTTCCTCGGAACGCTCATTAAACCGATAGTCGGAGCTAAGGCTAAGAGTCCCGGCTGTACCTTGACCAGACAAAGAAGCCCGCAGCTGATAGGTATTGTAATCTTCGCGCGTCGCGGTAGCCAAATGGTTTAGGGTTCCGCTGACATTCACTTTGGCCTTGCCAATTTTCTGCTCCGCTCCCAGCGAAAAACGCCAGTCCACATGGGTATTCTGCTGGTTTAGCAGTTGGTAAACGCCGATCGTTCCCGTGAAATTTTCCCCAATACGCATTTTATGATCAATACCGGTGGCCATGCCGAGTCTGTTCATCATATCAATCCGCACAATCCCTGAGTGATCTTTATTGATCACATAGCCGTAGGCAGCTTTGACAAAGAATCCTTCCGAAGCACTAAATCCAAATTCCGGAACCTGCAGGCCTTTCTCTTCTTCCGTCAGGGAAATGACCAGATAAGGCAGAGAGAATAGATGGAAGCGACCTTCATAGTATCGGACGCGGCGCATCACAATCTTGTCCTTGAGGTAGATATCGATCTCGTCTGCTTCAATTTTGAAATGTGGTTCTTCCCGATCGCACGATGTCAGAGAGGCGTCGTCCATTATATATTCGCCTTCGGCAATGGACACGCTCGTGCCAGTCATGAAAACGGAACCCACAATACCAGGATCGGTAAAACTGCCGGTCATGCCATTAATCACCCCGGTACGGGTGTCGAGGTCATAGACCAATTCGTCGCCTTCCGCATCGCGGTCTTTATCATGCAATTTGACGTTGCCTCTGGCTACCAGACTATTGTTATTCAGGTCGATTTCCATATAGTCGGCCTGCAAATCAATTTCCTTGTATTTCAAAATTACGGTTCCTGTAGCGGTCACGATGCGCCGATCATAGTTATAAGAAAGATACTCCGCCACAAGATGTGCCTTTTCGGTAGACACCTCTGCAGTGGAGACCTTCTCAACAGCGGTCTCTTCGGTGGAAGACGCCCGAGCAGGTATCGCAAAAAGCAATACCAGTATTAAAAAACATAAAATGCGGGTGAAAGACTTCAAAAAATACCACTCCAGTTATCACAAATCATTTCCCCGAGCGCATCCTTCCTGCAAATGCAATATTTTTCATCTCATCGGTTTTGGCTATATAAGACAATGTCTGATAAGCATCTATAGCTCTTGAGTAGTGTTCGAGATCGTATGATATTTTGGCATAATTGTTTGTGGCATTTTCAGCAAGGGATCCCTCCCCCATCTTCATAACCTGCATGTAGGCATCTGCTGCCGCCTCTTTCCTCCCCGTAGCCTTGAGTGACTCCGCAAGATATAAATAGGCCTGAGCACTTTTTGCCCCCGCAGGATATGCCGAAATAAACGACTGCAGCGAATTCATTGCGGCCGGATAATTGCCGGAAAGGTATATCTGCTCGGCGGCATTAAATCTCATCAGTTCCTTTTCATCGGCCGTCTTTATACTTGAAAGTCCGAGTTCATCTAAATATGAGAGGAAATCTTCGGGACGATTCAATGTCTGATAGATGCTCTCCATCCCTGAAATGGCATCCTGGACCTCAGCGGCGTATGGAATATCCTCTATTATCTCTTTATAGAGTTCAATCGCCTTGTCATACTTACCGTTATTGGAGTTTATCATGGCAAGCTCAAGCAGGGACTTTGAGAAATATGTACTGTCGGCTTTTCGTCCGAGAAGTGTGTAGAAACATTCCGAAGCGTTGTCGTCATCTCCTTTTTGAACGTATGTCCGGCCAAGCTCAAAAAGGGCTTTTGGATACAGGGTGGCATCTTTGTTATTCTTGACTACCCTTTTGAGTATGGAAATCTTTTTGGTATCATTTCCGAGCAGACCGTAAGATACGGCACTCTGAAAAGCGGGATATATATCGTCAGACGTATAATATCTGGTAAACACCTCTTCATACACAGGAGCGGCCTCTTCATATTGTTTCTGCATAAAATATGAGTCTCCGAGGCGTACACGCGCATCTTTTTCAAATCTCTTGTCGGAAAACGGACCTTCAAGGTATTTGTCAAACCACTCTTGCGATTTCTCGAAATTTTCACTTTTAAAATAGCAATATGCAAGGTTATAAATCGCATTCGGGTACTCTTTGGAGCGTGCAAAGGCCTGATCTGCAACAAGAAGTGAATTAATTGAGGCAGCCTGCATAAATTTGTCGTTACGATAGTTGCACTCTGCAAGCCAATATTTGGCGAGGTTATTCAATGGTTCATTGTTCAATCCGTTGCCAATCGAAAGTTCAAGCATAGGTATGGCTGAACGATACCCCTTATTTTCTATCAACTGCATCGCCCTGAAAAAGGCCGCTTTCTGAAGATTGGAAGAAGACTCGGATGAAAGGTTCTTGATCTTGGAAAGTGCAGTTACGGCGGAACCGTAATCTTTTCTCAGCAAAAAGGCCGCAGCCATGTAATTGTTGATTACATCGTCTTTGCCACTCTTGGGATATAGTTCGAGATAGCGCTGAAATTGAGATATATCGGAATTTACGTCAAATGACAATTTGGCAAAGTTGAACATTGCATCCTCTTTGATGACAGGATCAAAATCGTTCTCGGAGGCAATCTTGAATGCGGACATGGCGGCTATCTTGTTTTTGGTCATCAGATAGCTGTTGGCCGTATAATAGTAGGCATTCTGACTGAGTGTATCGTTGATTCCCAATACATGTTCAAATGAGGCAATGGCCGAAAGATACGATTTAAGGGTATATGAGAGGATTCCTGAATAATAATGGTCCTTGCGTGAGAGCTGTGCTCCCGACTTGGTGTATTGATCAAAATATTTCTGGGCCATGTCCGGGAGATTTTTCGCAAAATAAGCTTCAGAGACAATTCTGGCAAGGTATGTCTGCAAATCTCTTTCAAGACTGTCGTAAATGGAAGGGCCGTGCTCTATCACATAATCATAATCTTTGAGCATAAATTTGGACTCTACCGCATAATACGACGACATCAATGTAAATCGCGAATCTTTCAAAGCCCTCTCAAACAGCGGATAAGCCTCTTTGAAATTCTTATCGAGATAATAGACATATCCGAGGTAATAGATTGAAGGATAGGTATATTGAGAAAATTCGGAATCGATGATTGTCTTAAATCCGGAAGTCGATTCTTTATAATTACCCACTCTCATATTGCAATATGAATACTTGAACAAAAATTCAGACTCCTGGCTTCGATATAGATGCTCCGGCTGCAATGTCTTGAATACCGTCAGTGCATTGGTGTAATCTCCTTTATCGAAAAAATGGGTAGCAAGGGTAAATTTGACAATGGCAAGTTCGGGGGCGGCGGGATAATTGGTCTCAAACACTTTGACGAGTCCGTCAATATTCACTCTGTCCAAAGCTATGGCACACAACACTTTATATGCTTCTATTTCTGATTTTTTAAAGGAATGGATATCATCTATGCTCTCGCTCAGCTCATTAAATGCCTGTTCTGCGGCATAATAAGTGCCACTGTTAAACAATTTGCGGGCAGACTCCAATCGGTCTGTAAATTTATCCTCGGCAATCTGTGAATACAGCATATTGAAAGAGAGACAAAAAAGAAGAAAAAATAAAAGCAGATTCCGATGTGGTTTTATACCTTTGTGTATCATATTACAGCCCCTTAAATGTTTTATTGTGCAAAAATATGAATAAATTGTAAATTTGTATCTTATTAATAAATAAACAATGAGTAATAACACCCCCATCATCCATTTTGAATCTGCCGACATCTCTAACGGAAGTCTGCTTGTCATTTCGTCATTGTCGCTAACCATCTGTGAAGGTGAATTTGTCTATCTGACCGGCAAGGTAGGTTCCGGCAAGACTTCCATCATACGCACAATTATCGGTGAGAATCCTGTCAGAAACGGGATTGCACAAGTTGACAAATTCGACCTTCTCAAGCTGAAAAAAAAGCAAATTCCGTACCTAAGAAGGGAAATCGGGGTGGTTTTTCAAGATTTTCAGCTGTTGATGGACAGAAATATCGAGGACAATCTGGTGTTTGTCCTTCGCGCTACGGGGTGGAACAACATAGAGAAGATCAGAGAACGTATCAATGACGTACTGCACGAGGTAGATATGACCCAGAAAGCCCACAAAATGCCTCATCAGCTCTCAGGGGGAGAACAGCAGAGAATAGCAATTGCAAGAGCCTTGTTGAATGATCCGAAGTTGATTCTTGCCGACGAACCCACAGGCAATCTTGACGCCGAAACAGCCAACGGAATCATGAGACTGCTCAGAGACATCAATAAATATAAAGAAACAGCCATCTTGATGGTAACGCATAACTACAACATTATCAGGCGCTATCCGGCACGTGTCCTGATTTGTGAAAACAATGAATGCCGCGAATTGGAAGACGAAT
>ENA-UOOK01002112-UOOK01002112.1-fermentation-metagenome-genome-assembly--contig:-NODE-2112-length-25006-cov-9.260350_pt1 | contig 25006 bp, 20 predicted proteins | sample MGYA00245777_ERZ724023 | MGnify/ENA primary metagenome ERZ724023 (study PRJEB28704, sample SAMN03018312) | fermentation metagenome | biome: anthropogenic terrestrial biome; feature: soil; material... | reverse complement strand
TCAAACAGTTGCTCATTAAAATATTGTTTCCGATTACTTAAGTTTTTTCTTTCCTTGTGCAAATTGATGAAGACGATTTGTCAGGAAGGCAATAGGATGAAAATAAATAGGATGTGAGGATAAGACATGGAAAAAACAATGGAAAAAATAGTAGCATTGGCGAAAGCAAGAGGTTTTGTATATCCCGGTTCGGAGATCTATGGCGGATTGGCGAACACATGGGATTACGGTAACCTTGGCGTAGAGCTGAAAAACAATGTGAAGAAAGCCTGGTGGCAGAAATTTATTCAGGAAAGCCCTTATAATGTCGGCGTGGATTGTGCTATTTTGATGAATACGCAGACCTGGGTTGCTTCCGGACATTTGGGCGGCTTTTCCGATCCGCTTATGGACTGCAGGGAGTGTCATGAACGCTTCCGCGCGGATAAGCTGATCGAAGACTATAACATGGCGAATAACATTAGTATAGAAGGCTCTGTTGATGCCTGGTCCCAGGAAGATATGATGAAATATATCGACGAGCATAAGATTCCCTGCCCTACCTGCGGCAAGCATAATTATACGGATATCCGCCAGTTTAACCTGATGTTTAAAACATTCCAGGGCGTTACTGAGGACGCGAAGAACGTTGTGTATTTAAGACCGGAAACGGCACAGGGTATCTTTGTAAACTTTAAAAATGTACAGAGAACATCAAGAAAGAAGATTCCCTTTGGTATCGGACAGATCGGCAAATCCTTCCGTAATGAGATTACGCCCGGCAACTTTACCTTCCGTACCAGAGAGTTTGAGCAGATGGAATTAGAATTTTTCTGTGAACCGGATACGGATCTGGAATGGTTTGCTTATTGGAAACAGTTCTGCATCGATTGGTTGAAGACACTTGGATTAAGAGAGGAAGATCTCCGCGCTCGTGATCATGAGAAGGAGGAGCTTTCCTTCTATAGTAAGGCAACCACGGATATTGAATTCCTATTCCCGTTTGGCTGGGGCGAGCTATGGGGCATCGCGGACCGTACCGATTATGACCTGAAACAGCATCAGAATGTATCCAAAGAGGACATGAGCTATTTTGATGATGAGAAAAAAATGAAATACATTCCTTATGTTGTGGAACCGTCCTTAGGTGCTGACCGTGTTACACTTGCGTTTTTATGCTCTGCTTATGATGAGGAAGAAATTGCCGAGGGAGATGTACGTACGGTACTTCATTTCCACCCTGCGATTGCACCGGTTAAAATCGGCGTGCTTCCATTATCCAAGAAGCTGACGGAGCCTGCGGAAAAAATTTATTTGGAGCTTAGTAAACATTATAATTGTGAATATGATGATAGAGGAAATATCGGGAAACGTTACCGCAGACAGGATGAGATCGGGACCCCATACTGCATCACTTACGATTTTGAATCGGAAGATGACGGCTGTGTAACGGTACGTGACCGGGATACCATGGAACAGGAAAGAATAAAAATCGACAACTTAGTGACATATTTTGAGAATAAGTTTAAATTTTGAAAGAAAGGTCTTTTCTTATTCATAGGAACTGTGTTATAATGCATCTTGATGACTAAAAAAGCCATCCCAGCTAGTATAATCTGGTATAGTGTCAGCTATTGAGTGATAAAAGTATTACGCGAACAAAATGAATTCCTGATGAAAGGATATTCCGGGAAAGCGTCCCCGGGACTTCGTCTTGCTCGCGGAGTACTTTTGACGCTCATTAGATGATGCTTCCGTGTTTTTGGATGGCAAAAAATTATTTTATAGGAGGGCACTAACAAATGGCAAAATGGATATATTTGTTTAAAGAAGGAAGTGCAGATATGCGTAACCTTCTAGGTGGAAAAGGAGCTAACTTAGCAGAAATGACTAACTTAGGTCTTCCGATTCCTCAGGGCTTTACAGTTACAACAGAAGCTTGTACAGATTACTACAATAATGACAAACAAATCAGCGATGAGATAAAATCTCAGATTTTCGATGCGCTTAAAATGCTTGAGAAGCAGCAGGGAAAGAAATTCGGTGATAATGAGAATCCTTTACTTGTTTCTGTAAGATCCGGTGCCAGAGCTTCCATGCCTGGTATGATGGACACAATCCTTAACTTAGGATTAAATGATGTAGCAGTGGAAGGCTTTGCTAAGAAGACAGGAAATCCTAGATTCGCATACGATTCTTATCGTAGATTTATTCAGATGTTTTCCGACGTTGTTATGGAAATTCCAAAATCCAAATTCGAGAGAGTGTTGGACGAAATCAAGGAAAAGAAGGGTGTTCACTTCGACACGGAACTGGATGCAAATGATTTAAAAGATGTTATTGCTCAGTTCAAGGCATTATATAAAGAAGAACAAGGCGTAGATTTCCCACAGGAACCTGTAGACCAGTTAATTGAAGCTGTTAAGGCAGTATTCCGTTCCTGGGATAACCCTCGTGCTATTTATTATAGAAGAATGAATGATATCCCGAGTGATTGGGGTACCGCAGTTAACGTTCAGGCAATGGTATTCGGTAACATGGGTGAGACCTCCGGTACCGGTGTTGCATTTACACGTAATCCATCTACCGGTGCAAAGGGCATCTACGGCGAATACTTAATCAATGCGCAGGGCGAAGACGTTGTTGCCGGTATCAGAACTCCGCTTCCTATTACAAAGCTGGAAGAAGACATGCCGGAAGTATATACTGAGTTTATGAGAATTGCGACCTTACTGGAAGACCATTACAGAGATATGCAGGATATGGAGTTCACCATTGAAGATAAACATCTTTATTTCCTACAGACTCGTAACGGTAAGAGAACAGCAGCAGCTGCTCTTCAAATCGCTTGTGATTTAGTAGACGAAGGAAAGATTACGAAAGAAGACGCTATCAAAAGAATTGAAGCAAAATCCTTAGATCAGTTACTGCACCCTGCTTTTGACGAAAAGGCATTAAAGGCTGCAAAACCGATCGGAAGCGCACTTCCTGCATCTCCTGGTGCAGCTGCTGGTAGAGTATACTTTACAGCAGAAGACGCTAAGAATCATCATGAAGCAGGCGAAAGAGTAATCCTGGTTCGTCTTGAGACTTCTCCGGAAGATATCGAAGGTATGCATGCATCCCGAGGTATCTTAACCGTTCGCGGTGGTATGACCTCCCATGCAGCAGTTGTTGCTCGTGGTATGGGTACTTGCTGTATATCCGGCTGCGGCGATATCAAGATCAATGAGGAAGAGAAATACTTCACCTTAGGCGGAGCGACCATCAAAGAGGGCGACTACATCTCCCTTGACGGTTCTACAGGTAATATCTATGTAGGAGATATCGCTACGGTTGAGGCTTCCATCAGCGGTAACTTCGAGCGCATTATGAAATGGGCAGATGAGATTAGAACATTAAGTGTTAGAACAAATGCAGATTCCCCGGCAGATGCTGCGAATGCAGTCAAGTTTGGTGCAGAAGGTATCGGTCTTTGCCGTACAGAGCATATGTTCTTTAACGAAGATAGAATTCCTAAGATCAGAAAGATGATCCTTTCCAAGACAGTGGAAGCAAGAGAGGAAGCTCTGAATGCATTAATTCCTTTCCAGAAGGGTGACTTTAAAGCTCTTTACGAGGTAATGGAAGGCAGACCGGTTACGATCCGTTTCTTAGATCCGCCGTTACATGAATTCGTTCCTACCGAAGAAAAGGATATCAAAGCTTTGGCAGAAGATATGGGGCTAACAGTAGAAGAAGTAAAAGCAACCTGCGACTCCTTACATGAGTTCAATCCGATGATGGGTCACAGAGGATGCCGTCTTGCAGTTACGTATCCTGAAATTGCAAGAATGCAGACCAGAGCCGTTATAGAAGCAGCAATCGAAGTTAAGAACGAGAAGGGTTACGATGTCGTTCCGGAGATCATGATTCCGTTAGTAGGCGAGAAGAGAGAGTTAAAGTTCGTAAAAGACGTTGTTGTTGAGACAGCAGAAGCTGTTAAGAAGGAAAAAGGTTCCGATATTCAGTACCACATCGGCACCATGATCGAGATTCCTCGTGCTGCATTACTTGCAGACGAAATCGCAGAGGAAGCTGAGTTCTTCTCCTTCGGTACCAACGACTTAACACAGATGACCTTTGGTTTCTCTCGTGATGATGCCGGTAAGTTCTTAGATTCTTACTATGCAAATAAGATCTATGAGTCCGATCCATTCGCAAAACTTGATCAGGCTGGTGTTGGTCAGTTAGTGAAGATGGCAACTGAAAAAGGCCGCGCTACCAGACCGAACATTAAGCTTGGTATCTGTGGTGAGCATGGTGGAGATCCTTCCACAATCGAGTTCTGCCACAAGGTAGGATTAAACTATGTATCCTGTTCACCTTTCCGTGTGCCGATCGCAAGACTTGCAGCAGCACAGGCAGCTCTGAACAATAAATAATATAGATAGTATAATAAAAAAATAGGAGACGTAAGTCTCCTGTTTTTTTATGGAAGGCTGCCTGTGCTGCGAACAACGTTTTTTGTTGTTTAAGCACAAGGCAGCATTAAACAATAAATAATAGATATAGTATAATAAAAAATAGAAGATGCAAGTAGTTCTTGCTATTCTTAGATAATCTGCTATAATATAATTATAAAAGGCAATCGCCACAGGGTGGTTGACCAGTATAAGAAAGTAAAAAACCTTCCTAACCCGCCAAAGTACAGGGAAGGTTTTTTACATTAGTGACATATCAAATAAATGAATGTCAGTAATGCTATAATGAACATACCAAATTGTATTAAGTCTTTAAAATCAAACTTATTTTTTATTAGCATCACCTCCATCCTATGTAGAATGAAGGTCAACCACCCTATACACGATTGCCAGCAGTTACAATAACTGCTTATACAAATTATACCATATGACTACACAGAACACAGGTTCGAAAAACAGAATAGTGATAATTAATTAGTTACCTCAATTGAGTAAAAGTAAAAATCTTACTAAAGATACAAGGCTAGGGTGGAAGAATTGGTTATAATATGTTATACTACTGATATGAAAATGTAGAGGTGATAACATGGATAAGAGTCTGAAAATAGCAAAGCAGGTTGCTGGTACTATGGCGATGGAAGGAATGAAATTAAATAAAAAAGAGTTCATATTAATCAAACAATGTGCCTCTGGCAAGAAATCTTCACAGATAATTATTAATGATTTAATAAAGAAGTATAAGGTGAATAATTAGGAGGCTTAATGCAGCTGTATTATTATGAATATGAGCATGACAATAAATATTGTTATCCAAATTCAAACACTTTGCGAAATAAATTAAATATCAGAGATGATAAAATCCTCCGTGAAGCAGAACGTAATATTACTGCTTTACGAATTCTAGAACTAAAGCGGAATGCCCCGAAAGGAAAACTTGATTTTAAATATTTATGTAAGCTTCATAGATATATCTTTGGAGATATTTATTCGTGGGCAGGGAAAATTCGGAGTGTAGATATTTCCAAGGGTAACATGTTTTGTAAGAGTGACTTTATAATTGAAAATGCAGATGTTGTTTTTCGTCAATTAGAAATAGACAATTATTTGAGAAATATAGAGAAGACTGAGGTTCCGATTAAACTGGCATATTATTTATCTGAAATAAATGCGATTCACCCTTTCAGAGAGGGGAATGGAAGAGCACAGAGGGCATATATTGAAATATTAGCAGGCAGAGTTGGTTATGAAGTGGACTTTTCAGACGCTGGGCAGGATGAAATGATAAGAGCAAGTGCAGAGGCATTTCATAAAGAATATAAGTTTAAGAATGAACTGTTTTAAAAATTACGAAGCCTATTGACTGGAATGAGTAAAAAATCACCTATTTTTCATTCTACACTATACAGGCAGCACTCAACAATAAATAATATAGACAGTATAATAAAAAACAGGAGACGCGAGTCTCTTGTTTTTTTATGGGTGCGCCCCGCGGGCGCATGCTGCCTGTGCTGCGAATAACGTTTTTTCGTTGCTTGAGCACAAGGCAGCAATTTCAACACAGGGTGATTTAGGACAGAAGTCTTTTTTTGAATAGTTAAAAATGTCAATTCACAAGTTGACTTTTATAAAAGGATATGTTTTATTATAAGGTAGTGTGTTTCCAAATTTTCCGAATTTTATGAAAAGGAGTTTTAAGATGAACAACAAATATGAACTTAATAAAGAAACAAAAGCAAGTATTGAAAATCTTATTTCACAATTAACGCTTAGTGAAAAAATAGATATGGTTCATGGATATGCTGTGTATGACAGTAAAGGGGTAGACAGGTTGGGAATTCCACCGTTGCGTATGGCAGATGGACCGATGGGAGTTCGCGGCGAACTGGATCGTATCACGTTTGAATATCATCCCAAATCATATGAGAGGGTATTAAATTTCCCTTGTTCAACAGCGGTTGCTTCAACTTGGAACAGACGTCTTGCTTTTCTTCATGGTAAGGCATTAGGTAACGAAGTAAGAGGCAGAGGGAAAGACATATCTCTCTCACCAGGTATTAATATTCATCGAACACCATTATGTGGTAGGAACTTTGAGTACGAATCCGAGGATCCCTATTTGATTTCTCAGATTGCGCCTGAAATTATCAAGGGCATTCAAGAGAATGATGTTGCGGCTTGTGTGAAACATTTTGTGGCGAATAATCAGGAAACAAACCGTGGTGCAGTGGATGTAGATATGGACGAACGAGCTTTCCATGAAATCTATTTACCAGGATTTAAAGCGGCGGTGAAAGAGGGAGCGGTTCTTAGCATTATGGGTGCCTATAATCGTTTTAGAGGATCCTTTTGCTGTGAAAGTAAGTATTTACTGAATGATATTTTGCGTAAAACATGGGGATTTGATGGTTTAGTTATTTCAGATTGGGGAGCCGTTCATGATACCAATAACGCTCTTTTGGCAGGTTGTGATATGGATATGAAAGTAGACAATAATTATGATGAATATCACTATGCGAATCCGTTGAAAGAGAAAATTGAATCCGGTGAAATAGAAGAAGCAGCTCTTGATAACATGGTAAGACGTATTCTTACATTAATGTATCGGATAAAGATGTTTGATCCGACACGTAAAAAAGGTGCATTTAATTCAAAGGAAAACCGCCAGGCAATATTAGATGTCGCTCGTGAATCCATTGTTTTACTTAAAAATAAGAAAAATATTTTACCACTAAAAGAAACAACGATTAAAAAACTTGCAATCATAGGGGAAAATGCGGATACCTATCAGGCATCAAAAGGTGGAAGCTCCGAAGTTCAGGCACTTTATGAAATCACTCCGTTAGCAGGAATTGCGATGTACCTGGGTGGAAATACGGAAATACATTATGCAAAGGGCTATTCTTCACAGGATATCACAGAGGAAGAAAGAGAGAAGCTTGCAAAGGAAGCAATAGAACTTGCAAATAATTGTGATGCTTGTATCTATGTTGGCGGTCTTAACCATGATTTTGATATGGAAGGCCGTGACCGCAAGAATATGAAGTTACCATTTCATCAGGATAGTTTAATCAAAAGGCTTTTATCCGTCAGACCGGATATGGTAATTGTGAATATGTCAGGTTCACCGGTAGAGATGCAGGAATGGATAGAGGATGCTGACACAGTAGTGCAGTATTGGTATTCTGGCTCGGAGGGTGGAACTGCTTTGGCAGAAGTAATATTTGGTGCAGTGAATCCATCCGGTAAGTTATCCTCAACATTTCCTAAAAAACTGGAAGATACCCCAGTATATCGATTTGGAGAATTCCCAGGCGGTGATAAGGTCTATTATCATGAGGGAATTTTTGTGGGCTATCGTTATTACGATACCTATAAAGTGGAACCACAATTTTGCTTTGGTCATGGATTATCGTATACAACCTTTCATTATGATGCTCTGAAGGTAATTAATAAAACAAGTGGCGATACCTGTATCGAGGTATCTCTTAAAGTAACAAACTCTGGAAAAGTTGCGGGTGCTGAGACGGTACAACTTTATGTATCGGATCTTTTGTGCTCCGTTTCCAGACCCGAAAAAGAGCTTAGGAGATTCGAGAAGGTTTATCTAAGTCCGGGCGAATCATCCGTTATAAACTTTACTCTTACACAAGAGGATTTCAGTTTTTATAGCATAGAGGATGCGTCTTGGAAAATGGAAAAAGGTGAATTTGCTATTTTGGTTGGCAGTTCTTCAAGAGATATTCGATTAAAAAAGACCATTTTATTATAACTAGCACGGTAACAAAACAATTCACATAAGCTCCATTTTCCAGTATAATTAAGACATTGATAAAGAAGTGGCAGATTTGATTTGCACCTTATTTTTTCTCAAGTATTGATCAATGATAACGTACATAAAACCTAGCAAAGGAGTTTCAACGAATGGATTATTATATTTCCAAAAATGGCAAATCTTCAGGGGATGGCAGCAAGGAGAGCCCATTTAAAACGATTGGGCAAGCAGCTAAAATTGCCAAAGCCGGTGACACAGTAATCATCGGCGGAGGTATTTATCGGGAGTGGGTCAACCCCGCAAATGGCGGCGACTCGAATGATAAACGAATAACATACATCGCGGCACCAGGTGAGAAGCCAGTGATAAGTGGTGGGGAAGAGGTGTTTGGCTGGGAAATGGTCAAAGAAGGTGTATGGAAAACCACCGTATCGAACCAGATTTTCGGTGACTACAACCCTTTTGCCGACCTGCTGTTTGGCGAATGGTACGCCGTTGTAGATTTTGATAAACATATGGGTGAGCTTTATCTTAACGGTCATGCCATGTATGAAACACCCACTTTGGAAGCGTTGATGTCAACCAATGATACAGGGGAAAAAGCCTATAAGTGGTTTGCGGTAGTTTCGGAAAAAACAACCGAAATCTGGGGCAGATTTAATGAGATTAATCCTAACGAGCACTGTACCGAAGTAAATGCTAGAAAATATTGCTTCTTTCCCGAAAAAGAAGGACTTAATTACATCACGTTGTCAGGTCTTATTTTTGAGAATGCCGCACCTCAATGGGCGCCACCCACTGCATTCCAGGAAGGCGCTGTAGGCACTCATTGGAGCAAGGGCTGGGTGATAGAAAACTGCGTGATTCGTAATGCAAAATGCTCCGGTCTTAGCCTTGGAAAGCATTTAGATCAAGGAGATAATACCAAAGAGATCAGCGTGGAAAAAGGCGGTACGCAAGTATATACGGAGTTGATTTTGTTAAACGTGAAAAACGGTTGGTCCAAGGATACGGTAGGAAGTCACATGATTCGCAACAACGAAATTCATCATTGTGGACAAACTGCGATCGTGGGATGTATGGGTGGTGCATTTTCTACCATAACCGGCAATCATATTCACGATATCTGTAATCGCCACGAGATGGCCGGTGCAGAAAACAGTGGTATTAAACTTCATGCCGCTATTGATACTTTGATTGAAAATAATTGTATCCACGATTGCTTCCGGGGTTTATGGCTGGACTGGGAAGCACAGGGTGCGAGAGTGAGCCGTAATTCATTCTTCAATAACCTGGATCAGGATTTGTTTATTGAAGTTAGTCATGGTCCTTGTGTTGTGGACAACAATTTATTTCTTTCAGACGAGAATTTTCTTAATGTATCCCAGGGCACTGCATTGGTCAACAATTTGTTTGCCGGCAGAAATTGTATGACGCGGGATATCAGCCGTTTTACACTTTATCATTTTCCACATGATACGCATGTGGCCGGTGTTATGCTGATTTATGGCGGTGATGATAAAATTCTAGGTAATATCTACGTTGGCAATAAGAAAGACTTCGGCTTAATTTCGTTGGAAGATGAGTGGAAAAAGCATATGAAGGCCAGCTATGGTAACTACATGTACCATGGTTACCAGGATATCAATGCCAATACATTGTTTCAGCGAAGCGATCAACCGCAAGAGCTTACGGAAGCCACTTTAAGAGTAAACATCGACCACAATCTGTATTTTAACGGCGCAAGCGCATATGAAAACGAACAGCATTCATCGAAAGTAAATGATTTCAACGTTGAACTTTCCATATCGGAAGTTGACGGAGATTACTATCTTATCACTAATCTGCCTGACTTCAAGTTTGAGCAAAATATCGATATTGTTACTACAGGGGCGCTTGGCAAATCCTTCCAATCCGGTTGTGCCTATGAAAATGCTGACGGAACAGCTTTGACGATTAACACAGATTTCTGCGGCTATAAACGTGGTGGTGAGAAGACATATGCAGGTCCGTTCGCAAGATTTGATGGCAAGATTTTACTAAACAAGAAGATATAATCAAAAAAAGGAAGCCGACTGAGATAGCTAACCAATCTCAGCCGGTAGCAATTCTGGCAGTTGATGGATAGTTACTGCTCATACCCAGGCAAAGTCTATAATATAATAAAAGCGTAGTGAGCATATGCAAGCTCGCTTGCAATATGCGATCGGAGCTAAAGATCATGAACATATTTTTCGTTCATGATAGATAAAAACAGAATGAGGAAATGCAAGCTTACTTGTAATTTCCGAATGAAGTGATAAGATCATGAATTGTTTTTGTTCATGATAGAATACACAAAAAGTCGATAAGAAATGAGGAGAAATATAATGGATATCTTTGAGATATTGAATAACAATTTAACTTACATTATTCTTGGTCTGATAGGATTTGCTCTGTTTCTTTTTATTCTAATTATTGTATTGTTAGTAAAGCAGAGAAAGTTAAATAAAAAATATAGAAACTTTATGTCAGGAGCAGATGGGGTATCTCTGGAAAGTCAGATTTTTAACCGATTTCGTGAAATTGATGATTTAAAAGTAGATTCTAAAGCAGTAAAAGCAGAATTAGGCAAAATAAATGATAATTTGATGGTAACATATCAAAAAGTCGGTGTTGTAAAATACGATGCATTTAAAGAAATGGGAGGAAAGCTTAGTTTCGTAGTAGCTTTACTGGATAAGAATAATAATGGAATTATTCTCAATTCCGTACATAGCAGCAGAGAAGGATGCTATACTTATTTGAAGGAAATAATTAAAGGAGAATCCTTTTTAGAGTTATCCGGTGATGAGAAAAAAGCATTGGACATGGCAATTAATAGTACAAATTATATGGAATAGAATAATAATATAGAAAAAGAACCCTTATTATCTTGGGCTGCTGCATTTGATATAGCAACAGCCCATTTGAGTGTAATATATTACCAAATATCCTATGGTATCAATCATATATTTCACTTACTTCTCAAAAGTATTTACTTAAAGAAATCGCCTTCTTATTTCTTAAGCTTCTTCGGAATGTTTCCTTTTCCATAATATACGATTAAATAAAGTGATTCTAATTCAGATACAGGAGGAAGTCTGGGGCTTGCTGTTGTATTTTCAAGTACGGTTATTGCAAAATCAGATTGATGATAGCAACATCTGTGATAAGTTCATAATCTGCAAGTGGATTCTCTATAGTTAAATTTCTTTATTGTTAAAGTTTTAACATAAGTTTGAAAAAAGTATAGGAAAAAAAGAGTATAGCAATAGCAATCAATTTTATAAAGCCTACTGTTAAGAAATAACAATTGAAATTTTTAATGTTTAAATTCAAACTTATGGATTATATACAAAAACCAATAGCAGTGTGGTAATATTATATCATGAACTAAAAACATGTTCATGATCTTTCATTCCGATCGCATATTGCAAGCAAATTTGCATATGCTCACTATGCTTTTCTTACATTATAAATAAAAAATATTATAGAATCAGGTGAAAAATCCGGGCAACTATATGACTTTTAGATAGATTGAAAAAAGATAATTAATAATATTAATGGATATAGTTGAATATTTTGAAAATTTAAGTTATCCTTTAGTAAAGGAGGGAAAAGTATGCGGATTATATCATTGGATTCGATTAGGGGAAATGAACGATTAGCAAAAGATATTATTAATCAAAATGAAACAGTTCTAATGACAGCAGGAACTGTTGTGAGAAAAGAATATATTAATCGCCTGAGGGATTTAGATATTGAATACATTTATGTAGAGGATGAGATAGGTAAGGGAATCAATTTGGCAGACAGTCTTGAATTCCAGATTAAAGAGCAATGTCAGAAAGCAGTGCAGAATATTTTGCAGAAGTACTCCTATCATAATAATTCTGAATTGGAAGAAATAACACTGGTTGCAGATGAGATTATATATGATATTATGCAGGAACCAGAGGTAATATATAATCTTTCCAGTATCCGTAATAAGAGTGAAAGTACATACGCCCATTCCCTGAATGTCTGTGCGCTTTCAGTTATTTTAGCATTTCGTTTAAAGCTTCAAAAAAAACGTATTCGTGAAATAGCAATCGGTGCCCTCCTTCATGATATTGGTTTTACTTATATTAGCTTAGATTACCAAAATATAGATTTGGATAATTGTTTGGATAAGGAAAGAAAAGAAATTAAGAAGCATATTATCTATGGTTATTCGGCGATAGAAAAGATGGACTGGCTTGCTCCGGTTTCTAAGGATATTGTAATCAGTCACCACGAGAGGCTGGATGGTTCCGGTTATCCTTTCCATTTAAAAGAAAATAAAATTAAAATCGGGAGTAAAATAGTTGCGGTATGTGATGAATTTGATAGTATTGTATATGGCAATCTGATGAAGAAGATGAAAGTTCATGATGCTATTGATTACATTGTAAGCCAGGCCGGAGTAAAGTTCGAGTTATCGGTTGTTAAGGCTTTTGTAGCTTCTGTAGCGGCATATCCTACCGGAGCTCTCGTAACGACAAATGAAGAGGAAATTGGTATCGTACTACGACAGAATCCAAAATGTCCTACCAGACCGGTGATTCGAATTATTCGTAATAAGGAGGGAAAGAAGCCGGAGGAGTGGGTAGAAAAGGACTTAACCAAGAAATTAACACTATTTATTACTGGAACGATTATAGACTAAACAAAAAATACCTATTGCAGTAACAGCAGGAGGTCATAGGAATCCTGTGGATATATTCTGAATTTGTGGATTTCTGCTCTATGAAACAGAAGTGACGTGGATAAGAATCAATCATTGGCTGCTACATAACGAAAGCATAAACTGAACTAATTCGTTTGTAGCAGCTTTTCTTTATTGTTCATTATCGCACGTTTTTTTGTTTACTGCACTTGTCAGTGAGAATAAAATATGATATAAATAATTAGCACATGAATCAGGAAAAAGAAGCGTAATATATATTGTGCGCGAATGAATAGAAACTAAAAGTTTTTTTAGAATAATATACTCATAGATCATTCATAAAAAGAAAGATAAGATAGATTGGTAGGTGACAACTATGCATAGCTATTTAAGAGCAATTGGATTTAGTAATATTCTTCATAGAATGGATTTAAATAAACTTTTTGAAAATATTTTAGAAAATTCAGATAAAAAAAGCTTAATTCAAATGAATGATAAAGTATCTATTGTTGAAATTTCAAAAGAATATGCAGAGGGATTGGGTATTACCCTGCGTGGTGAGCAGGATGAGAATGGTGTGTTTCATATGGAACATTACTTTCCCTATCTTCTGGGGCAATCCGTTAGTACGAGGGAAGAGACCGGTATCAATAAGCGGGTTGATACGGAAGCTTATACCGGAATGTGTGATGATTACCGTCTAGGGGTGTCTTTGATTTTTTATCTTCAAAATGTAGTAGAGTATCTGGAGAAGAAAAAGCGGAATATGCCTCTTAATACCTCGTTTCCGATATTCCTTACAGCACTTTCTTTGGAAGGTCGTATCTTACTGCCGATTGAAATGGACGAAGTCCAGGTGCGTAATATCAGTGCGGAGACAAAGTACCGAAACAACCTGATCTCGGAAGCTAAAAAAGGAAATCAAGATGCAATTGATAATTTAACCATTGACGACATTGATCTATATGCGACCGTATCCAGGAGAGCGAAGAAGGAGGATATTTACTCTATTGTAGATACCTGCTTTATTCCTTTTGGATCCGAATCCGATAATTATAGTGTGATTGCTACCATAAAGGAGTGCAATTTAATCGTTAATTCATATACAAAAGAAGAATTATATGATATGCAATTATCCTGCAATGACATTCAGTTTCGTTTATGCATCAACAAAGAGGATTTGCTTGGGGAACCGATGGTAGGACGAAGATTTAAAGGGAATCTATGGATGCAGGGGTATGTAGCCTTTAATGAAAATGGGAAGGATTGATATTGAGATTTGGTTAATTAAGATATTGACGAAACAAGCGATAAATAGTAATATAGATATGTTGCTTTTGTGCTTGTAGCTCAGCAGGATAGAGCGTCCGCCTCCTAAGCGGAAGGCCGTGGGTTCGAATCCCGCCAGGCACGTTAAAATGTTTGATGAAGGAAGTCGATTTTGATTAATTGGCTCGTGCCACACAGCAAGAAGGGGTTTCTATTCAGCAGGAGATTGAGAATGGTAAGGTGCTGAATGTGCCGCTGCTAAAAGGAGCAAAGTGGTCTTATGAGTATGAAGTGATTCAAACAATTCATATCGGGGGAAGTGATACCTATTTTGCTGCTTTTAAACATGTGAATGTTTGTGAGGAGATACAAAAGCTTGATTTTATTGACCTAAGAGAGATTAATCCGGTTATATACTCGCCTGACAACTATTTTACAGTCGGTGGGCATATAGGAAAAATAGGCGACTATGCGAAATAAAGACAATAATAAGGCAGAAAACATACAATGATAGTAAAGATTCCATCCATGCATACGAACAGGATGGAATCTTTTTTGATTCTTAAAAATAAAGCATTATTTAGGATCAACAGCACTTCATCATGAAGCAAACCGGCAGGATTTAAGTATAAAGCAATCCATTTATATTAATTGATATGAATGGAAATTGTATAGAATGAGCCAAGGAAAGGACAATAATCTTAAGTATCTTAAAAAGCTGCTTTACACAAACTTTGCAAAAATTGAACGAATTTATGATATTTTGTTAAAAAAAATCATGGTAAATTAATATCGTAACCAAGAAAGAAGAGGAAAAAAGAAAAAGGAGAATTTTATGAAGAAGAAAAGGAAAGGATTTATTTCATTATTATTCCTATGTGTACTATTTACCGGAGTGATAAGTGCCTGCTCCTCCGATCAGGGTGAAAAAAAAGACACCAATCAAAACACGGCTTCCAAAACAAATGATTCCTCTGATACAACCGATAAAACAGGAGCAGAAGATAATACAGTGAAAGATCTAAGGGGAGCAATTACTATGTCCGGTTCCACTTCCATGGAAAAGCTGGCCAATGTAGTAGGGGAAGTATTCATGGTAAAATATCCTGGAGTAACCGTATCTACAGAATTTATAGGATCCAGCGCCGGTATAGAGGCAGTTGTTGCAGGTACGGTAGATATCGGCAATGCATCAAGAAATCTGAAGGACACAGAGAAAGAAGCCGGAGCAGTTGAAAATATTGTTGCGATTGACGGAATTGCAGTAATCGTTGATAAAAAGAATGCCGTAACGAATTTAACAAAAGATCAGCTGGTCCAAATCTATAAAGGTGAGATTAATAACTGGAACAAGGTAGGCGGCGCTGATCAGCCGATCGTTGTAGTTGGCAGAGAGTCAGGATCCGGTACAAGAGGAGCGTTTGAAGAAATTCTTAAAATTGAAGATATGGCGGTTTATGCAGATGAGATTAACAGCACCGGCGGTGTTATGGCAAAGGTCGCATCAACGGCAGGAGCGATCGGGTATGTATCTCTTGATGTATTGGATGACAGTGTAACTGCTGTTCAATTAGAAGGTGTTGAAGCAACTCCGGAGAACATTAAAGCCGGTAATTATTTCCTAAGCCGTCCTTTTGTAATGGCAACCAAAGGAGAGATATCGGAGCAAAATGAATTAGTTCAGGCTTTCTTCGAATATATAAGCTCCGAAGAAGGAAAGACTTTGATTGAAAGCGTAGGGCTGATCCCTGCAGATTAACTTAAAAAGTAACGATGATAAAATAATTGGAATTTTAGACAGTAAGGAGTTTCTATGAAGGATAAGAGCTATTCTATTATTGGAAGCTATAAAACGAAAAATACAGTGGAAAAAGCTGCAGGCGTAATCTTTATTGTCTGTGCGCTTTTCGCCGTTCTGGCGGTGTTCTCCATAACGATCTATATGATTATCAGCGGCACACCTGCAATCTTTGAGGTGGGACTAAAAGAGATATTATTTGGCACCGTATGGAAACCAACCGCTGCGGAGCCACGCTTTGGGATCCTATATGTAATTCTAACGTCGATTGTCGGTACCTTTTTCGCTATTTTAATCGGTGTTCCGATTGGTCTTATGACCGCCGTATTCTTAGCGGAAACGGCTCCGAAACGTCTGGCGGGTATCGTAAGGCCTGCTGTTGAATTATTGGCCGGTATTCCGTCCGTAGTATATGGACTGCTGGGAATTCTGGTCCTTAATCCAGCCGTCTATAAAATGGAGATTGCATTGTTTAAAGACGATCCTACACATCAATTTACCGGAGGCTCAAACTTGATATCCGCGGTTTTGGTTCTGGCGATTATGATATTGCCGACCGTTATTAATATCAGCGAATCCTCCTTAAGGGCGGTTCCTGCACATTATAAGCAGGCTTCCTTAGCACTGGGTGCAACGCATATTCAAACCATATTTAAGGTCCTGATACCGGCTGCAAAATCGGGTATTGTTACTGCAGTCGTACTGGGAGTAGGCCGCGCGATTGGGGAAGCAATGGCAATCAGTCTTGTTGCAGGGAACGGAGTAAATTTTCCGCTTCTCTTTAACTCGGTTCGATTTTTAACAACTGCCGTGGTTTCTGAGATGTCCTATGCGGCGGATACCCATAAGAAGGTCCTTTTCACGATTGGATTAGTTCTATTTATTTTTATAATTCTGATCAACTTAATTTTAAATAAGGTAATGAAGGGAGGAAATAAGGATGCTGTCCGTTCATAGTATTTATGAGAAACGCCGAAGGCCCTTGGATGGTTTTATCCATGGAATAATATACGTATGTGCCTCCATTTCCATCCTTCTTCTTGCAGGAATTGTTATTTATGTTGCATATCATGGCTTGTCCTCCATTCACTGGAGTTTTCTTGTGACGGTTCCGAGTGCTGTAAAAGGGACCTTCGGGATAGCGGGGAATATTGTAAATACATTGTATATAATTTTTATTACGTTAATTATTTCGGTCCCCTTAGGCGTTGGTGCCGCGATTTATCTAAATGAATATGCCAAGCCGGGGAAACTGGTAAATCTCATTGAATTTACAACGGAAACCTTATCCGGAATCCCGTCCATTATCTTTGGTCTGTTCGGATATGTATTCTTCGGTCAGACCTTAAAGCTGGGGTATTCCATTCTGACAGGAGCTCTTACACTGGCGATCATGGTGCTGCCATTGATTACACGAAATACACAGGAAGCGTTAAAATCTGTTCCGGACAGTTATCGAAGCGGTGCACTGGGAATTGGTGCAACAAAATGGTATATGATCCGGACGATTCTGCTGCCCTCGGCAATGCCCGGTATTATCACCGGAATCATCCTGTCCATCGGCCGTATCGTCGGAGAATCGGCTGCGCTATTATTTACCGCGGGAAGCGGTTATCTCTTACCGAAGCTTGGTAAGTATGGGGAAGGCTTATTTCAAAAGATTCTGCAGCCGGGCGGGACATTAACCATCCAGCTGTATCTAAGTATGGAAAAGGGAGAATATGAAGCGGCATTTGGTATTGCATTGGTATTGCTGGTCCTTGTCTTTGGGATAAACCGGTTGACAAAGTATTTGGCACATAGATTAGATGTGAACAAATAGCAGAATAAGAAAAATATGAGCAAACAATCATGCTTTTTACTTGGGGAGGTTTTTATGTTAAAGGATAAGATCATTACAGAAGGTTTGAATCTGCATTACGGGACAAACCATGCGTTAAAGAATATTGATATGAATATTAAGGAGAAGTCGATAACCGCATTCATTGGACCTTCCGGATGTGGGAAATCTACTTTTTTAAAAACATTAAATCGAATGAATGACCTGGTGGACGGCGTTAAAATTGAAGGATTGGTTACACTGGATGGGGAGAATATTTATGATCCCAGAGTCGATACAACTTTACTGCGGAAAAAGATCGGAATGGTCTTTCAGCAGCCGAATCCATTTCCGATGTCAATCTATGACAACGTTGCTTATGGCCCCAGAATTCACGGAATCAAGTCAAAGGCAAAGCTGGATCAGATTGTTGAGGAAAGCTTGCGCGGCGCTGCATTATTTGACGAGGTGAAGGACCGCTTAAAGAAATCTGCTTTAGGCCTGTCCGGTGGACAACAGCAAAGGCTTTGTATTGCAAGAGCACTTGCAGTAGAGCCGGAAGTTATTTTAATGGATGAGCCAACCTCCGCCTTAGATCCTATTTCAACCTTAAAAATCGAGGATTTAATGTCGGAATTAAAGGAAAAGTATACGGTGGCAATTGTCACCCATAATATGCAGCAAGCTGCCCGCATTTCAGATTTCACCGCATTTTTCCTGGTGGGAGAAGTGATTGAATTTGCAGCGACCGATACCTTGTTTACCCGGCCGGTTGATAAGCGGACAGAGGATTATATTACCGGCAGATTCGGTTGATTCCACTATTTGACACCGCGATAAAGGTAAATTATAATAGAATTTGAAGGAGGTTTCCTATGACGGCCAGATTAAGTTTTGAAAATGAGCTACAATTATTAAGGGATAATTTAACCGAGATGGGACATCTGATCGAGGATGCCATTGAGAAATGTATGCACGCATTTGAGACGCAGGATGAGGTCCTTGCGAGAGAGATTATCGAAGGAGATCGGAATATTAATGATATCGAAAAGACGATTGAAGCAAGATGTCTGTCCCTTATTTTGAAGCAGCAGCCCGTAGCGAGAGATTTAAGAATCGTAACAACGGCTCTTAAGGTCGTTACCGATATGGAGAGAATTGGGGATCATGCGGCGGATATTGCAGAATTAATTTTAAGAGAGAAAAGAGAACAGATCTATAATTTGGTGAAGCATATTCCGCAAATGGCGAAAGTTACGAAGAGTATGGTCCATGATTCGGTAAATGCTTTTACAAAGGTTGATGTAGACGAAGCAAGAGAAGTTATGAAACGAGATGATGTCGTAGATGAACTGTTTGATAAAGTGAAGTCTGAGGTAGCGGCAATACTTCGAGAATCCTCCGAACATGTTGATCAGTGTGTGGATATCCTGATGATAGCAAAATATTTTGAACGTATCGGAGATCATGCGGTAAATATCTGTGAATGGACAGAGTTTCATGAAACCGGATCGGTAAACAATATAAGAATTTTATAGCCGATATAGTTAGATCGTAGTGCTACCCGAAGAATTTTAGATAAACGGGAGGAAGAAGAATGGAAAGAATCTATGTAATAGAGGATGATGAGAGTATCCGGGAGCTATTGAAAGTAGCATTGGAGGGCTTCGGATATCAAATTATGGCATATGAGGCCGCAGAGCCTGCCCTCGAAGATATGAAAATTAAGGAACCGGATATGGCGGTATTCGATATTATGCTTCCCGGGATGGATGGATTGTCGGCGATCCGCATCCTCCGTGAGGATTCAAAACTGAAAAATATACCAATCATCTGTCTTACGGCGAAAGATAAGGAGCTGGATAAGGTAGTAGGTCTGGATGCAGGAGCGGATGATTATATCACAAAGCCCTTTGGTGTATTGGAGCTGGCTGCAAGGATCCGTTCTCTGCTCCGCCGGTCAAATAAGAATAGTTCGGACGATATCATTCAAGTAAGGGCCCTGATAATTAATCCGAAGACAAGGGAAGTTAAAAATGAAGGCAACCGGATAGAGCTTACCTTTAAGGAATACGAGCTATTGATGTATTTAATTGAGAACAGCTCCAGGGTAGTCTCCAGAGATGAATTATTAAATCAGATCTGGGGATATGAATATGATGGAGAATCCAGAACTTTAGATATTCATATTCGAACCCTAAGGCAGAAATTAGGTAAGGTCGGTACCGATTGTATCAAGACGATCCGCAGCGTCGGTTATCGCTTCGTGAAAGCAGAAGAATAATAAATTGCAATTCTTCTGCTTTTTTTTGATATGATGCGCAAAAAGATGCGCAGAAATACGAGGGCAGAGTGAAAGAAAATCACTTTCACTCGCAAAGTTTGTGTCTGCACAGCATCCACAAACTATTTGATGCGCAAAAAGATGCGCAGAAATGAGGAGAAAAGTGAAACGGGCAATTTTTAAAAAGTTTATCATCATATTATCGCTGGTGCTTTTTCTCAGCGGCAGTATCTTTAGCATGGCGATCAGTGATATCATGCTGGACAAAACAAGAAATAACCTTCTTTATACCCTTAGAATGGCGGACTTTAGTATTGATTATAAGAAAAATCTAAAGGAACAGGTGGATTCTTTAAAGGCGATTGAAAATGAGGAAGCCACAAGATTTACTATCCTTGATTTCGAGGGAAATGTACTTGCAGACAGTAATCTCACCGATTATACAAAGGTGGAGAACCACAGTGGCCGGGAAGAGATAGAGGAAGCACTTAAAACGGGGGAAGGATATGCCAAGAGATATTCCGATACGATGCGTATGCCCATGCTCTATGTTTCCTGTCTGTCCGGTAAGGGGGATTATATTCTTCGAATTGCTGTGCCGTTTTCCGGGCTTCTGCAATACACCGGAATGCTGCTTCCGGCGATTTTATTTAGTATAGGAACGACCTTGGGAATATCGATTCTTCTGGCAAATCAATTTGCAAGATCCATAACGAAGCCTCTGATGGAAATAACGGAAGAACTACGTAAGCTAAAGGAACAGAATCCGGAGTTTCATTTTAAAAAATACCAATATGAGGAGATGAACATGATCGCGGATACCATCATGGAAATGTCCAATGCAGTAAAGGAGTCCATGAAGCAGATTGAATTTGAAAGGATGGTCCGCCAGGAGTTTTTCTCGAATGCTTCCCATGAGTTAAAGACGCCGATCACTTCCGTTCGCGGCTATGTTGAATTACTGGAAAACGGATTGGTTACGGATGAGGGGCAGAAGAAGGAGTTTCTTGCAAGGATTAAGAAGGAAACACAGAATATGACGAATCTGATCAATGATATCTTAATGATTTCCCGCTTGGAAACGAAAGAGGCAGAGGTGGTTTTATCTAAGGTCCGGGTGTGTCCTCTGGTAAGTGAAGTCTGCACTTCATTGGAACCTCTTGCAAAGCAATGCGATGTAACCATTGAGATGAATTGCAGGCCAATCGTCATGACGGCGAATACCCAGCAGCTAAAAGAATTATTTACGAACCTGATAAACAATGCAATTAAGTATAACAAGCCGGGCGGAAAGGTATCCGTTACGGTAACAACAGAATCGGATGAGGTCATAATTGTTGTGGAGGATACTGGTGTGGGAATCCCGGAGGAATCAAAGCAGCGGGTATTTGAACGGTTCTACCGTGTCGATAAGGGCCGCAGTAAGAAAATGGGCGGTACCGGATTAGGTTTATCCATTGTCAAGCATGTTGTTAATTATTATAATGGAACGATTCATTTGGAGAGTACCTTAAATATAGGATCTAAATTTACAGTACGTCTTCCGAAAAACATGGATGAGAAGCATTGATCATGGCAGTATGGGCGGTTATTTTCATAAATAGTTAAACTGTATTTCGAAATGGTCGATATATATTATAATGTTGTTTATGATAACTAATTACAAAAGAGGAGCTGCCGGCTATGTCAAAAAAATTAAATATGATATTCTTTGGTTTGTGTTTATTAACTGCAATTATCCTGGAAGTTTATTGCATTCATATAACGAATGGAGATTTGTTTACTTTTGTTGGTATTGGAGTTGTTGTTATAATAACCGGATATTTATTCTTTGATTCTTTACGGAGCCGGTGGAACGAGAGCCTTCATAATATAAAAAATGAATTGGAAAATATGCATCGTGAAGAAATGGAAAGCGTTAAGTGTTCCCTCTCACAGCTATATGATCTGCAGAAGGCAACCTATGCGGCAACGAAGAAGAATACAAAATTTCTTCAGGAGGAGATAAAGGATATTCTTGAAAATCTGGACACATTACAAAAGGAGCATGGGAAAGCAATCGAAGAGATTGTGAAGCTTCAAAAAAAGTCGATGGAAGGGCAAAAAAATGCTTTAAATCTGAATTTGAATTATAGTAAGGAAAATACCCGGCAATTGATGGATCTCTTTCAAGGGGAAAGCACAAGATTAGGGCAGGAGCAGGAGAGATTATTCGTATCACTGTCTCAGCTTAAGGATCAGAATGCCAAACTTCCAAAGGCTGAGGCAAAAGAGATCAAACCAATCTATGAAGATCCGAATAAAAATCTGACCAACGAAGAGATATCTTCGCTCTTTGATGCTTATGGGAAATAAAATTTATAGATCCCGGAATTCATCGTTGTGCATTCTACGGTTAGCCCTCTTCTTATAATAGGCTCTTCTCCTTTTCAATCGGGGTCTTTCGACGAAAATATAGTATAAGCCCAGGATGAGGATAAAGATTCCTCCAATTATTCCAAGTACAATAGGATACAGGTGGCCGATCGGTTTTGACCCCGAGGCATCCTTGGGATCTTTGGTGGGATTATCAATGTTAAGCTTTTTTGTCTCCAAGGTAAGCTTTTCGACATTATTAAGCAAAATGTTCGCACCACCGACATATTTACCCATATAAGTATAGGAAATTTTTCCGATGATGTTATTGCCCTCTTTGTCTTCCGGGGCCGGGGAAAATGAAATATTCTTGACTGCATCCTCAAAGGATGCGGAGTTTGGCAGCACCAGATATCCGTTTTCATCGGTTATAATCGGGGATTCTGTCTTGCTTAGGAGCGGGTTAAACCTTGTAAACATAGGAGATGCTTCAAGCATTCCGGGATTCTCTAGTTCATTGATCGGATAGATGGAGAAATTATCAAAACCATAATCAAACAAAGCCTTGGTATCGGTATACTGATGTGAGGTGCTATCATCCTTCATAATCACGCAGATTAACTCTAAGTCCCCCCGTTTGGCAACCGAAACCAAAGTAAATTTAGCCTGACTGGTGTACCCGGTTTTACCGCCAATACAGTCGTCATATCGATATTCCTGTCTCAGTACAAAGCGGTGGTGATTTCTTAAATATCTTGTTTCCTTTTGAATATTTGTTGGAGGTATCTGGTAGGTACGGGTTGCGAAAATCTTACGGAAGGTTTCATTTTTCATAGCCTCTCTCGTTATCAGGGCCATATCATACGCAGTTGTATAGTGATTGCTGTCCGGGAGACCATGAGGATTTGTAAAATTCGTATTTTTAACCCCTATACTCTTAGCCCTTTCATTCATCATCTTGGCGAAATTTTCAATTGTCCCGCCGATATGCTCAGCCACCGCATAGGTAACTTCATTTGCGGACTCTAAAAGAATAGCATAAAGGCATTGCTGCATCGTTAGCTGTTCACCGACATCAATACCAATTCGGCTGCTGTCTAAGTCTACATCAAAAATAGCATTCTTAGAGAACGTAACGATTTCACCCATAGAAGAATTTTCAATCGCAATCAATGCGGTAAGGATTTTTGTGATACTGGCAGGATAAAAAGCTTTATCTATATTTTTTTCATAAAGGACCAGTCCGGTCGATGCTTCCATAACAATAGCCCCTTCTGCAGACACCTTGGGGCCATCGGGCCAGCTGCCTGTATTATGCGTGCTGCCTGCCGTAGCTCTTGCTGTTGCGGGGGATAGGAGCGAGAAAACTAAGAGTAATATTAAACCAAAGCAAGCAATCTTTCGTCGCTTCATATCAATAACCATGCCTTTCTTCAAAGTCTGCAAATTTTATACATGAAAATCAGAGATCTTCCTGCTCTGCAGAATACAATATTTACGAAGTGTATGTTTATAATTCACGTTATCTCCGAAGGGAAACACAGAAAAAATAGTGCCGGTAAGAAATCGTGATTATTATGTTTACTATTTTATCATGTAAATACCGAAGCTTTCGATATTTAATTTATAGTCTATCCTATTTTACTATAACCGGTTTCTTATGTAAATATCAAAACCTGTGAATTTACAGGACAAATTCTGTGGATTCTTCTCCTTCTTCGTGGATTATCGAACAAAATTTGTCCAGGACCGTGGATAAGATTCCGGAATGGGGAAGGCCTCCTTACTGAAATCTTTGATTTGAAGCATCCAGGCCATGTTATTTGTCAGATTCTTAAGAATAGCCATGCCTTCCTCATCCTGATATATTTCACCGGGATCGCCTCCGTGAATGACATTCCAGTAATAAGACGGTGCAACGAGCATTTCGGAGATTAAAAAGTAATGATTGAGCTGATCAAAGACAGCAACCTCTCCGGAACGTCTTGATACAGTAATGGCAGCTCCTACTTTTAGACGTAGGCGGCCCTGGCTTGCAAAAAACAAGCGATCCAAAAAGCTCTTCATGGTACCGGAGATACCGGCATAGTATACCGGGCTGCCAAGAAGCAGACCATCTGCGGAAAATATTTTATCTGCAATGCCGGTCAGCTCATCATCATAGAAGATACAATGTCCGTCCTTGCATCGTCCGCATGCAATACATCCCTTGATATTCCTATTCCCGATGGTAAAGATCTCCGTTTTGATATTCTTCCTTTCTAATTCGTCACATACCGTTTTAAGGGCAAGATAGGTGTTGCCATTTTTCCTGGGACTTCCGTTAATAGCGATTACTTTCATCATAGATTCCTCCTTGTAGGTTTTATTATTTTATATAACGGATAGGGTTTCATAATTTCATCCGTAACTTTATTTCTATGCTGTTGTCGGCACATTTCTTCCACTCCTCTTCTTCATTATACTTAAAAAATGGAAAAAATATAGATCAAAATCCGGGGAATAGTTACTGTTCACACCCCTAACAAAGTCTATCCTATGATTTCGACAAATGATATC
>ENA-UOOK01002111-UOOK01002111.1-fermentation-metagenome-genome-assembly--contig:-NODE-2111-length-25007-cov-5.422692_pt1 | contig 25007 bp, 22 predicted proteins | sample MGYA00245777_ERZ724023 | MGnify/ENA primary metagenome ERZ724023 (study PRJEB28704, sample SAMN03018312) | fermentation metagenome | biome: anthropogenic terrestrial biome; feature: soil; material... | reverse complement strand
CACACCCGTTCTCATCCCGAACACGATGGTTAAGACTTAAGCGGCCGATGGTACTATGCTGGAAACGGTATGGGAGAGCAGGTGGGTGCCAGATTATTTAAAAAAAATCACTCGAAAGAGTGTTTTACATAGAACAGACATGTTCCAATGGGCCAAGATAAAGGCGAAGCCTGTAGTCTTGTAAGTGAGATTAATAATTTTAAAGGAGAAAGGTGCATCTACCGATGAATGGGGATCTTGTCCGCCTAATTTTAGCTGGAGCAGCCCTGCTTATTGGCTTTTTTGGCAGCTTCCTTCCGGTTTTGCCGGGGATTCCTTTAGCATGGGTCGGGTTACTCGTTACCCATTTCTCTTCCCGGAGCGGGATTACAACAAACACCTTAATCATCTGTCTGCTCGTTACTATTTTCGTAACCATCCTTGATAGTGTGGCGCCGATTTGGTTTACGAAACGGTCTGGTGGAACGAAAGCAGGATCCCGCGGCGCAACCGTGGGTATGCTCATCGGTTTATTCACGGGACCGCGCGGGATGATCCTCGGCCCTTTGATCGGCGCTTTTGTCGGCGAATTAATCTATGACAGCGACATTCTAAAAAAGCATTTAACGCTGCCTTAGCTACCTTTATTGGTTTCCTTTTGGGCACTGGTCTAAAAATGATTACAGGCGCCATCTTTATCTGGTTGTTTATTCGCTCACTATTATAGCGGGGAACAAAGTTGTGAGGTATGTTTAGTCAGGTTGAAGAAGGGGGTTTAAAGAGAGTGAAAAAAGCACCCCCGTTGGAGTATATAAACAACTCAACACACGTCTGAAAATATGGTAAACTGGAAGCAATAAAATAATCCTGATTAACAATCCCTATCAGCATGGGATTGGGGTGGAATCAAAAAGGTATTGGAGTGATATAACGATGCAATATCGACCCTTCGGTAATCTGGACTTTCGTGTCTCCGCTTTGGGATTCGGCGCGATGCGTTTCCCCCAGAAAGACGGCCAGATCGATGAAGGCGAAGCTAAGCGGATGCTTCATTACGCCATTGAACACGGTTTGAACTATGTGGATACCGCTTATACTTACCACGATGGCCAAAGTGAAGTTTTTCTAGGTCAGGCCTTGAAAGGCGGATACCGCGAAAAAGTCAAAGTTGCCACTAAACTCCCGAGCTGGCTCGTGCAGACGCCTGCGGACTTTGATCGCTATCTAAACGAGCAGTTGCAACGCTTGGATCTGGACTCTGTTGATTTTTATTTGCTTCATTCCCTGAATAAGAAATCCTGGCGGAAACTGTACGATTTGGATGTGTTGGAATGGGCTGAGCGGGCCATTGCCAGTGGCCGTTTCCGTTACCTGGGGTTCTCCTTTCATGACGATTATGAGAGCTTTCAGGAAATCGTGGATGCTTACGACTGGTCGATGTGTCAGATTCAGTACAATTACATGGATGTGAAGAACCAGGCGGGAATGAAGGGACTAAAGTATGCAGCCGCCAAGGGCTTGGCGGTCGTAGTCATGGAGCCGCTCCTTGGGGGAAAACTGGTAGCGCCACCCCCGTCGGTGCAAGCGATTTGGGATGATAGCGCGGAGAAACGCACAGCAGTCAATTGGGCTTTGGCCTGGCTCTGGAACCAACCGGAGGTTTCGACCGTCTTGAGCGGGATGAGTAACATGGCCCAAGTGGAGGAGAACGTAGCCCTAGCCGCTTCTTCCCGGGTAGGAATGCTTGCTCCGGAGGAGTTGACCCGCTATGAACGGGTACGCGACGCCTACCGGGAGCTAACAGCGATTAATTGTACCAATTGTCGTTATTGTATGCCTTGTCCGCAGAACGTTGATATACCGGCTAATTTCGCCAATTATAACGATAGCCTGATCTATGATAAGCTGGAAGCCGCCCGCGGGCAGTATGACTGGTGGAGATACGCCCACGAGGTGCAGAAGTCTTCCGACCATGATATCCGGGCGGCACGCTGTATCCAATGCGGTGAATGTGAGGCTAAGTGCCCACAGCAGATCCCCATTCGGAAATGGATGCCGGTGATCGACGGGGTTTTAGGGGAAGGAAAGCCTTTTGTCAAGGAAGTATAAATTAATGGGTTTAAAACTCGGACTAACTTGGACTAGTACGAATCGATTTCTCCCCCAAAAGTAGGAGCCTTTAGCTCCTACTTTTTTCATATTAAATCAGAGTTTCGGTAGATGTAATGGAAGTAGAGAAAAATCTGTGCTTTCTTTATACTTAAAAGTAGAAGTCGATTACCAAAGAACCCACTTAAATGGGAGTTTATTAAAGTTGCGTGAGTAGGGAATTTATAGTAAACAATGGGAAAAAATATTAATACTTTTAAAGGAAATCATGGAAAAGTGTAGAATTGAATATTTAATAAAGAAGAGGAGTGATGATTATGAAAAGATTAACCCTTCTTTTTTTAGTAGTTGTTATGTTAGTTTCAACTACATCTTCTGTTTTTGCGTCAAGTGATAATTACTTTGAAGGACAAATGGCAGGGAAAAAAAGTGCAGAAACGAATTATAGCGGTGGTGGATGGTTAGCTGGAGGGATTGCGGGTGGGTTTTTATTCGGAATAATCGGCGGTGGTATTACGGTAGGCTTAAGTGCTGCTGCAAAACCACAACCCGACAATGACATTTTATATTCAATTAAAGATGAATCAACAGATTATAGAATGGGTTTTACAGAAGGTTATGAGCAAGTTGCGCGATCAAAAAACATACAGAATAGTTGTGTCGGGGCGGGTTTAGGTGTATTACTTTTAGTCGCTGTAGTTTCTTCGCAATCGTATTAGAAGATACGCTTAGTTTAACATTTAAAGTTCAAACAATATTTATTAAGGGATAAGACCTATAAAAAACACAGCCGAATAAGAGTGGCTGTGTTTTTTTAAACTGTTCTATTCGGGATGCTGCGGGTAGGGATTATTGCAATTGATTTTGCGCAGAATATTTTATATAATGTATTTTAAACATTGCAGGAGGGTAGGATGGTAGGAACCTGCAAAAAATTAAAAAAGCAGGAGGATAAGCATGACAGTAGTACGGTTTTATAACGGTGAGCAGATTCCCTTGGAGATGCACAAGACGCGGATTGTGCAAAAGTTAAATCTAAACCCTGTTGAACAACGCGTGGAAGCAATTACGGCCGCGGGGAACAATACTTTTTTACTAAAGAACCGGGATGTTTTTTTGGATCTATTGACCGATAGCGGGGTCAACGCCATGAGTGATAAACAGTTGGCGGCGATGATGGAGGCTGATGACAGTTATGCCGGGTCAGAAACTTTCTACAAAGTAGAAAAGAAAATCAAGGAGATCTTTGACAAAGAATATTTCTTACCTGCCCACCAAGGGCGGGCTTGCGAAAATATCCTGGCCAATGCCTATGTAAAACCCGGCGCTATTGTACCGATGAATTATCATTTTACCACTACCAAAGCGCACATTGTTTTACAAGGTGGCACGGTGGAGGAAGTTCTGATTGACGAAGGGCTTAAGGTGACCAGCGATTACCCGTTCAAGGGCAATATCGATCTGGACAAATTAAGGTCGCTCTTTGAGCGGTACGGTGCAGCTCGGATTCCTTTTGTCCGGATGGAAGCAGGGACCAACCTGATTGGGGGACAACCCTTCGCTTTGGAAAACCTCCGGGCGGCTCGGCGGCTTTGTGACGAGTATGGAATCATGCTGGTTTTAGACGCCAGTTTGCTTGCGGATAACCTCTACTTTATCAAAGAACGGGAAGCAGCATACCAGCAGATGTCCATTCGCGAGATTACCCGGTTGATCGCTGACTGTTCGGATATTATTTATTTTTCTGCCCGTAAGCTCGGCTGCGCCCGGGGCGGCGGGATTTGTACCAATAGTTTCGAAGCCTATAACGCCATGCGAGAATTGGTCACTCTTTACGAAGGCTTTTTAACCTATGGTGGAATGTCGGTGCGGGAGATGGAGGCGCTGGCGGTTGGGCTGGACGAGACTATGGATGAGGAAATGATTAATCAAGGGCCGCAATTTATCGCCTATATGGTAGATGAACTGCAAAAAAATGGGGTGCCCGTTGTCACACCCGCCGGTGGTTTGGGCTGTCACCTAGATGCCAGCCGCTTTGTGGACCATATTCCCCAAAGTCAATACCCAGCCGGGGCGTTGGCGGCCGCGCTGTACATTGCCAGTGGTGTACGGGGAATGGAGCGCGGAACCCTTTCGGAAGCGCGGGATGCGACCGGTCAGGAAACATTTGCCGATATGGAACTGGTGCGCCTGGCGCTCCCCAGACGGGTGTTTACCCTTTCGCAAGTTAAATATGCCATTGACCGGATCCTTTGGCTCTACGAAAACCGTAAATTGATCGAAGGTTTGACCTTTGTTGAAGAGCCGTCCGTCCTGCGTTTCTTCTTTGGAAAATTACAACCGATTTCTGATTGGCAAAGTAAGTTGGTTGCTATGTTCAAGGAAGACTTTGATAATGGCCTTTAGTGAAAAGACTGGGGCTCACGCCTCTCTTTTCAGATTTCATTGAAAGGGGATAAGGAAATGGAGTACAGGATCAGTGAAACACCGGCCTTCAAGATTATTGGCAAGGGGATTAGAGTTACTACTCAGGACGGGGAGAATTTCAAAATAATTCCAGCTTTTTGGGAAGAATGCTCTAGGAACGGACTTTGCTGTCAACTGGAGACGTTGGCGGAAAAAGCTTCGTTGACTTGTGCAAGCCTTTTGGGTGTCTGTATGGATTATGATCATGATCTGAAAGAACTCACCTATTTTATTGGGGTGGAAAGTGCAAAAGCAGACCACCCAGACCAACTGGAAGAAAGAGAGATTCCAGCGTCAACGTGGGCAGTTTTCGAATCCATCGGACCAACCCCCGACGCTATTCAAAGCGTGATTAAGCGGATCTATGCCGAATGGTTTCCAGCGACTGACTTTATACATACGGGTGGGCCCGAGCTGGAAGTATATCTTCCGGGGGACCCTAATGACGCGAATTATCGCTGTGAGATATGGATCCCGATCAAAAAGATGAAGTGAGCGCATATGCTTAAACTTTCTTAATTAAGGAAAGAACAATTATTCGGTAGTTCGGAAGGACTGCAAGTGAAGGCTATTATTGCCATTTGCTTGCAGTTTTTTTGTGCGAAAATCCTTCTTTCGGCATCTTGGTAAGTATGTTGATTTTATGGAAAAAAATCTGCTGACCGTTTATAATAATATATAACAACCAATGTATAATAAGGAAAGGATGCGTGCTATGGCTGATTCCGTATTAATCACCGGAGCTGGCAGAGGATTAGGGTTGTCGTTGACCGGCCGCTTTCTCACCGCCGGTTACCGTGTTTTTGCCGGGATTAATCAAACCTGTTCCCTTATTAAAGAATACCAAGAACACTACAGGGAGTTGCTTTCCGTCATACCTTTGAATGTAATAGACATGGATTCAGTACGGACGGCTGCTGAAGAAGTTTCACAAGCAGTACCGGCTCTTGAGATACTGATTAACAATGCCGGAGTGCACCTGGAAAACAAAGCTGTTCCTTTGCCCGAGTTGGATCTGGAAGACAGACACCTGCAAAAAACCATGGAAATAAATGCTTTCGGTCCCCTCCGTGTTACTCAGCGGTTTTTACCGTTGTTGGAGAAGGGACAAGGAAAAATTATTGTCAACATCTCCTCTGAGGCGGGAAGTATCGGCGATTGTTGGCGAACGCAAGAATACGCCTACTGTATGTCAAAAGCGGCTTTAAACATGCAAACCCGTATCCTCCATAATTATCTTAGCCCCCGAGGATTCCGGGTCAAGGCGGTTCACCCCGGCTGGCTTCGTACAGATATGGGGGGAAGGGAAGCAACACTCGCTCCGGATGAATCCGCTGAAGGGATTTTTAAAATTATCGAAAACATCCGCAAAGACAGCGGGGAAGAAAACGGACAACGCCTTTATGTTGATTATCAAGGAAAAGAACTACGGTGGTGAGATAATGAACCGATCGGTACGCATACTGCTTTTAGCCGGCGGCGGCTGGCATGATTTTGAGGGTTTTGCCGAAGCGATGAAAGCAATTATTCCGCCTCAAGGTTTCAAGATTGATTTTACCTATGACCCCGACTGTTTGCTCCGGCTTGAAGAAGAACAATACCAACTAGTTATAAGCTATACATGTTTCGTGGAACCGGAAGGAGTAACACCGGTAACCGGCGCCAACAAACTTACTTCACCACAGGTGGAGGCCCTGACCGGCTGGGTGCGAAAGGGCGGCGCTTTTTTAGCGGCGCATGCCGCTACTGTCACCGGTCAGTCCCCTTCCGAGCTTCGGCAATTAATCGGTGGTTCTTTCATATCCCATCCCGAACCTTTTGTCTTTACCGCTTATCCGCTCTTAGAAAAACACCCGATCACCAAAGGTTTGAAAGCCTTTAGTGTTTATGATGAACTTTACCAGGAAGAACATGACCCCTCAGTACAGCTACATATGATCACCGTTGACCGGGGCGTGGCTTATCCGTTGGTCTGGAGTAAACCGGAAGGAAAAGGAAGAGTAGCCCACATCGCCCTGGGTCATGACCGTAAGGTCTGGGAAAGTCCCTCTTATCAACAACTAATGCGGCAAACCATTTTTTGGTTAACCGGCTACGCTGATTCGTAGCCAGCTTTTCACTAAAAATTTAATAATCCGGCGACGAATGTTAAATTTATTGTTCCTAAAGACTGTAAGTAAAGGCTATTTTGTCATTTGCTTGCAGTCTTTTTTTGTGTGTAAATTGTTCTTTTGATATAATAAACTACTTTCGAAACAAATGTAAATATGTTACAAGAGATGGATGATTATGTTAATGTAATAAACAAATAGGTGGAATGGAAAGAAATAGAAAGGTTGGTAATCGAATTCGAAGATCAGAGCCAATGAACCAATTATGGAAGGATTTTAGCCTGAATCTAAAAGGAATAATGCGGCTGGAATCTGAGGAGTGGGAAGCATTTCTAAAAAAGATGATCGATGAATCTAACAGTTTCTTTGGAATGGAGTAATATTGAAAAAATTATAACAGAAAGAAGGTTTTAAAGATACTGGGAAGAATTACTGGTTTTGGATATTAGTTCGGGTAAACCCAATTATAGCCATCAAACTATAGAGGGGGAATTCAATAAGATGAGAAAAACTCTTTCGGTTTTTGTCTTTTTCACCCTGTTATTTTCTTTGACGGCCAGTTGTATTGCAGCCCCGCAAGAGGTAATCATCGGGGAATGGAAAGGTGATTTTGAATTATTTCTAACGCTTCCCGAAGGAGATGAGCAGTTTGATGCGGACGGCCCGGAATTTCGGGAAGCGAAAATTGACTTTTACAACCTATTACATAATTTGATTAGCATAGAGATTAATAAAGAGGAAATGACCTTGGACTTTGGCTCGGGGGAACCAGATATAACAAGCTATACCATTACTGATACCACAGATGATCAAGTTTATATTACCATCGAAAAGGTGTATATGGATACAATTATCCTTAGAGTTATTGATGAAGACCACATAGTAATGTATACAGTAGTTGATGAAGGCGAAGTAACACTAGACTATTGCTTGCAAAGGGTAAAGTAAAGTTCAATCGATATCTCGGACTAATATCCAATTATTTTCGGACTAAACAACCGGTAGATTAACGGACAGGATAATCTGCATTAATGAAAACTGTTGGATTGGAAACTTGTATAATTACACCGGCGATTATTCTTACTATGGTGTTTCAACGTAACGTGATTAAAGGGTTACCGAGTTTTTGCTGGGAGTCATCAAACCTGTTCCTTTATATGGGGTCTTTATGTTAATATCGATAATAAGTAGATGGGACGGTTTTTTCGACTTATTTTGAAATAGCGAATTGAGGGTGTGGTTAGTAGTCAGGCAAGTTAAAACGAATTAACCTTTAGAGTGACTGATTAATTGTTGGTTTTATTTGGAGGATCATATGGTAAAGAAAAAGGGTTCTTTGAAATTAATGTTGGATATATTTATGGCTTTGGGTGTTTTTTTCATTGTTTTTATTATCCTAACTTGCCAAACGGATGCTTACGAGCTTCGAACGTTTGGTGATGTATGCTGCTTTAGATCATTACAGAACTATGGACTGAGGAGTTGTCAGGTTTTGCGTATTCAAAGGTTTGACAGTCGAACAAAATGGCCTACTGAGCTCGCGAATGATTTTGATCCTGTCACAATAATGGAGCTTGGAAAAGACCCTGGACTGGGCATTAGACAACTTCATGAAAGAGGCATCACAGGAAAGAATATCAGCGTGGCGGTTATTGATGGCCCTCTTCTCCTTAATCACCAGGAATATAGGGACCGCGTTGCCTACTACCGGCCTCCACCTGGGTTATTACGATTTAAAAAACCTGTTTATCACGCCTCAATGGTGGTCAGTATCTTGGGGGGCAAAACCACCGGTGTAGCACCGGAATGTAAAATTCACTACTTCGGTGGAGACCTAGATAAATTTGATTCCATTCCATTAATCATCCGGGAAATAATCAAATACAATAAAGGTTTGTCTACTCGCGATAAAATACGGGTAATCTCCGTGTCAGCTGGTTGCGCGCTCCCCCATTGGATGGAGGCAATAGCGGAAGCCGCTGAAAATGGTATTACTGTAGTGACCAGCGCCGAGATGTTTGGTGGAATGGAATTGGGTGGTGTCCAATGTCCCCTTGGCCAGGATCGTGACAACCCTACTAATTATCAGACCTGCTATTTCATGAAATCAATGATGATAAATAACGGATCGGGTAGATTATGTGTACCAATTGACAATCGAACGTTTGCAGACTTTAAGTCTGAGGACGGTTATATTTTTAACCCCAGTGGCGGGATGAGTGAAGGAGTCCCATATTTTGCCGGATTAGTAGCCCTCCTTTGTCAGGTGAACCCGGATTTAACTACATCCGAACTGATGGCTGTCGTTTTGGAAAGTGCCACCCCATTTGGTAAGGCGTTTATTGTCAATCCGTGGGGTGCTGCCCAGCTGGCGGAAGAAAAGGCCTTACCGCCTATACCATGACGAATTTGTTTGCCTTTTACTTCAGGACCTTTGAAGGAGGCAGCCGGTGAACGGCCTGCATTATCTAGCCGAGGCCGACTTAGCACCGATGGTCGGATTAGCGGTGCCGACCACACCATTGCTTCTCTCGATTTCGGAAAGGAATAAGGTGAAAATGTTTAAAAAGATCTCGCTCTGTATTCTGATGAGCTCCTGGATTCTATTATTGATAGTAGAGCTTACATTAGTTCAGCGACTCGTATTTTCAACTATTTTGGTTCTAACATATTATTGGGGCTTTTACTTAAAGCCCGAGTATAAATATGTACTGATTTCAGCTACTATTGTCTTGTATGTTGCCGTTATATTAGTTGTTTTTAGGAACATACCAATAGTGATCGAATTATATAAACAAAACTGGCCCTCTTTTATTTTCCTACCTTTGATAACTGTTTCGTTTCTTTCTCTGAGGACAGACAATCCGATTAAAGAATTGGTTTTTGTTTTGCTCGTAATATTACTGTTAAGACATAGTGTTGATGCTTATTCAATAATACTATCTTTTGTTGATGGCTCATATAATTGGGTAGTTTTTTCGATGGTGCTATTTGAAGTATTGTTTTTTGTCTTTATTCCATTAGATTTCAATAATTCAAGCCAACATTGTGAAAAAATAGTATTTACTTACGAAAGAAAGGTGTTTTTCAGGTCGCTTTCTTATCTGTTATTGCTTATCGCTGTTCATCAGTTATATTCCTTTATATTCAATGGGACTGTATATAATTTTAGCAAGATGACGTTTAGGAGTCACTATGTTAGCTTCATCGCTTCTACAACAATAGCCGCATTACCTGAAGAGATATTATATAGAGGATTTTTGTATCATCTATTAATTAAAAAGTTTAGTTCGATCAAAAAAGCAACAATAATAGTAGCGGTAATCTTTGGCTTTGCGCACTATCAATTTGGGATTATGTTTGTCATATATGCGATGTTTACGAGTCTCGTATTTACAAAGGTCTATCAAAAAACAGGTTCAATGGTATATCCTGTTCTCATTCACGGGCTACTAAATGTTTATCTATAATTAAGCAAAATAATTTAGATAAAAGCATAAAGCAGAAAACTTATAAGGAGTGTGGTACTGGTGAAAAAGCTCATGGTTCTTTGTTTTGCATTGCTTTTCCTATTTAGCTCGACCGCAGCAATGGCGAAGAAAGAGGAGGTTCGCGTTCCCACAAAGGTTAAGGTGATTAGTCAATCGTCACAGGCTGAGGGGCTTTATTTAACTGTCATCGATTTGGAATGCAATGAAATTGTAATTCTTTTTTATTGGAGATTTGCAGGTTTAAGTATAGGACGTAATTGGGATAAGGACGTTATTAGAACCGGAATGTTTGTGGAACCCGATGAACAGGCGTATGTGATCGGTCAAGACGCGCCTTTTGTGGAAGAGAAAAACCAAGGGACGGATCAGCACAATATGCACAATGACCCAAATAATATGGACATCAACTATTAGAGTGAAAAAGGGGGATGGGCGTAGCCTCGCCCCTTAATCCCTCCGGCCAAAAGTCCCGAGATGATACGTTTTTGGACGATAGGCTGTAAGCAAAGGCAATTTTGCCCTTTGCTTACAGCCTTTTTTTCTAGAAATCTATAATTACCAAGAGAAAAACTATATTTTGTCTGGTTGAGGATAGAAGACATTTCCATTAAGATATAATTGTAAGATATTTATAACATCCGGCCTCTACCCGAAAGAAGGGTTTTCCAGTGGGGCTTAACGGTTTCGTGGAAAACAACTGGTTAACGGAAAAAAGTAAAGGAGTGGATGTCTTGAAACGGAAAAGCCTTTTGGTACTGTTACTGATCATTATTACGGTAACAGCCACCGGCGCCCTAGTTTCGGCGCAGCAAAGGAAAGCGTTCACCGTATTTATGGGTGAAGCCTTACCTGATTACCCTGGTTCCACAATTGTGGGGGATATCATCGATAAAGAAACCGGGGTCAAACTGCAAAGAGAATATTTGGTGGGGGACCTCGAAACCAAAGTGGGCTTGATGATCGCCAGCGGAGAACTGCCTGATATGCTAATGGCGGCCCACTTTACCAGCCTTTTTAAGGATGCTGGCTTGTTAATTCCCCTCAATGATCTGGTGGAAAAACATGCGCCTAATATTAAGCGGCTCTATGCCAAGCACTGGGAGCAACTGAAACAGGAAGACGGTAATGTTTACTGGCTTCCGATCCAGGCCACCCCTTACGGTACTGATAGTTCCCGCTATCCGGAGCTGGGTTTCTTTATCAACAAGAAGGTTTTAAAGGAAGCGGGATGGCCGGTGATTAAAACCTTGGATCAGTACTTTGACCTGATTGAAAACTATGTGAAAAAGCATCCGACGCAGAACGGCGGGAAAACCATCGGTTACGTTACCCTCTTTGACAGCTGGAGAAGTTTTGCGACCACCAATGTTCCCCAGCATTTAATGGGATACCCCAATGAGGGCGAATTCGTACCGGTCTTGGAAGACGGCAAATACATTGTCCGACAATACCATACTTCCTATGCGGCGAAAGCCTATTACAAAAAACTAAACGAGATGTACAACAAAGGCATTGTCGATAAGGAAACCTTTGTGATGAATTATGATCAGTATATCGAGAAGTTAAGTTCCGGACGGGTGCTAGGCACTTTTAACCAATATTGGCAACTCCAAGAGGCCCAGGAGATTCTCCTCCGTGATGATCCGGAGAGCATCTTTATCCCCTTCCCGGTTGTCGTGGATGAAATGGTGGAGGAATACCAACGGGATATCCCTTATATCCAGGCAACCCAAGGCATGGCGATCACCACGGCTTGTAAAGATCCGGTTGCCGCCATCAAATACCTGGATTATTTGATCCGGGAAGAAACTCAGCACTTGATTCAGTGGGGAATCAAAGGTGTCCATTATGAAGTCGACGCTAACGGCCATTTCTACCGGACGGAAGCCCAGATTAAGATGTTTTTAGACCCCGACTGGGTACGTGATGTCTTTGGGCGGCAATATTATTATAATTCCTTCCCCAATTTGCGGGGCATCGACGAAGACGGGAACAGTTTCATGCCTGACCGGCAACCGAACCTGATTTACGCCGACAGTCAACCCACCGAAAAAGAGGCGATGGACGCCTATGGGGTTAAAGCTTTCTCTGAACTCTATAATACCCCGATCGACAAAAAGTACTACCCACTCTGGACTGTTACCGTGCCAGCGGGTTCGCCGGCCCATATCGAACAGACCAGGATGAAGGATATTTTAAACGGTTATGTTCCCAAATTAGTAATGAGTAAACCAAACAGCTTTGAGAAAGTCTGGGATGATTATGTGAAAGATATCTCCGGATTAATGAAAGAACAGATCAAAGTCTATCAAGAACAGATCGACTGGAGAATGGAGAACTGGTAGATGATCCTCCTCTATACATAGCAAAGAGGGCGCTTTCACGGCGCCCTCTGCCAATTAAACAAAGCTTTTTGCGTTGTACCCTATCTAAAAGGTCCCAATACAATATATAGTGTTCGACTTATATTCAAGGGAATTGTCCTTTAAGGCAATTCCTAGTGGGCTATCAATATATTGTATTGGGATAGTTGAATCAAACAACAACGCAAAAAGCCCTAACATGATTAAGGAGCGTTGAAAACAGTGAAAACTCCTGTTTTAGCGGGCACAGTAATACCAATGAAGAAGAAATCTTTCTGGGCGACTCTAAAAAAACAGAAAGTACTCCTTTTCATGTCTATTCCTTTCATCATTCATATTATCGTCTTTAAATACATTCCGATTTGGGGATGGACTTTGGCTTTCCAGAATTACTGGCCAGGGAAAGGCTTTCTTCAGCAGGTGTGGGTCGGTTTGGATAACTTCCGCTGGTTGTTTAACGATCCCGTCTTTTACCAGGTGTTGCGTAACACTTTGGCGATGAGTATTATCCAATTAGTCTTTGGGATGCTTTCATCGATCACTTTAGCGCTGATCATTAATGAGGTCCGGATTGTAATTTTCAAGAAAACCGCCCAGACCATCTCCTATTTACCCCACTTCATCTCCTGGGTGGTGGCGGCCAATCTGGTCCGTGATCTTCTCTCCACGGATGGAGGTATTGTCAACGAGGTATTAATGAAGCTGAAGCTGATTGAAGAGCCCATTATGTTTTTAGGCATCCCCAAACTCTTTTGGTGGATTATTGGCGCAAGCTATGTTTGGAAAGAAGTGGGGTGGGGCGCCATCATTTATCTAGCCGCTATTGCCAGTATCGACCCGAATCTCTATGAAGCCGCTACCATTGACGGTGCCGGGCGATTAAGGCGGATTTGGCATATTACACTACCGTCGATTCAGCCGATCATCGTTATCCTTCTGATCATGAATATGGGTTATCTCTTAAGCAGTGGTTTTGAGCAACAATACTTGTTGCAAAACGGGAGGGTGATCGATTACGCACGGGTTTTCACCATCTACGAACTGGATTACGGTATAAAGATGATGCGCTACTCTTTTGCGACAGCGGTTGGTATTTTTCGGAGTGTCGTTAGTTTGGTTTTAGTTTTTGCCGCAAATTACCTCGCCAAACGACTGGGCCAGGAAAGACTATTATAGGGGTGATCCGATGAAAATGCGCAGAAAACACTGGACGAAGGAAGATCTGATCCTTAATTTGGTGGTTTATACCACCCTAATCTTTCTGGTGATTGTCACCCTCTACCCCTTCCTAAATACGCTGGCGGTTTCCTTCAACGACGCCCTGGACAGCGCGAAGGGAGGAATCTATTTACGGCCCCGGAAATTTACCCTCTATAATTACCAATCCTTATTGACCCGTAGCCAAATCTTTCATGCTTCCTTCATCTCGGTGCTCAGGACGGTGCTCTCCACGCTGTTTTGCACCTTCTCCACAGCCATGGTCGCCTATACGCTCAGCCGGAAGGAATTTGTGCTGCGTAAACTTTTTTCTTTCATTTATGTCCTGACCATGTACATTGACGGGGGCCTGATTCCTACTTATTTTCTAATGAAGGGTTTGGGTTTGACCAACAATTTCTGGGTCTACGTACTACCCGGATTGGTTACGGCTTTTAATCTGATTGTGATCCGAACCTATATCAATGGGCTGCCGGAAAGCCTGATCGAAGCAGCCCGGGCCGATGGGGCCGGAGAATTTACGATCTTCGTCAAAATTGTGCTTCCCCTTTGTAAACCGGTGCTGGCCACCATCGCCCTTTTTGTCGCTGTGGCCAACTGGAATTCTTGGTTTGATACCTTTTTGTACAATTCCTCCAACCCCAAACTGAGTACTCTGCAATATGAATTGATGAAAGTCTTACAAACCGCCAATAGTATGACTGGTTCCCTAGAGCAGGCCTTGTCCCAAGCGGCCGCGGGGACGGTCAATACGATTACACCAAGGGCGATCCGGGCAACGATGACCGTGATTGTAACGGTACCGATCGCGGTGGTCTATCCCTTCTTGCAAAAATATTTTGTCCATGGCTTAACTTTGGGTGGGATCAAGGAATAGGTGACGGGTTTTCATGCTTGTGCGGAGTGGCGGTCAATCATGGTGATTGAAGAAAATGGGATCTTGTGGTATAAATAAGATATTCACAATAACTGATTTTTAAAGTAATGGGGCAATGAACACCAAAAAGGCTGAAGGAGTCAAAGATGCTTATTCTGTATGATCTCAAATTAAAGTATAAGCTCTTTCTCGTCTATCTTTTCTGTGTTTTTTGCCCTATATTAATTATTAATCTTATATTTTACCACCATATGGTAACCAATGTCAAAGCCATCCAACAGAACTTTTACCGGCAGGCCGCGCAACGAACCATCAGCGGGATCGAGAGTGAATTGAAAACGGTGACTTCTTTATGTAACAGAATTTCCTTTGATAAGACCCTCTATGAAATGCTGGATCAGGAATTTCCCACCGACCTCGCCTATGTGGAGACCTACTACAACTATTTTTTGAACTATCTATTCATTAACGGGGAGTCCTATCGTCAGATTAATAAGGCGGTCCTCTATACCGATAATGACACTATTCTCCATTCCGGTTCAGTTTTTCGGATTGACGAACGCATCAAAAGCGAAGGTTGGTTGGAACAGGTGATCGAAGATCCCGAGAAGAACCATCTTCTGTACGGGGAAACTTATCATAAATCAGATAATTCCATCATTACCCCGCTTTACGTAGTGAAAGTCCTTAATATATACAAGGGACTGAATCGCTATTTGAAACTTATTCGGTTCAACTTGAATACGGAACGGTTGATCAATATCGTGACCGCCGAAAAACTAAAAGGCGGGATTCTCATCGTTGACCAGCAGGGAAAGCTTTTGTTTGCCGACCATAAACAGGCCCCTGACTGGCAATTAGAAGATTATTTACGGAAGCACAAAGGACAGCTGGTCACCGAAGAAATCCCCACCTTCGAGTGGACTTTGATTAGCCTGATCGATCAGCAGGAAATCAGCAAGGCATTACAGGAACCGCGGAATAACATTATCATGCTAACGACCATCAGTTTATTGGTGGCCTCGGTCATAATTGTGCTAATTTCCCATTCCTTTTACGACCGGTTAAACTCCCTGTCGGAGCATGTCAATAGTCTAGACCAGAAAGATTGCCAGCAATATACCGGGCCCCAGGGCAATGACGAGATTGGTATCTTAATCAAGGCTTTTAATAAAATGGTGGTGAAGATTCGCAGTTTAATCCATGATGTTTATGAAGCTAAGCTGGAACAATCCCGAATTAAACTGGAGAAGAAACAGGCCGAGTTAAATGCGTTACAGAGTCAAATGAATCCCCATTTTTTATATAATACCCTGGAATCCATCCGCATGCGGTCCGTGGAAAAAGGGGAAAAAGAAACAGCCGAGATGATTAAACGGTTGACTCGCTCTTTTCGGAGGATGAGTCGTTTTCGGCAGGAATGGGTGACCATTGAAGAAGAGCTTGGTTATATTGAAGATTTTTTGGCGATTCAGCAGTACCGCTTTGGCACGGAATTTCAATATACGATGGAGATCGAGCCGGCAGTTTTGGCGTGCAAAATACCCAAATTGGTGATTCAACCTTTTGTGGAAAATGCTTGTCTGCACGGGATTGGAGGCACCGATCGAGTGGGGCGGGTTGGAATCAACCTCCAATTAAGCGGAGAGAAGATCTTTTGTACGGTTCAGGATAACGGGATCGGTATTTCTGCGGAAAAATTGCGGCGCCTTTGGGCTGATATGAAAGCTGCGGAATCACGGGAGACGAATATTGCCATCCGTAATATTTATCAACGTTTAAGCCTCTATTACGGCGAGGATTTTAACCTCGTGATCGACAGTACGGAAGAGGAAGGAACAACCATTACTTTGGTTATTCCGGTGGGGGGAGTGGAATGTATAAAGTCATGATTGTTGACGACGAACCTAGTATCAGAACGGGGTTGCCGAAGATCATCGACTGGGAAGCCTATGACTTTTCCATCTCAGCGGTCGCGCGCAACGGTGATGATGCCGTGCATAAGTTGGAAAATAATTATCCGGATCTAATTATTACCGATATCAAAATGCCCATTCTAGATGGTTTTGGTCTGATTCACCACATCCGTAAGGAACTGAACGACGCCAAAATGTTTTTTATCATTTTAAGTTGCTATGATGAGTTTAAATTTGCCAAAAGGGCTTTGCAGTATAATGTGAAAAGTTTCCTAATCAAACCCGTTGACGAGGGGGAATTGATTACCCTGCTTGGTGAGATCCGGAAGGAATTGTCCCAAGAAAGTACGTTTGCTGATTTTTATTACGGACGGGTGGAAGCCTTCAGCCATCACTACTTGGCCATCGAGGAATTTAAATTACTGGCTGAGGCCATCGAAAACAACCGGACAGCCGAGGTAAAAATGCTGATCGCCACGATCTTCCACCGGTTTGAACTGGAAAAACTCCATCCTAATATTGTCCGGACCCATCTGGGTAATTTTCTGATTAACATCTGTACTCTGGTTAAAGAGATGGGCGGGACGGTTGAGGCCATTAACAGTAAGGAGAGATTGATGGCGGTCCATATCAGTAACCTAAATGTCACCCGTCTCCAAAATCTTTTCGTAGATTTAGCCCTCAATTGCGCCCAATACATTAGTGATTTGAAGAAATCATCTAGTATTGTCAATCAAGTAAAGCAGTATGTTGAAAAGCATTATGCAAAAAACCTCAAACTGAAAGAAATGGCCGAGCTCCTCTACATGAACCCCGCTTATCTCGGACAATTATTTAAGAAGGAAACCGGGATCCTCTTTAGTCATTATGTGAATGATAAACGTTTGCAAAACGCGAAGAAATTGCTACTCCGCACGGATTTACCCATTTACCAGGTGGCTGAACGAGTCGGCTATCAAAACGTGGATTATTTTATCTGTAAGTTTAAAGAGCGCGAAAACTGCACCCCTCTGGAGTATAAAAATAGCCAACGCAAGTTTGAAAAATTTAGCGAAAGACCAAGGGGATGGGCGTAGCCTCACCCCTTAATCCCTCCGGCCATAATCCCCGAGATGATGCGTTTTTGGAAGATGATATAGATGATAATCATGGGAACAGCGGCAATCGTCGTCCCAGCCATGAGCATTTCGTATTTGGTAAAGTACTGGCCTTGAAAGACTTGTAAGCCCACTTGAATTGGCATTAATTCCTTCCGGCTGAACATGATCAAGGCCCACAGGTATTCGTTCCAGGTGGACATGGCAGTAAAGATTAGCACAGTCATCCAGGACGGTTTGGAGAGCGGAATCATTATCCGGCTAAAAATCCGGAACTTACTGCACCCGTCAATAATGGCGGCTTCTTCGAACTCCTTGGGAACGCCCTCAAAGAAGCTCTTGAGAATAAAGATGGAAGTGGCCAGTCCGCCGCTGATCAAGGGGAGGATATACCCGATACGGGTTCCGGTCAGTTGATACTTGTTCATCAGTAAATACAAGGGAATGAAGGAACCGGGAATTGGGATCATCAGGGAGCCAATGAGAATATAGAAGATTATTTTCTTGCCCGGAATCCTCAAGCGGGCAAAACCATAGGCACCCAGGGTGGAAATGAGCCAAACACCAAGCATCGTTAAGGCAGTGTAGAACCCACTGTTGAAGAAGTACACCCCAAAATCCGCTTGTTTCCAGGCGGTAATATAATTATCAAAGCGCCATTCCTTAGGAAACAGACTGTAACTGGTAAAGGCCTCTTGCGTTCCTTTGAGGGAAGTTGAGATCATCCAGAGGATGGGGAAAAGGCAGATTAAACTAACCCCAAGTAAAAACAGTTCTTTGATGATGTTGAAATTTCCGGTGGTATATGGTTTTCTTGATCCTGAGTCTTTCATCTGCATTTCCAGCTTGACTTTACTTTGCTCCTTAATACTTATCATTAAAAATCCCCCCTATAAACAAAACAGTTGTTAACGCTACAGCCAAACCCACCACGCTCATATCCCTTAATTATTGCGGCGGGCGGCTTCAATTTGGAGCATCGACAAAATCAACAGAACCAGTCCAAACAGGGTAGATAACGCGCTGGCGTAACCGTAATTATGGCTCCTAAAGCATTCGTTATAGATCGTCATCACCGGTACCTGAGTGCTGAAACCAGGACCACCGTTGGTCATGGCGACAACCAAAGGAAACATCTGCATCGCACCGAGGACAGTTAGGATCGTCACCACCGTGATTACCGGGCGTAAGATCGGGACCACGATCCGCAACAAGATCTGCCTTCCATTAGCGCCGTCTACCATGGCGCTCTCAATAATTTCCCGGGAGATGCCCTTGAGTCCGGCGAGAAACAGGAGAAATGAATAGCCGAAACCACTCCACATGGAGGATACGGAGACCGCGAGCAAGCTAAAAACGGGATCGCTTAGCCAGGCACGGGTTAAAGTACCCAAACCAATTACTTCTAATAGATAGTTGAGAATTCCGCCGTAGGGATCAAAAATCCATTTCCAGATGTACCCGACGACGAGTGGCGAGAGAATGGTCGGGATGTAATAGACTACTTTATACAAGCCTTCAGCTTTGGCACCCCGCTCAACTAAGAAGGCTAAGAGTAGCGAGAAGGATTGCATGACGACCACAGCGATGAACGCGAGTTTAAAGGCGTTCCCCAACGAAATCCACCACTGGGGATCACCGCTGAAGATTATTCTGAAATTACGTAATCCCACCCACTCCATGTTAGGAGACATTCCGTCCCACTTGAATAAGGATAAGTGGATCGTACGGAGAATCGGATAGAGACTGAATAATGAAAAAAAGATGATGACCGGTAAGATAAAGAGAAAATTCCCCAAATAATCCTTCGTTCGGCGTAAGGATTTTTCTCCCCAGTACTTGACCATTGTTCTTCCCCCCTGACTTAAGCTTTTGCCATTAAGTAACTAATAAAGATGAGGCCTGCGGGGCGGGAGTGTTTTCCCCGCCCCAGAGCCTTGAACCAGCCCTGCTTATTTTAACAAAGCGTTTTTCCAAACCTCGTTAATCTCTTTTACTACTGCAGCCGGGGTTTTCTGGCCCAACATGATGGATTGGATCCCGCGGATAATGGTCGTATCTACTTCGCCGGGTCGGCCCACAAGACCGACATTGGGGATGATCCGTCCGGTGTCGTCGGCAAATTCGCCGATCCCACCCTCCAGCTTAACTTTTTTCGTTACTTCACTGCTAGCCGGTAGGTTGAAACTTTCCATCGCATATTTGCCCTGTTGTTCCGGGGCGGTGATCCATTTTAGGAAATCCACAGTTTCTTTCCGGTATTTGCTGTCCGCATTGACACAAAGGACCGCACCATAGCCACCCTGCACATAGACGGGATATTTACCGGCGGAGGGCGGTAACATCGCTCCCACGCTGGGGATCAAGTCAGGATTGGTATTTTTCAAGACACCAAAGGTCCAGGAACCGTTATACATCATAGCTGCTCTGCCCATGGCAAAGAGGCGTTCCGCATCGGGGTTATCCCAAGTGGCCATCCCGTCGGCGTACATCCCCGCATCACGCATATCGGCAAAGACCTGGAAGGTCTTGACCCAGTCTGGATCGGTAAACATTTTACCTTCGTTCTGGGCGGCTAGCATGCCTGCTTCGCCCATGATGTTCCAGGCGTAAACTTCCCAGAGGCTGATCCCAAGCCACGTGCCAAAACCGGCGGCAAAGGGAGTGATTCCTTTGGCCTTCAGTTGTTTACCGGCGCTGATAAACTCCGACCAAGTTTGGGGCGGATTGTTCGGATCAAGACCGGCCTTTTTGAAGAGGTCTTTGTTGTACAGAATCTGCATGTTGTTGGAATCAAGGGGTAATCCGTATAAACCTGGTGCTGCTCCGTAATGATTTCCTTCGGTAAAACTGATATTAGCTAAGAGGGACGGGATATAATTCCCACGTTCGGCTTTGGACACGTCTTTGTCCAGGTTGTACATGCCACCTGCTTTAATCCAGCGGGCTTTGGCGTTGATCTTGGCTGGGTCGGCGCTGCCGTTGGAGACATAGATGTCCGGCGCTGTACCCGCCTGAATCGCGGCTTCAATTTTCTGTTCTACTTCCTGATCGCCAGGGAACAATTGGACATCCACTTTGACACCGCTCTTTTTCTCATACTCGCGGGCAAAGTCTTGCATTAATTCGTGGCGATCGGTTAAGTAATGCCAGAAGACAATGGTTTTTCCGGCGCCCAGCGCGATGGGGGCGAACAGCGCACAGATCATACTAACCAATAAAACCAAGGAAAGGGACTTCTTCATAATTTCTTCCTCCTTCATTTTTTGGGATCATGGGATAACAACTCGTGGGACCCTTTGTTTTCCAGGCCTCACCTCCAACGCGTTATCTTCTATCTAAAACCGCGGTAATTTTGATTTCCTGCCCCGGAGGTAACTGGGTGAGTAATTCCCGTTTGATCAGCACCTGTTCTCCTGGGGCTTGGTCCTTTAGCAAAAGGCCGTTCAGCTTGACCACCCCAATCTGATAGGTGCCATAATCAAGAAGCTTTGGGTTTTCATAGGTCACCGTTAGTTTGCGTCCCGCGAAGACCGTGGTGATCGACGAGGTGTTTTCTGCGGGGAAATCTGCTTTGGTTAATTTGGGCACCAAGCATAAGTCCCCAAGGATACCTTTCACCCCGAAGGCTTCTGTTACCAGTGTTAACAGATACCAGCTGGCGGAACCGGTTAGATAATGGTACAAACCGCGGCCTTGATTATCCATATATTCGGGGATCCCCGGGTAGATCCGGCACTGAGCAAAATCGCGGCAATGACGGTAGAGGGTAGCTAGGACGAAATGGCCTTGGTGGACAAAACCCCGTTTATATAAGGCATAGGCATACATGATCGCCATGTGGTTGAAGACCGAGCCGTTTTCTTTGTGCCCATAAGCGTAGGCAAAACCACGCCCCAGCTCAAGCTCATGCTCGCCAAAATCGGTGTTCAGACGGTACCCACCGGCTTTTGGGTCTAACAAATACTGGTCGGCCGCTTGAATAATCTTCTGCACCTGGCTGGTGGTGGCCACGCCCGACATCACGGTAAAAACCTGACCGGTTAGGGTCATCCTGACCCCGGTTGGATGGTCGCCTTCGACACGTTTGCCATCATTGTCATAATAGCCATTGAACCAGGCAAAGCCCTTCGCGTTCTCCAGCCATTCCTGTTTACGCAGGTGCTCCATTAGCCAATCGGCTTTGGCGGTTAAATCGGCGATTAAATCATCGATTTTCACCTTCACTTTTTTGCCGCCAATGGTATGCTGGCAAGCGTCGAAGTATCGATTGAGGAGCGTTCTTTTCGCCACGACCGAATCGTAGTCCAGCTTACCGTGAAGTGAATCGAAGAGGATCAACATTTCAGCCGCCAATTCGATGGTCGTGCAACCTTCACGGTCACGGAGCGCCTGGAGTAAGCCGGTCAGCTCCCGGAGATTACCGGCATAAAAAGCGGTGAAAGCGACTGTTTCGCCCTTTTCCGCCGCCTGATCCAGAGCATCATTCCAGTCCGCATCTTCCAGCCGGAGATTATTATGGTCGCCCACATTGAAGAAGGCGGTCACATTTTGGAGGAGGAGATGTTCTAAAATGGTACCGTGATAGATCTGCCCGTTTCGGTCTTGCTGGACAAAGCCATCGGCGACGGACCATACTTGATCCAAGGCCTGCGCCCGGTGGGTATGGTGATCTTTGAAATAAGTCTGTTCTTCAAGGAGAAAAGCTAAATCCCCGGTTAAATCCAGATAGAGTTTGGTGGTTATAAGTGGCCAGGCGCCATGGTCACTCCAGATTCGTGAAATGTTGTTCCGATCGGCGATGAACTCCCCTGGTTCGTTTCCGATGATCGTTGCATTACTGCCGTCAATACGTACTCCGGCAAAATTATTCCAGAGGAGGCGGCGGACGTCCGCAGCTTCGATCAATAACAAGGCCAGACAATCCTGCCATAAATCCCGCCAGCCGCGCCCCCCTCGACCATAGTCATGGTAGGGGAGGAAAGAACAACCGTAAATGCGGCGGAGAACCGGTTGGAGCGTTACCCATTTCAGCCAGGAATCAAACTCCCCATCGCCGGAGCGAAAAGACAGTTTGTTTAGTTTCTCCTGCCACCAGTGGCTATTTTCTTGCCAAAATCGGTCAAAGGCGTCCTCTGTTCCGTATTTTTGGGCCAAGGCTGTAAAATCGGTGTCAGCGGCACCAATCGCCATAATAATAAGGAAGGTTTTAGTCTCATCGGGCTTGAGCTGTACCGGCGCAAAACGGAGTGCGCCGATGGCTTCATACCCAGCCATTTGCTGGTTGGGTCCGCCAAAGGAAGCGGCGCGATCGACGATCTTTTCCGGCCAGTCCAAAGAACCTCCGGCCCCGATGAATTCTTCCAAGACTGGGCAGAAACCCACCGGTGATTGGCCATCACCTTCGGCACCCAGCACTGCGTAGGCCACCCGGTTCTCCCGGTGACTCCTTTCATCAAAGGAAAGGGTAGGGGAGACGACGACGCCGTATTGGTTGGTGGAGATCCGTTGTAGTAGGGAGGTGACATGCCGATGATCCCTGAGGTGATCGGCGGACCGCCCGTAAAGAGGTATCGCTGCTGTTGGCGTAAACGCCAGCTCCTGATCGCCGGTGTTGCTGATTTTTACCTTCATGAGTTCAACCTGATCTTCATTGGTGGGCACGAAATTAGTTATTTCACATTTAAACTGAAGCTTTTTATTCTCCCGGGTGATCTGGTGCCACAAGCAGCCTGCCTTCAGGCTAACCGTTTCATCTTTTTGGTTTAGGAGTTGTGCCGGCCCATTCCCAGTGATCGACCAGGGACCGTACCCCTCGAAATTGAGCCAGAAATTCCGGCCGGATTTTGTATTATGGAGATCCTCTGCCGAAACCGGGGGCAATAAAAAGTGGTGTTGTCCGGTTTTGCTGTCCCCGTGTAAGCGGGGCGTGATCGCCGACATCATCCCAGCCTCGTTGGCGAGGGGAAAGTACAAATAATTTGTTGTTTCCGGTTGGCCTAAAGTAAAATCCCCGTTCCCAAGGAAGGTCCAACCCTTAACCTGCTTTTGCTCTGACATTTATCCGATCCCTTTCTTTATAAACATTACTGGAACTTAACGTAAACTGGATTAGGCGAAAAAAACATCAATCCGTGGGATCATCCCCGCCCTAATCTCCTCGGCCAGCGGTGATGGAACGATGTTCCCTTCAAGTTCAATCACTTTACCTTCTGCGGTACGGAGCCGGAAACCTTGGATGTTGACCCGGCAAGGTCCGAAGGTATCACCCCGCTTTGGATTGTGGTAGACGACCAGGCTTGCCCCAAGGAAACGGTAAGCGTAGGTATTAGCCGGGATGTTCAGCGTTTCACTGTGGGTAGGGTTGAATTGAAACTTTACCTCCTGCGGTTCGACCGTAAAGAAATCGCTGCGTAAAAACGGTTGCGGCGCAAAGCAGAGTTTCGTTTCTTCCCACCGGAAAGGTTGGGCGCCAAAGGAGAGGAAAGCCCAGATACTAAGGAACTCAGCGGTGGAACCGCTTAACCGGGCGATATAACCCCGTCCGTGATTGTCCTGATCTTGGTTGACACTACTGAGGATAAAAGAGCTGTTCTCCAAGATACTCCGACCATAAACCTCAGGATTCAGATAAGGAATTAGGGTGGACTGAGCCGCCCCATAGAACTCATCAATGAGGCCGGACTGGAGCAAGGCCAGGAGATATTTGTACTCCATATGCAGCCAAATGGAGCCATTCTCCAGCCACCCCGGAGAAAAAGCTCTCGCCCGGCCGATGGTAAAAGGTTCGCTGCTCAAGTCGGCATTTACCCGGTACATCTCCAGGGTTTGATCGTATAATGGGCTGCGCGCAATGTTTTCGTGTAAGCGCTGGGCTGCTTCCCGGTTGTCCAGAATCTTCAGTGCTCGGACCTGTCCTTCTAAAAAGAGGGGGAGGGGATGGTGACTGAAGGCCGTGGCTTCGAGATAGGGAAGTCCGTCCGGGGAGAGTTCACCGGTCAACCGGTACTCGACCGGAAGGTTGGTATAGTAAGTATCAAAGAGGCCGTTTTCCCGATTGTTGGCGGCGGCCACGGCAGTCTCCAGCTTCACAGCTGCTTTCCGGAAAAATGCGTGTAAATCCGTACCAGCGATTTTCTGCTCCGTTCCGGCAAAACCAAAAAAGACGGTTTCTCGGTACTGCTCGCGAAGAGAAGAGGCTGCTGCCCAGTACGCTAGTGCAGCATTTTCGGTGGCGGGCAGATTCGCTTTTACATCGCTTTGATGATCCGGCGGCAAGTCAACGGTCAACTGTTCGGCGGTGAGCAGATGTTTCAAGCCTTGGTAAAAGTCATAAACCTCCGTTGGTACCGCCAAGGCGAACGCACCACCGGAGGTTTA
>ENA-UOOK01002108-UOOK01002108.1-fermentation-metagenome-genome-assembly--contig:-NODE-2108-length-25019-cov-24.294023_pt1 | contig 25019 bp, 27 predicted proteins | sample MGYA00245777_ERZ724023 | MGnify/ENA primary metagenome ERZ724023 (study PRJEB28704, sample SAMN03018312) | fermentation metagenome | biome: anthropogenic terrestrial biome; feature: soil... | reverse complement strand
ATGAGTTTAAACTTGATTTAAATGGAAAAGTATGTATGGATGTTGGAGCATCTACCGGCGGCTTTACAGACTGCATGCTTCAACATGGGGCTGCAAAAGTATATGCAGTAGATGTTGGCTATGGCCAGTTTGATTGGAAGCTTAGAAACGACCCAAGGGTTACATGTATGGAAAGAACGAATATAAGGTATGTTAAACCAGAAGATATTGGTGAATTGATAGATTTTGCTTCTATTGATGTATCCTTTATATCATTAAGATTAGTTTTGCCGGTAGTTAAAAGCTTGTTAAAGCAGGACGGCGAAATTACAGCTTTAATAAAACCGCAGTTTGAGGCTGGCAGAGATAAGGTTGGAAAAAAAGGTGTTGTACGTGATAAAGAAACACATTTTGAAGTAATAAAAAATGTTGCTTATTATGCAGCAAGCATTGATCTTCTCCCCTACAAATTAACATATTCACCAGTAAAGGGGCCTGAAGGGAATATAGAGTATTTATTATACATGATTAATAATATGAATTTCAACAATATGAGCTTCAACGAATTAAATATTGAAAATATTATAAAAAAGGTTGTTGAAGAATCGCATAAGAGTTTATAATAGTAAGTACAGATATGTTTAATGGCGGTGAAAAAATGATTAACGCAGGAATAATTGTTAATATGGATAAGAGTGGCAGCTTAGAGCTTACAAAGGAAATGGTTGAATGGTTTGAAAGTAATGGGAATAATGTTTTACTTATGGAGCAAACAGCCATTTCAATTAATAGACAAGATATAGGATATGCAAAAATAGATTTGTACAAAAAGTCAGATATATTATTTGTTATAGGTGGTGATGGGACTTTACTTAGAGTAGCAAGGGAAGTTGCTGCAATTGGGATACCAATTCTTGGCATTAATATGGGACATCTTGGGTTTATAGCTGAAGTAGAGGTAAAGGATATTTTTTCATCATTAAGAAAAGTTCTAGATAATGACTATAAAATAGAAGAGCGAATGATGATTGAGGCAAGTATTTATAGGCAGTCGAGTATTGTTAAAAGATTTTATGCTTTAAATGATATTTGCTTTACAAAAGGTGCACTATCAAGAATTATAAAATTAGATACATATGTAAATGATGAATACGTAAATACTTATAATGCTGACGGTCTGCTTATTTCAACTCCCACTGGTTCCACAGCATATTCATTATCTGCTGGTGGTCCAATTGTTTGCCCCAATGTAAATGTTATGATAATTACTCCAATTTGTTCACACTCGTTAAGTTCAAGGGCAATTATTGTTTCTAAAAATGATGTTATTTGTGTGGATGCTTTTGATAATGATGATAGTGTATATTTAACTGCTGATGGTCAAGAGGGATATAGACTATGGCAGGATGATAAAGTTTATATTAAAAGATCAAGTTTTACTGCTAAATTTATCAAGGTATCTAATTTAAGTTTTTATGATGTTCTTAGAACTAAATTAAAAGGATAGCTTTACAATTGGAAGAAAGGGGTTATTCAAATGAAAATTACCAGACATGCACGAATATTAGAGATTATTGGTCAGAAAGATATTGAAACTCAGGAGGAACTTGTAGATGAGCTAAAAAAACTTGGCATGGATGTTACACAAGCAACAGTTTCAAGGGACATAAAGGAATTAAAATTAATTAAAGTTTTATCTAATAATGGGAAATACAAATATGCAGCAATCAACCATGGTGAGAACATACTTTCCGAAAAATTAGTAGGGATTTTTGCTCAAACGGTCATACATATAGACTATGTTAATAATATTATTGTTTTAAAGACAATAGCAGGGTCTGCACCAGCAGCAGCAGAGGCAATTGACTCATTGGGCTGGGAAGGAATAGTTGGAAGTGTTGCAGGAGATAATAATATATTTGTTTTAACTCGCTCTGATGAAAAAGCGCAGGAATTGGTAGTGAAATTTAAAAAACTTCTTAATGAATAGGAGGGAAGTTAATGCTCCTAGAACTTCATATAAAAGATTTTGCTCTTATAGATTCGGCAGACTTAAAATTTGAAAAAGGCTTAAATATATTAACAGGCGAAACAGGTGCAGGCAAATCCATAGTAATAGATTCTGTAAACTTTATAATGGGGGATAAGCAAAGCAGGGACATAATAAGGACAGGGGCTGAAAGTGCTTATGTTGAGGGAGTTTTCGATGCTAATTCAGAAGAAACTTCACATATATTACAAGAAAATGGTATAGATGAAGAGGATGTACTAATAATCTCAAGAGAAATAAATCAAAATGGAAGAAGCATATCAAGAATTAATGGCAAAACAGTTACTGTTTCATTATTAAAACAGGTAATGAAATATATAATTGATATATATGGTCAGCATCAGCATCAGTCATTATTAGATGAGCAAAACCATATTCAGATACTTGATTCATTTTGTGGATCTAGTATTATTGAAATTAAAAAACAATATAAAGCACTTTATGAACAAATAAAAGAGATAGAAAATCAAATTGATAGGATAAATTTAGATGAAAAAGACAGGCAAAGAAAATTAGGATTGCTTTCCTACCAAATCAATGAAATAAATGAAGCTAAATTAAAACCCAATGAAGATGAGGAATTATATAAAAAAAGGGAAGTCTTAGCAAATGCTGAGAAAATTTATTCATCATTATCTAATGCTTATAACATATTGTACTCATCAGAAGAGCAAAACTCATCCTATGATGGTATAGGATCATCTATTGGATATTTGGAAGGTATTGAAAAGTATGATGAAAAATTAGAAAACATAAAAAATGAACTTAAAGACGTATATTATAATTTAGAGGGAATTGTAGATGAAATAAGGGAATATAAAGATAACATTGATTTTGAACCGGATGTATTAAATCAAGTTGAAATTAGGCTGGATTTAATAAACAGCTTAAAGATGAAATATGGAAATTCCATTGAAGAAATTTTGGCATATTGTGAGAGAAGCAGCTCAGAATTAAATGAACTTGTCAATAATAATCAAACTATTGACAAGTTAAGCCAAAAGAAGAAGGATGGATATATTAAATTAAATAAACTTGCAGAGGATATTTCTAAAATAAGAAAGGAAGTTGCTGTTAAGCTTGAAGACAGAATAGAGGAGGAATTAAGATATCTTGGGATGGACAAGGCCTCTTTTAAAATTGTTGTAGAAGATAATGAAAGTTTAAATGAAGATGGAAAAAACAAGGTTTATTTTATGATGACAGCAAATGTTGGAGAGCCATTAAAGCCTTTAAGCAAAGTAGCATCCGGTGGCGAACTTTCAAGGATTATGCTTGCAATAAAAAGCGTTATTGCAGATGTAGATAGTATCCCAACTCTAATATTTGATGAAATTGATACTGGTATAAGCGGCAGGGCAGCTCAGGCAGTAGCTGAAAAGATGTGCCTTATTTCTAAAAATCATCAAGTTTTATGTGTAACTCATTTACCTCAAATAGCTTCAATGGCTGATGTACATTTTAAAATAGAAAAAAATATAATTGATGGAAAAACTTATACTAATGTACTTAAGCTTGACAATAAGGGACAAACAGAAGAGCTGGCAAGAATGTTAGGGGGAGCAATATTAACAGATTTAACCCGAAAACATTCAATTGAAATGAAAAGTTTGGCAAATGATTTAAAGGGCAAAATCCGAAAAACGTAAAAATATTTAAAAGGTGGAAGAAAACTTCCGCTTTTTTTTATGAAAAATAAAATTATTTGGCACATTTTAACGCTTTATTTAAGGTATAATATGAATTTTCATAAGCTGTAATTGTTGTGAAAAATTCTCTTTCCTTGCGATGATTCATTTTTCCATTTATTGCGGCGAGTAGAACATCTTTGCAAACGGGAAAAGTGAATGGAATATATTTTTCTTATCTCCGCGGTGAATTAAATCTAAATTATGAATTACAGTATATATAAATGAGGCTCACATATTATTCTATATCAAATTTTATTTTTGATTTTTTAACTGCTAGTATTATTGGAAATGCTACTGCAGCACTAACTCCTCCTTGAATTAAATTGCCCACAATTGACCCTAAAGCTGTAGCCATCCCATATAAAAAATATTCATAAACAAAATATCCAAATACCATCCAAAGGGCTGCAACTGATGATGCTATTATTACTGAATTTTTTTTCAAGCTTCCATCCCCGTTTTTTCTTACTAATGATGCACAAATTAAACCTTCAACACCTTTTATAACAAGTGTTCCTAAGGTAAAAGCAGGATACCCAATTAAATCTGCAATTGCTGAACCAACTCCACCTGCAATCACTGCTGTTCTTTTTCCTATTAATGCTGCAATAATAAATATAAATATGTCTCCAAAATTAACATATCCTTCCCCAGTAGGTATCCTTATTATCATTGTTGCCACAGTAACAAGTGCAATAGACATAGCAGTATAAACAATTTTTTTAAGAGTTTTTGACATTTTATCCCCTCCACATTAAAACTGCCAGGTGATGGCTTCCCAGCAAGTTTATTCATCTATTGACTATACTATACATTATAAATGTTATTATTAAAATGTACAAAAGTTAGAAATTTAACCATGACAGTTGTGAGATGAAATACTTACTTAAATTTAGTTTATCGTTAAAAAAAATTCCCATGCATTAAATGCATAGGAATTTTTTAATTGGTTTCACAAAATTATTTTGCAAAATGTCTTCTTATAGCTTTACCAATTTCAACTACTAAAAGAGGAGATAATACTAACAAAACAACAGTATCAGCATGGCTAAAATCAAGCAGCTCTACCTTAAATACTCTTCTAGTGAAAGGAGTAAAGAGTACAACAAATTGAATTGCTGCTGAAATAACAGTTGCCCAGTTTAAATACTTGTTTCCAAACATGTGGTTAAATATTACAGATTTATTTTCATATCTCATATTATATGAATGTACGAGTTGAGATAAACTTAAAATAAAGAATGCCATTGTTCTTCCAACTTTTTCATCGCCCGTTGACTTCCATCCATAATAAAAACCTGTCAGTGTAATAAATCCAATAAAAATCCCCTCAAGTGCTATTCTTAATCCCAGTCCTTTTTCAAATAAACCATCAGATTGACTTCTTGGAGATTCATCCATAACTCCTTCCTCAGGAGGTTCCATACCAAGAGCTAATGCCGGAAGACTGTCTGTTACAAGGTTAACCCATAGTATATGAACTGGAAGGAGTGGCTCTGGCCATTTTAAAAGTATAGCAAGGAATAGGGTTATAATTTCACCTATATTGCAGGATAATAAATAAGTAATTGATTTTTTTATATTAGAAAAAACTGTTCTTCCTTCTTCAACAGCAGATACAATTGTTGCAAAATTATCATCTGTAAGAACCATGTCAGCAGCTTCTTTTGCTACGTCTGTTCCTGTTACACCCATAGCTGCTCCTATATTAGCTATTTTAAGTGCAGGTGCATCATTAACACCATCTCCAGTCATAGCTACTACATCACCGTTAGCCTTCCATGCCTTAACAATTCTTACCTTATGCTCTGGTGATACCCTTGCATAAACTGAAATATCTTTTACATTTTTTATAAGCTCTTCATCAGTCATATCGTCAAGTTCAGCACCTGTTATTGCCCTGCTATTTTTCTCTAAAATTCCAAGCTTTGAAGCAATAGCTACAGCTGTTGCTTTATGGTCTCCCGTAATCATAACTGGCCTAATTCCAGCTTTTTTACATACCCTAACTGCATCCTTTGCCTCTTCCCTTGGAGGATCCATCATTCCAACAAGACCTGCAAAAACAAGTCCTTCTTCTGCATGCTCCTTATCAATATTATCAACTTTTTTAAATGCAGCTGCTAAAACTCTTAAAGCACCTTTTGCCATTTCTTCATTTTCATTTTTTATTAATTCCATATCTTCAGGGGTTAAATCTCTAATTCCATTTTTATCAATAATATATTTACATTTAGAAATAAGTATATCAGGAGCACCTTTAACATTTACATCGAATCCATCCTGAACCTTATTAAATGTAGTCATAAGTTTTCTATCAGAATCAAAAGGAATTTCATCTACCCTTGGATATTCTTCATCAAGTTTTCTCTTATCAATATTAGCCTTAAGTGCTAAGTCAATAAGTGCTGTCTCAGTAGGGTCTCCAATAGTTTTAATGTTTTCCCCATCTTGAACTATTTGAGTATCATTGCAAAGATTTATTATTTCAACTACTTTCTTTGCATCCATAATATCATCTGCATACCCATCCATAGTAAAGACTTTCATTACAGTCATTTTATTTTGTGTAAGAGTTCCTGTCTTATCAGAGCAAATAACTGTAGCACATCCAAGAGTTTCAACAGCTGGAAGTTTTCTTATTATGGCATTTCTTTTAATCATCTTTTGAACACCAACAGCAAGCACAATTGTTACAACTGCTGGAAGTCCCTCTGGAATAGCAGCAACTGCAAGTGATACTGCTGTCATAAACATTGGCATTGCAGGTCTTCCTTCTAAGATACCAACAATGAACATAACTGCACAAATTACAAGAGCACCAATTCCTAAGTACTTTCCTACTTCTGCCAGTTTATTTTGAAGAGGTGTTTTCTCTTCCTCTGTGTTTGAAATCATATCTGCAATTTTGCCTATTTCTGTATCCATCCCAGTGGCTATAACAACGCCTTTTCCTCTGCCGTATGTAACCATAGAGGACATAAAAGCTATATTTTTTCTATCTCCTAAAGGAACTTTTTCATCATTAATTAAATTTGCATTTTTTTCAACTGGAACCGATTCTCCTGTTAAAGAGGATTCTTCAATTTTTAAATTTGATGACTCAATAATTCTTAAGTCCGCCGGAACATATTTCCCAGCTTCAAGTAAAACTATATCTCCAGGGACAAGTTCTCTTGCAGGTATTTCCATAGATATCCCATCTCTTATAACGTTAGCTGTTGGAGCAGCCATTTTCTTAAGTGATTTTAAAGATGCCTCAGCCTTATTTTCCTGAACAACTCCTATAATAGCATTTACTATAACAACCATAAGTATTATTATTGCATCGGCAAGCTCACCTGTAAGTCCAGATATTACTGCAGCTACAATAAGTATTATAACTAAAAAATTATTAAATTGTTCAATGAACTTTTGAAAAGTGTTTTTTCCTTTTACTTCTTTAAATTCATTGAGTCCATAATCCTCTAGTCTTTTCTGTGCTTCATCTTTTTTAAGTCCATTTTTTGTCGTTTTAAGTTTTTCCATTGATTCTTCTTGAGATAAATTGTAAAACAAATCCATTCGTTCAGCCTCCCCTATATTATTTATTATTTCATACAAAAAGACCTTTATCCATAATTATGGATAAAGGTCTTACTCACAAGAAAACCTTGCCAACCGACCGGGACAAACCGTGATGACGATCGGTTAATGCTGCTGCAGAGTTACTCCCCTTTAATGACTAAATTATACCATTTCATATGCTTATGTCAATATGTTTTCATGTATAATTGCAAAATAATTTTTGTACTTAATATCATTAATTGCAATCTTTCCCATCATAGATGATATGAAATCACTTATATGATAAAAAATACGCTTAAAAAAAGGCACTGATTTATAATCTTTTACTGCATACAAGTCCTCTTCAATTTGATTACCATCAACTGCATTTTTAATAACAACTTTGCCTATTTTCTCATCCTTCATAATTTTTCTAGGAAGCTTTTTATTTTGAATGACAGCTGTTTCTATTTTATCAGATTCCATCATTGGTATTGATAAATCATTTGTGACTTTACCTTCAAGAACTCCTCCCTTATAATATTTATTTTTTATATTAAAAGCAGTTCCTTTTTTATAGTACATTTTATTTTTATATATTTCTTCACCATATTTTAAAATATTATTGCTTTCAGTTTCTCTGCTTTTTTCTGTGCTGCACCCCAACACCACAGATATATATCTAATAGGCATTACATTGTTTTTTGAAATATTTTCTGTGCCTACAAGACAATATCCAGCAGCACTTGTATGACCAGTTTTTAGTCCATCAGCATTAGAATTTATCTTTAACAATCCATTTGTGCTTTCATATTCAGTGTCATTGTACTTATATGTCTTTTGTGATGTTATATTTAAAACATCAGGATACTTTTTAATCAATGTTTCAGCAAGGATTGCAGTATCATAAGCTGTAGTAACATTGTATGTATTTCCTTCTGTAAGCCCTGTTGCATTAATATATTTTGTTTTATTCATCCCAATTTCCTTAGCTTTTTTATTCATTTCGTCAATAAATGATAATCCTGTTTTCATTTCATAATAATGTTGAAGTGCCATAGCACTGTCATTAGCAGAAACAATTAAAAGAGTGTATATAAGATCTTTTAATTTAATAGTTTCATTTCCTTTAAGTCCAATACCATCTATATATTCATTTTTATCCAAATTACAATTCAAAACTATTTCTTCATCCATATCAATTTTATTTTCTTCAATAAAATCTCTAATAACAAAATAGGTCATCAATTTTGTTATTGATGCTTGTGGAAGAATTTCATCTTTTTTATTTTCATAAAGTATTCTTCCTGTTTTATAATCAATTAAAACTGCCGCCTTATAATCCTTTTTCTCCCCTCCATAAGCAAACGTATTAAAACACACAATAAATGCCATAAACATAACTAATATTTTCTTCTTCATATACTCCACTCACCTTTAATGCAAAAATTAGATTCTTTCTACATAAAATTATACACCACTTTTTATAATGGAAAATGGAGAATTGATAATACTGTTGTAAATTTTGCAACAGTTCAAAATGAAGGCTCTAATTCTCCTTCTAAAAAGATGTTTTTTATGTTTTCAATTTTAGATATCTTTACCATAATAAAAAGGTGGATTGTAACCTACCATGCATCTGTGAGATAAGGTACAATCCACCTTTTTATTTGACGCTGCCCACTAATAGTATTCTTATACTATTTTTTATAGTTAATATAGATTTTATTCATTGCCGAATATATAATTGTCTTTTCATCTGGGGAAATCATCATCCCCCAATTGGGTCTATACAATTCCTTAGCAGTTGCCAAGTATTCCTTGATAACTAAATCTTTATCCAATTTTCCTTATATCACTACAATGTTCCCTATAGGTTAGTATATACAAATACTGTGCCGGCTTTTATTATATAATTTGTTGTAACCTTTTAAAGTTGCTGCCTTTTGAGCACTTCTTTGTTCACTAATTTTTGTAAGCTGCTTAATATTGTCAATAGTAAACTTATAATAGCTCTCTATATATGCTTTTATAGTGTTATCACTTTGAGATAATATATTATCATATGTTTGAAAATCTTTCAAAAGCATTCGTGCATCGTCTAAAGTAATATTTCTGGATTTAAAAGCTGCTTCCTGTTCCTTTGTTAGTGCATAGGCATTAGATCTTTCATCCGCAGCTTTTGAATAATCAAAATAATCTCCCCAAGTCCATCTGCTAACTACAGATATATCAATATCTGGGAAACACAACATAATATTAGGAATTGCTTCGGATGGTATCTTCCAAGTTTTTTCAATTTCATAATAATCACCTGCATCTAACGTTCGGATTTGTTCCTTACTGTAACCATGCTTAATAAGATTATCAATTTGTAATTGTTCTAATGGATTTGTATCATGTACTTTACTCATATCAATTTTAGGTATACTAATTGAAAGTGATCTTGGTAACTCTACTTTCGATAAAACATCATTACTTGTCTTACCACTGTCCAATGAATATGACCTCTCCAAAGCATTTACAATATCTCTTGGCATAACTGTATTACTTTTATTAATAAATTGAGTAGTGTTTTGGTTACATACACACCTATTTATTCCAGCTAGAACATTTTCGTGGATGCCAATAATAAAAAATAGAACCAGAAAACCAGATATTAATTTTTTATGTGGCATTTTTCACACTCCTCATATTAGGTATAAAGTTATAATATAATTTTGCGCTTAAAATTTACTATAAAATTACATTACCATGTGGTTGCAATATTGTAAATATAATCTGCTTTTTTTCGTATGACAATAATCATCAATTTATATCGTTTCACACTTAAGTTGATAAAAAATAAAAGATTCGAATTAACCTTTTATAAATTCATTCGAGTCCTTTGCTTTTTATACTTTCTTAGTGTGGGAAAAGTGTGGGAAAAGTCCCATTAGCATCAAAAAATAAGAAACCGTAAAACCTTAAACACATTGATTTTAATGGCTTTACGGCAAACATTTCATATTGGCGGGAGCATGTGGGAATCGAACCCACCTAACGTGGTATTAGTTCGCTTTTAAACCTTATCAGCAATGGACAAGCATAGTCAAAAGATAGTATTTTCAGCGGTTTTAAACCATGCTTGTCTACATTTTTAATCAATAGTTATCATGCTAAATCAATTTTTTACACCCATTTTTACACCCAATTTAGATTTTAGTTTCTTTTAAAAAAATGTATACTCTTACAAGATTTATGATAAAATAACATAAGGAGGGATTGCAATGAAATTTATAATTTTTTATGAAATAAATCATGGAGAATATCAATTAAGCATGGAAATTCAGGCAGATAAATTTGAAAAAATAGATAAAAGAACTATAAAAGTAAATGGCGCATTAATAGAGCTTGAAGATGCCATTATTGTTGATATTAAAAAAATATAGTGATTAGCCCTCAAGGATTTCCCATGGAGGGCTATTTTATTTTGCTCTTATTCTACTGGCTTTTTAAAAAAACTTTAACATAGCTTTAAAAGTGGCAGGAAGCATACTAAATTAGATACTAAAAAAGGTACTAAATGCATTTAGTACCTGAACCACTCTTAAAGCATTGAGTTTACTGTATTTATCTAAGGCAAAATTCTTGTGATACTTATAGTATTATATAGTGAACTCCGTTTATTTCTTCTTTTCTTTTACCTTTACATACTACACAAAATTCGAATTCCACTCCCGTCCTCTTCAATGCTGCCATTACACCATTTATTTTTTCCTTGCTTGTTCTATTATATATATCTATTTCTACTATTATTATTTTGTCCGTTTTTAATATTATTATGCAGTCTACAATAAATTTTTTAATTTTATATTCTCTCTGAATAAACTTAATATTATCTTTATATTTTATTATAAAGTCATTTAGGATTAATGAATGGTATGATGGCATTTTCTTAGTGTAATAAACTTTTTTACCCAGCACTGGATGAACTGCTGCTTTAAGAAATTTATTGTCTGAAAGTTTCTTAAGCCTAATACTGCAAGTTGTATAATTTGTAAAGAATAATTTATTTATTTGTTCTATAGTTGCACCCTTATTATCGGTTATCCAGTTTATTATTTCAGTATCTCTATCCGTTAAGTGCATTTAATATATCCATAATATCTTGCTTCACAGGCACAACTGGAGCAATATCTTTTGATTTTTCTACTATTTTATCTTTAATGTTGGTCATAACTAAATTATGGTTCATGGTATAACTGTACCCTTGTTGCTCTCCTAATGTTCTACAAATTAATTCTCTTTCTTGTAATTTAGTAGCATTGCCATTACCCAAAATAACTTGTGCTGCTGGTTCATCTGCTATTTTTAAACTTATCCTGGTGCACAACTGGGCTTTGATGTCTGAAGGTATACTATCAGAAGTAGGTTTTTGAAGTGCAGTAATGAGAAATACTCCTGATGATCTGCCTACATTTACTATGGTTTTGATGTGTTTTAAGCACTCTGCTTTTAACTTCTTTTCCGCTTTAGTATCTCCACGTGAAATATTAAGAAACGAAAATTCCTCTATAACAACATAAATATATTTAAGCTTACATTGAGCTTTTTTATTATAATCTTCTACACTATAATATCCTTTAGTATTATCTATTAGATTTTCTCTTTTTTTGCATTCCATATCTATATATTCCAGGCTCTCCAAAACTTCATCTAATGTTTTGCTATTTGTTTTTACCTGTATACAATTTGTAAATACTCCTAAATCATTTTTTCTTACTTGCAGCAAATGTATTTCTACATTAGAGCAATACTTTATTAGATTAGTTAGAATTAATAATAAAATCCTACTTTTACCCGTCCCTGTATCCCCTCCAATAAGCATATGTGGAAACTTATTCATGTCTATTATTATTGGACCGGTTAACCCTCCAGCGATAAGTAATTTATTTGGAGGTAACTTTATAGGTTCATATTCCTTAAAATTAAATTCTTTTATACAATACATATCTACTATATTATTTTCTGTTTTAAGTTGTATAGCTTTGTACCCCAAACCTTCTTTAAATACATCTAAATCCTTCTGCAATTGCTCAAATGTATAGCCATAAGGCAGCTCTATTTGTATTATGTGACCATAGCCTGTGCGTTGTATGGACCATATTTTTAATGTTTTATCTAATTTATTTGTAAATTCATTTTTACTATAAGTTATTTGTTTCCACTTTCTTCTTATGTTTATTTTATCCCAATTGTTATAAGTATAAGCAATACAACCTAGGATTAGGGTTTCCACAATCATTTTTTCACCTTCTTATTGGGTGAAACTGTTTCTGCTATAAATAATATAGCTGTTAAAAAAACAAATTGTTTAATAGGATCCGTAAAAAGGCTTTGTATAGATTTTATAAATAACTTATCTAACACAAATAGGTCCATTATTTTCTTCTCCTTTTTCTAAGTGCTTAATATAAAGCTCTATTGCTTTTTTAACGAATTCTGATTTTTCCTCCTGAATCATAACTGCATTATATAATTTCGTATCTCTCGTAGTTTTTTTAAAACTTACATCAACTTTCATTAAATCCACCCCATTAATTCTTAATCTTTACTACTAATATATTCGTTGCTTATAATGATATTGCCTGTCCACTAGAATATATCTATTAATTAGCAGATATATTATTTAAAAAAATATGGCACTTATTTATCTAAGTACCATATTTCCTCTATTTTCATATTCAATTTTTCAGCTATAATAAGTGCAGTTTCTAATGTTACTTGTTTATTATTGTTTTCAATTCTATTGTAATCTTTATTATTTATATTTAAAAGCTCAGCAAAGTCCTTTTGAAATTTATAGCCCATTTTTAATCGTATTTCTAAAAGCCTATTTTTTACCCCATGAACTCACCCCTCCACTTTTGTATATGTAAATATTCTCCACATTTTATTATTTACCTTTTTTATTTTTAATTTTTTCTAAGAAATTTTAAAAGATTAATAAAAAGCAGGGCAAAAACTTTTAAAAATGTCCTTAAAAATATCTGAATTATGCTAACCATGCTTTAAATGCTCCTACAGGCTCACCATGCGTTTTTACCCCATTTTAGATAAATATCCTTTCGCATAGGAAAATGAAGAACATTTTTGAGCGGTAAGTATAAAATATGCAAGATTAAAACAATACAGTTTCAAAAAATAAAAAAAGACCTGGAGAAAAAACTCCAGGTTAAGCATCATGAGCTATATCTTTAGTATTTTCTTTTAAATTGTTTATGCTACTAAGTAAATCATGTATAAAATTAGAACCTCTGCTAATTAATAATCCAGAAAGAATTATGCCTATATATGGTATCGAAAGAGGCTGTCCAACAATTCCAAACAAATCTATATTTGCTCCAAAACATAAAAGTTCACTGACTATCAATGAACCAATTCTATCAATTGATATTTTTCCATTAGGATAAAACATTTTGCAAGTTTCCCAAACTGCCTCACAGATTATTGCTATTGTTAAAACTCCTAAAATATTCATTTACTTTACCTCCACTTTCTTTTTATTTCCAAAATAAAAATCATTCTCATTTTGACTTGTCATAATATGGCCATTAAAAGTTGTAACAAAGTTTGTTGGTGTAAGCATAAAACCTTCAAACCCATAAGGGCCTGTTTCCCTATTCCAGCTATACTTTTTTCCATTAACTTCAAATAATTGTTCAACTTTTTGATTTTCTTTTGGATCTTGCCACTGCAAACCAAAATATTCAACTATAGCTCTGGATATACCTTTAGCATAATCTTCTTGAAATTCTTTTGATGTAACTTTTGGAGTATCTGATATAAAGTCTCCTTCTGTTATAATTGATGTCATTTTGGTGTTTCTTATCATAAAAAAATAGTCATTATTTCTGTGACTATTCCATTTTTGTATTACACCACGATTATTAATGCCTGTATATTCTGCAATATAATTTGTTGCAAGTGTAGCCAATTTATAGCCAACATTCCCCGGCTTAGCAAATACAGAAGCATAAGCTTCTACTCCTGTAACACCGAGTAAATACATATTAATGTGTATAGATACACATATATCTGCATTTGATTTATTAACTAATGAAGTACGCGGCTCTGGATCTAAAGTTACATCATTAGTTCTTGTGTACAGCACTGTTATAGGATAAGGCTTTAAAAATTCTTCTACTTTTAAGCCTACAGCTAAGTTTATATTTTTTTCATATATATTTCCATTAACTGACCCCGGATCTGTCCCTCCATGCCCTGGATCTAAAACAACTTTAGGCACATTTATCACTCCCTTTCAATATTTTCAAGCCTATCTATCCTTTTATGTGCTTGTTTACTACTTTCCTCAACTTTTGTTACTCTTTCAGCGAGTGCATAGTGCCTTGTCTCCGCTGATTCCTGCTTTCTTTTCAAATCGTCAATGCCAGCTTTAATATATCCTATGTCACTCATCAGGGCACCGCTGCTTTTGCCACTTTCAGTACTCTCTTTTTGAAGTCCCTTTCTGTAGCCAATATAACCAAATATAATGCTGCATATCGTTCCAACAACTCCAACATAAGCTATAAGGTTTTTATCCATTTTACACCTCCTATTTTGCCTCTGTTGGTACATTTATGTTCCCACTTTAAACGCCCATAGAGCGTTTAAAATTAATGCTTTAGGCCTATTACATATCCTGAAAAGGCAAAGAAAAAAGACCATTCACTTATGGTCCCTTGCTTTGCCATTAGATTGCTTTTTCTATTTGTACATAGTTCATATTTTACCTCCTATTCATACCATTTACCAAAGAACTTAATAGATGAATTTTTACTATCTTTAAATATAATTAAAGGACTTTCAAAATCACTATAATCACAGATAGATGATAATTCACCACTTGAATATGTGTAATAAATTTTAAATTCAGTATCTCCATAAGATTTTTTAAATATATATAAAGGGTTATTTACAACAGAATAATCAGTAAAACTTACAAAAACATCACCATTGTTATTTGTAATAATAGATGGGTTCTCAGTTCTGTCATTAGCATTATAAATAAGTAACTCCTTACTCCACGTAACACCACCATCAACTGAATAAATATATCTTACTCTATTTTCATTTAAGACATTATCTACTCCATGCCATACTATGTGAATTATTCCATCTTTATCTACACATGCTGATGGTGAGAATTGTTCTCCATATCCATTATATATACTTTTTACAGACCAAGTACTATTCATTTTGCTAAAAAAATATATAATAAAAAAACACTTACAAATTATTACAGGCATATCATTATTTATAATAATGGCTGGATCTATATAATTAAAATAGTCGTCACCGTTTGTACTTACTTGTTCCACATTTCCCCAAGTAACGCTGCCATCTGCATTTATAGTTCCCTTGCAATATCTAATATTAAAACCGTTTGGGTAAGTTGAGTTTTTACTACTCCAACAAGCGTGGAGTTCTGTCCCTGCTGAATTAATTGCAAGGGAACAATTATCTATAGCTGTTTGTAAATCTAAAACAATTTTTGGAGATACTATAACTCCATTGGAATTATAAGTAATGAATTCTTGTGTATCATTATCTATGCCAAATAACACACCTATATTATTCCCCATTGCAACTAAAGATAAGCTATTAAAATTAGTTTTATAACCAGTATCTGTTACAAATAAATCCCATGTGTTTCCATTATCAGTACTTTTGTATAATCTATAACCTCTATTTGGAATATCTATTATACCTGCAACCAATAATCCATTATTTAATTTAATTAATTTTCTACCACCATTACCACTTATATCATAATCACTATTTACAACTGTTACAGGAGTAGTCCTGTCAATTAAAGTTTTGCTATCCTTTTTTTTGATGGCTGCCATAAGTAATCTAAATGCTGTATTCAAAATATCACCTCATTATCCATTATATTGCAAGCTTATTGCCTATTAAAAATCCATGCCATCTGTTACCGCCATCTTTTGTTACAAAAACAAGAATATTTGTTTTGCTGACTGTAGATATATCCGGAATTGTATCATTCCCCCACTTCACACTTACAGGCCATGTTACTGTTTGAGCTGTGGCACCTTGGTTAACATATAATGTAAATGCAAATACATTTCCAGCAGCAGGAGGATTAATAAAATTAAATGTTGTACTGCCAGTAAGTGTTACATTAAAACTGTTTGCTCCCGATAAATCCAAGTTTACTGTCCCAGTAGCACTTGCTATAGTTATAAGTTTTTCATGTGCTGTAGTAAGATTATTTTTGTGTATATCGTCATCATCTTTTAATATTTTCCCTTGAGCTGCCGACAATGCTTCTACTGTACTTGTACTTGTTAAAGTATTATTTACAATTGCATCTTTCCCGGGGTCTCCTTTGTCCCCTTTTACTCCTTGTATACCTTGAATTCCCTGCTCTCCTTTATCACCTTTAGGACCTTTGAGAGATAATAAGTAATTATTAATAGTGCCAGTGTTACCTGCCTTGAGCCAAACTTGATATGCACTATCGCCAGTGTCTCCCTTATCACCTTTTACTCCTTGGATTCCTTGAATACCTTGATCACCCTTATCACCTTTTACTCCTTGTATACCTTGGTCGCCTTTGTCTCCCTTATCTCCCTTATCTCCCTTATCTCCTTTTACCGCTTCTAGGGTTTTTACATAATCAATTAAATCATTTATTTCTTGGACTTTTTTAGTTAAAGTTGGAAATTCATTAGTGCTTTTTACAGTTTCATAATTTACAAGACTTGAACGTACATAAAAATTAAATTTTGTAGATGTTAATACATTGTTATCCTTTATAATTCTAACCTCTGCGGTTACTATTCCAGGACAGGCTATTGTATTTGTCGACAATACACATTTAATCGTCCCATTAATTTCATCTACAATACTTACACCTGTATCTTTATCTTGCAGTACAGTAGTACCATCTGGTTTTCTAAAAGCTATCTCTACATTTAAGTCTGTAAGATTATATAAATTTAATTCGTCCTGCAAAGTTATATTAAATACATTGCTCCCATAATCATCTTGTACAACTTCAATATACTTTATATTATTCTTTTCTTTTATGTTTAATGAAATATTAAATTCTTTTAATTTCAAAAATATCACTCCTATCCGTATAATCCATAGGCTTTGAAATCATTTTATATCACCTTCCCCATTATTACACCATCAAGCATAATTACTCTATCATTCGCAGTAGGAACATATGAAGATAAATAAGGATAAGCTTTGCCGCTTACAATATCTTCACCATCAAATTTAATTTTAGGTCGACCTCCTGAATAATTTGAATCCACTTGTCCATATTTAATTAGATTTATTTTTGGTTTATTGCTCATAACTTCTATAAATTTATCTGCATCTATCATATCTGAATTACCCTCCTAACCTTGTGTTTCATATGTGCTCCTATTTCAAATTTTATATTCCAACTTGTTTCAATATAATTGCCACAAATATCAAGTGGTCTATATATTAATTCAAGGGCGTCCATATAACTATGAAATGGCATTATTGCGGTTTCAAACGTAACATCACCATAAACTTGGCTTGCTTCATATGCTATTCTTTTTGTATAACTATCAAGGCTTGTTTGATCTGCAATATTATTAATTTCTCTATAATCCACGATCCAGCGTCCTCTATTTTGATAAGAAGTTAAAGAAAATGGGTTTTCGTTTTTATAAGTAGAAACCAAAGGTTCTTTTTCTGCATTAGATTGTACAACAACCCATTTGTTGGGTACATTGAAAAGATCTATTTTTTCTTCAGCTCCGGGAAAAATAATTGATTGTTCATCATCTTTATAATTGTATTCAATAGTTCTTTCATTCGGAAGTCTATATTTAGCTGCTGTATAAAAACCATATTCATCTACCCATAAGCTTGTATAATTAATCTCCTGTAGTAGTTCATTTATAATTGCTAATTTACAAGTTCCGGGCTCCCATTCCTTAGATATTGGTAAAGCCTTGTCTGTTTGTTCTATATTGTATTTTGTTATACTTGCCCCAATTAATAAATTAATAATAGCAGTTATATAATTAGTCCCTATTTGTATAGTATATCTTGTATCAATCTTATCATCTTCCAGTATAACAAGCCCATCATAGCATTCTACTTCACAATATTTATTACCATTCTTTTCTTTGTTTGTAGGACTGTTTAAAAGAAAAATCCCTTGTGACCATTCAACCCAATCGCTACCAATTTTAAACATTATAAAAGGCTGAATACGATCATTCAGCCAATCAATATCTATATCATCTTTTAATTTAATATCTGCAGTCCTTTTGATATTTGCAAGTGAATTCATATCGACTTCGCAGTCTGTAATGGTTTGTAATGTTTTCTTTTTCCTTTCAAATTTATCAAGAAGATCATATTTAAAATCAATTATCCTTGGGGTGCATTTTCCATGTAGAGCGGCCATAATTTGTTCTTTAGAATACCCTTTTTGCTCTATTTTTTGCATTTATTAAGCCTCCTCCTGATAAAATGTTTTAACAAAATTAAATTCTACATCCCACCACCCTATTTGAGTTTCTTTAATTTGTAATCCTTCAGGGACTATCCCAAAAACACACTGCTTTTTATTATCCCTATATAAAAGCGTTTTCATGCTATCTATAATATTTTGCAATTTATTTAATTCTTTTTCATCTTTAATTGTAAAAGATAACTTTATATTTTTAGAGTAATTTTGTTTAAATTCAGGAACAGGATCCTTTCTCCCTGAAAACTCCAAAAGAATCCCTTTATACCCTTGCGTTCTTTGACGTTCTGGGTTATATGCAAGTTTAACCCAATTGTCATAATCCCCAACTATTGCAATTTGAGAATTTCTAATTTTTACTTTGGAGTTTATAATATCTGAATCTTTATATCCATTTTCCCCTATTGCTCTAACAAAATACTCATAAAATGTATCATGCATAGGGGTATAATCAACAAAGCTATTTGTAATATTAGTTGCTATTCTTAACCAATTAGCAGCTCCTTTTTCTCTTCTATATACCTCATTATATACTGCTTGTTCTTCATTTTCCTGTGGATTAGGATTATTAATATCTAATTTTATACTCCCTCTAATTGTATCTATATATGTTGTTACTATAGGTTTTGGCGGCATTTTAAAAATGATAGTAATATCTTTTTCTCCATATAAACTCCAAATACCATATTCATTTCTTATTTTAACTTTAACTTTATATATTGTATTATTTGTAAGTCTTGTCTTAACATTATAATTATTTATATCCCCATTAACATTTCCACTGTCTTCAATTAATTCAATATTCTTGTATATCTCTACCTCATAACCATATTGACCTTCTATTGTGTCCCACATCACTTTTGGAGTTGATGTACTTGCTCCTGAAACTGTTACAATAGGTGTTTCAGGTCTTTCTCCTATCTGAATAAACAGTGGAGTTGAAAAATCACTATATATGCCGTCATTGTCCTTGATTCTTAATTTTATATATAAGTTCCCTTGTTGAATATTATTTAGGTTAAAATTGTAAAATTTATTTGTACTATTTTGTTTTATACTATTCCACGTGTAATTGTCTTGGCTATATTGCAGCTCAAAGCCTGCCTGTCCTGCACTTTCCCATTCAATTTTTACAGTTAAATTATCGGCTTTATTTATTACATCACCACTTTTAGGATCCATTATTACAGGTTGCTGTAGTCTATTCATAGAATAAGTTACTGTAGCATAATTGGGGGAAACATTTTCATTACTATTTAATATAACACAGGCATCATTAAAAATATAATACGGATAAACATTAGGATCCTTATTATATCTTGTATCATTGATAAACTTATTGTTTATTCCATTATTTATTACAAATACAAATCCATATTTTCTTTTATCCCAATATTCTGTTAAGTCAACATTTAAATTGCCATTGCTATTAGAAAGTATTAGAAAATCTTTTTTTAGTAGTTCAAGTTTTGGGGCATTATCAAATGTGAGTGTATATTCATCCCACGGGCTTAAAGCTGTATATAAATCAATATTAAGCGATTCATCATATAACACCGAATCCCTATTTGAAGGATTTTGCTTCCATAAATATATACGCGTTGTCTGATATAAATTTAAAATTACATTTGTTATTTGGGCATCTAAAGGTATTTTTTCAAACGGATTAAAATCAACAAAAAACTTTTGATAGTTTAAATCAGTATAATATATCATATAAATTTGAGTAGATCGTCCGTTTGCGCCTTTACCGACTATGCTATAAACATAAGTATCCATTATTTTATCTATTCTTACTGTATTCATTTTATCCCCTCGCTCTCGCTGTTTGTGGCAATTTTTCAAAGAGTTCTAATAAATCAGCTATACTTCTTATATTCATGCTCCCCATATCTAAATTTACATAAAAAATTATATGATAACAGGAAATATGGGACAAAATTCCTATTGCTATACTATATATAAATCCTGCGATATTTAAAAAACTTTGTCCCATATTTCCTGTAGGCCAAATTCCGGATCCTCTTTTAGTTCTTGCCTCAGAGAGTCAATATCCCTCTCATCTGGTTTATTTTCATATCCGCAAAAATGCAAAATACTTTTGTCTCCTTCTTCTCGAGGATCGACAACAATAAGGCCGAAGTTCATTTGAAATTTCATATTCTTTATATGTTTAAAATTGTTAATTGTTTCCGAATCCAACTCTTTTTTGAGTAGTAAATGCTTCGGGATTACCTTTTACTTCATCCCCGAAGTTATAAATATCTGCAAGAGTCATAGGTTTAGTGACTTCATCTGGATTATTTCCCAATCTCTGCATAAGAGCTTTAGATTTATCTGTTGCAAGCTTATCAAATTTATAAGCTTTGAGAAGTCTTCCCTTCCTTAAAAGGGCATCATCAATATTTTTCGTTTCAGTATTAAAAGTGGCAACAATAGAAATATTAAGACAATCCGAAAGTAATCCGTCTGTAAGATTGAGGATATTAGAAACTGCCCCTGTTCTTCCTGATCCGTCTCTTTTTTGAACAGCCGATTCAGCATCTTCGAGAATTAATATAGCATCACTATTATCCATAAGGAATGGGATAAAATCCGGCTCTGTTATATGCTGAACCATATCTGTCGATATGAAAATAATGTTTCTCTTGAGCTTTCCTGCAAGATAACGAATGTAAGTTGTTTTTCCTGTCCCGGGTTCCCCGTGAAGAATAACGAGCCCTGTTTTCTTTTTATTGTTAAGTTTGGAAATAATATCGTGAGAAACCTTATCAAAACCTTCATTATAGTTTTGATCAATATTGATGCTTTTAATTCTTTTGAGGGTGAAATCTTTTTTATCGAATCCATATTGCCCCCTATAAACAATATAAATCTTATTTTTAACTATCTTTGGAGCTTTGTATTGTTTTACAAGTCCAAGCATAATTCCTAATTCATTCTCGTTCTCCATAAAATTACGATATTCTGGAGGGAAAATGATGTAAAAGCCGTTTCCATCATAATAGATGAATATTTTTCCAAAGTTTACCCACAAATTGCCAATATCAGATTTCTTGTTATTATAACGGTATGTAGCTATAAAAGAATTATTTGGAAGCTTCAATTCTTTAATAAATTTTTCAAAAAAATCTTTCTTGAGAACATCATTAGTTAAATATATCCACGCTGGGCAAACATTATGAAGCTGAGTGTATTTATAAATTATAAAAGCAGTTCCATATTCTGCTTCTAACCTCGCTTCTGCAATCTCAGAAAAAATAAAGTATTTAGAAATTTCATCAGGAACCAATTTCTTGATTCTTGGATCTGAAAATTTTATTCCCTTTATTTTGCTAAAGTTAAATAATTTTGCATCCTGTTCAACTTCTTCTACACTCCACTCGTAATTCTGGTCGTTTGGCATATTTTCAATAGTTATTTCGTCATCATTTAATAATTCTTCAAATTCTCTAGCAGATAATTTCGAAAGAATATTTCCAAGGGCTTTCCCGATTTTTTCTTCTTGAGTTTCGTTAGTTATACCCCTTCCAACCATTTCTTTCTCTTATTACTTGAGTCACCAAATGCAATATCTAAAAATTTATTGGAAGACCTATCGTCTACTATTTGAAAGAGAATTTTGTTTTTCATAACATATTCCCAATCTTCCGGATTGAGAGATCCTAACCCTTTTAGATAATTTACACCTGAAAGTTTCTTTCCCCGAGAATAATTTTCAAATTCTTCAAGTGTCTGAAAATACTTTCGGGTTTTTCCTTCATCACAAACGACTAGAGGGGTAACCAATTTAAAGAGATGCCCATCATCAATAATATGAGGGAACCACCGATGGAAGAGATTAATAATAAGAGATGAGATGTGTTGTCCATCGGGGTCCTCATCAGTGGCAATCACAATTTTTTCATAAGCAGGGGCTTTGTCATTATCCGGGTTTATACCCAAAACTGACATAATTTCCATAATCTCTTTATTCTCGGTTAGATCCCCCAGTCGTTTGGTATTTTTGATTTTTCCTTTAAGTGCATAAACTCCTTCGGTTTCCGAATCTCTCGCTTGGCGAACAGAACCAGCAGCGGAAAGCCCTTCGGTTATGTAAAGAACTTCTTTTTTTCTTGACGAAGGAGAGTACTTATCGCTAATTTTTCTTTTACTTTTTCGCTGAGCTTGTTTGATCTTATTAATATTGTCCGCATAAAGACGTTCTTCAACTTTTTCCTCAATTTGTTTAGCAATATCGGATCCTTTAAATTCCCGGATAAATTTAGCTTTGAAATTTTCACTCATTAACTCTTCAATCTCAAAGCGAGCTACAGCATATTTTGTTTTATTCTGGTCCGCAAATCTCATAAGTGTCGAAGGGACATCTAGAATAATCATGGTTTCATAAAAATGGTGGGCTAAGTTATACTCTAACATTTCATTAGCCCAATCCTGAACTATTTTCTGATGTATACCTGTACATTGAGAGCCATTTACAAAAGATAGAGAACAAGAACCCTCGTAAGAAGGCCATAGCAACACGTATCCGAGCTTATTTTTTACAGTAATATGTTGCTCTGGAATAAAGGTCTTTGTCAAGCCTATGTCAAAAGACTGAGTGCCTCTAAGATATTTAGCACTTAATTTAAGACCCTTTAGAGCGGGATCAAGATCTAATAGAAATTGTTTAAATGAGAGATACGTTGATATTAATTCTTCATCCCATTTGAACCCTGGAAATACTTCTGGCGATGGAATAAAAGATATGCTGGTTCCTTTTTTATCTTTAGGGGTTTTTCCTCTTTTATCTTCTTCAATAACTTTGAAATCATTCCAAGCATAATGAACATAACTTGTTGAATTGACAGTAGTTACACTAAAATACTTGGAAAGAATATTTACAATAGAAGCTCCTACTCCATGTGTTCCGAGTATGTTTGTTGATGTATCTGCAAAATTACTACCAGCATGAAGTTCTTCGAATGCAGTACGAACTACATTCTTTTTAGTTTTTGGATGTTTAGAATTTGCTTTATGAAATCCATCGCCTTCATCTGTAATAGTCACCTGATTTGTATCCAGATTCACAATTATTTCAATACCTTTCATTTTCCCCTTCATCCTTTTTGCCTCGTCTATAGCGTTTTCAAGGATTTCAATAATAAGGTGCATAAATCCCGGAGACCAAGATTTATCTGCTTGAACAATTTTGCCTTCCCTTATTACGGGTATTTTATCATCAAAAGGCATCACCTGACCGAGATACATGGTCGGGCGAAGACGAACGGCCTCAAATGTATTGAGGGCAATGATTTCTTTTTGGTGTTTTTGATTTATCTCGATTGCCATAAATTATTAATCTCTTTATTTTAGAATAAATCTAATAAAAAGTTTTCATCTCATTCTTTTACAAATATACAAAAAAATTCCTAGATAAAAAAATATCCAGGAATTTTATTCTTCAAAAGAATGTTAAAATTAATAAGTTCCCCTTGTCCAAAATAGAGTTGGAGTTCCTTCTTCTGAATCGTCCGGGGTCCAAGTCATAGAATTGTTATCATCTCGGCCAAGAACAATCCACCACTTGCAAAATAGGGGAATCCGCCTCGATAGCATCCATAAAATTCAAGGAATATTTACCATTTTCATGATTGAAGGGATTAATTATTACACAGTACCATTTATTGAACCATTTTTTTGAACTTTGCCCCATCCTTTATTTCCCTTAAAGTATTGAATATTGGCTTTGATTGCAAAGAACGAAAGTATTGGGTAAAGGAAAGGTTCTAAGAAAGAAACGCCAAGTAGTCGGAGAACATCTCTTTTCCTCTTATATTTGTGAAATGTCAATTCCTCGAATAAAACAGAAATAGCTGACATAAACACTGAGAATGAATAAACAAAAAGATATAGAAGCAAGAAGAAACTCCAGTTTATAGAACCAGAAATTCCTAAGTAAACCGTATAAACAATGCCAAGAAAAGCAATCAGGGGAGCCATCCATTCAAAGAATAGCCAGAAAGGATAGCCAAGCATACCAAGTTTTCCGTAGGATTTATTTAAAAATATTGTGCTATGTTTTCTCAAAGCATCCATTAATCCCCTTGTCCATCTTGTTCTTTGTGACTGCAAAGATTTAAGATCCGATGGGACTTCAGTCCAGCAAAGGGGATCGGGAACATAGGTCACTTCATATTTCTGGTCGTTCTCGCACATAAAACGCCTCATCCTGAGT
>ENA-UOOK01002106-UOOK01002106.1-fermentation-metagenome-genome-assembly--contig:-NODE-2106-length-25033-cov-6.465890_pt1 | contig 25033 bp, 21 predicted proteins | sample MGYA00245777_ERZ724023 | MGnify/ENA primary metagenome ERZ724023 (study PRJEB28704, sample SAMN03018312) | fermentation metagenome | biome: anthropogenic terrestrial biome; feature: soil; material... | reverse complement strand
CAAACAAGAAAGCTGATTTTGAGGTCGATTTAGACGATGAAAAGACTTACCCGATGAGGATAATGCAAAGCATTGCTGTGAAGGATATCAATATAAACTTGATTGTCTAGACTGCAAAGATACAACATTTTTATTGATTTTCAGTTATTTCAGAAAATGTAGTTCTGAAAAATAAAAACCGCAGCAAATCATCTGTTTGCTGCGGTTTAATAGTATTTAATAATAAACTCTATAGATTACTTCACCTCTTCGAAACTAATTTATATTGTAAATCAGTTGTTTGTGGTTTTATGGTACAAATATGGCTCAAATAAACATCCTTTTATCCGGCAGTTTCAATTACTGAATCGGGATGTTCTCGGCACGTATGCAACACCTATCTACAGAAGTTGACGAAAATATCATAGTTGCCCCATCCGTTAGGTGGATTAAATGCTTTGTATTTATCCGGATTTGCTTCCAACTCTTTAATTCCTTTTTCGAGCGGTACAATCATTTGGGATGCAGAAGTGATACCTATCTCCTCAGGATACCATAAAACTTTATATAATCCGACTGCCTCCGCCATTTTGTTGAGATTGTGGGTGACGTTATGAGAAGCTAACCTCGCATCCTCGTAATCGTCCTCAAGGCGTTCTAATTCTTCCTCAATGGCTCGTCGCTTGTTGGTGAGGTCATCAATGTTCCGCCTGATTTGGTCAAAATCAACATCTTTCTTGAAAAAATACAAATCTAAGCTCATGATGCAATGTTATTTATTCTGTTTCGTTGTTTTGTTCTTTCTTTTTATTCTCTTCAATAGACAGAATGCTTTTCGCATTCAATGGACTTACCACTTTCTTACCTGTTTCTGCTTCAAGTTTCAATCGGGCCTCTTTTGCAATATTACCGCCACGCTTTGCTACGTCTTTATGCTCAGGGAAGGTTTCGGGATTGGTGGACTCCGAGATCTCTTTAGTTGATAGTTCAGCAAGCATGTTGAGAACCAGCTCCTTGTTTGTCATGTTGTCGCGGAGATTTTCTTTTTTCAGTCCTTTGAATTGTTTGTATTCTTTGGCTGTTTTATCTGCCCAAGTTTTATAAATAATATCGGTCAAAGTCGCGAACTCTATGCCTTCTTGTAATCCAAGACGTTTCCACTCGTCAGTTAAATCCTTGCGAATTTCAATACTTTTCAGACGTTGATTTATCCAGTTGTCGGAATATCCCAGACGCTTATAGTCAGTCATTGCCTGTTCAATAGACAGTTCCGGATCTTGTAGCTGGTCGAGTCTTTGTTTACCCACTTCTGCTAACCACAACTTGAATGGTTCAGCTTTTTTTGAGGGTATCGACTGAATGATGCGGAATAGTTGTTCCGTGCTTGCTGCTAAAGTCTTACGTTTTTTACCTGTTTCTGTAATCATAGCTACCTGGGGACAATTTGTCCCTATGTAGTTTCCAAGTAAAGAATCTCGCTTTCTCAATTTTTTCAAATAATCCGTAGGATTCGCACTATCTGTTAGAGCCTCGACAATATCAACTATTGAGAAATACCATTCCTCTTCTTCATCATTCCATGATGAACGTATTTTTCTATTTTCAAAAAACTTTATTGATTTTTCTTTCTCCATGATTATCCTATTTTTGTGTGAAAAATCTCATTTTTTATTTGCTATTCATTTTCTTCATAATAATACGAATAGTCAATTCCTCTCATAAACATTTCACGGCTGTTGATTTCATCCGTGAGGGCATTTTTTAGCAAGTTCTTTAGCCCCGTGCTGTCTGTAGAACTTTGTACCATTGAGTTCATATAATCGTTTTTATTGATCTTACTCCAATCTACACACCGTTTTAGTCTTTTCTTCAAGATCAAATCCACCCAAATTCGTGTGCTTCGTCCGTTACCCTCCATGAATGGGTGAGCAATATTCATTTCCACATATTTATCAACAATCTCGTCGAATGTGTTTTCAGGCATTTGATCTATTTGTTTTAACGTGTTGCCTAAAAAGTGCGCCACCGCAAACTGAAAGCCGCCTTTTGAAATGTTTTTTTGCCTTATCTGTCCGGCAAAATCGTAAAGCCCACCAAAAATATAGGCGTGAATTTGCTGCAAGCTTTTCGTTGTCCCAATCTCCTCTTCGCTAATGAGATTGCTTTCGAAAAGAGAATATGCCTTTTTCTTGCTTTGTCCGTCAATACTGTTGTCGCTGTATGTAAACCAATCAAGGAACTTTAAGGCTTTGTTATTTGGGAAGTGTTTGGCAAGCGCTATAATGCCATCATAATCTAATGTATCGGTTAAATACTTCTTGCCATCAGATGCAGTTAATTTCAGTTGGTTAGTGCCACTAACCAACTCGTTATTTTCTTTTTTCAATTTGTCTTTGAGATATTTCCAATAGTTTCGTGTTTTAGTATAGTCGTCTTGGCTTGTAAGAACTGCAACAATATCTAAAACGGAAAACCTCCATTTATTGTTCTCTTCATCCCAAACAGCACGAACTTCTCGGTCGTCGAAAAAGCGAATGGATATTTTTGTGTTATTGCTCATTGTTATCTCTATTTTTTCTCTTAAAGATTACTGAAACTGAATGTCAATCAAAAATTTATGATACAAATGATTCTTTTTTATCCAGCAGATTCAACTACTGCATCAGGATATTCATGACATTTCTGTAATACCGATTTGCAAAAGCTAACAAAATACTCGTAATTACCCCATCCGTTAGGAGGGTTAAAAGTTTTGTATTTATCTGGGTTTGCTTCCAACTTCTCAATTCCTTTTTCGAGTGGAGTAACCATTTGGGAAGCGGAAGTAATCTCTTTTCTTTCAGGATGCCATAAGACTTCATACAATCCTACCTCTTTTGCCATTACATGGAGATTATGGGTGATATTGATCGAGGATAGTAATGCGTTATCATACTTGTCTTCGTGTCGTTCTATCTCATCTTGAATATCTCGAAGCTTGTTATGTAGATCGTCAATCTTATTTCTAATATCCTGAAAATCGACATCTTTTTTGAAAAAATATAAATCCAAACTCATAATGCAATCTTGTTAGTAATGAGTGATCCTAAAATTCCAAGCTATCTCTGTTTATTCATTCTTCTTATCATTTACGGACTTAAGTATAAATGCCCTAATATGGATATCTGAAAGATAGGTAAAAATACCCCAAACTTCAAAGGTATTTTTTTTGTACCTTCTCAAAAGAAGGAAAATGCCCGCTATGTGTGTAAAGTGTTTGAAGTTTGTTGCGGAACACTATATCTTCATTTATGAATAAACCTCTTGAGAAACTTTGGCATTTATTTCATAATTCAGATTAAAACCTTTCCACTTTATAAACCATGATTTTTGTTTTATGGCATATTTTATTATCTCTTCTTGTTTTAGATTATCTGTAACTCCAAATAGAATTAAAACTTCTTTCTTGTAGTCATCATTTAAGTGTGGACAAGCCAAAATATCCATTTTCAGAAGAGTTAATTCGGCTGAAATCTTTCTTTGTTGTTTATCTATGCCTTTAATTTTCTCAAATATAACGTCTTTCAAAAAATCTAAACTATCTGTATATTCCGTATTATCAGAATAGTAGTACAAAAGTACTGAAATTAATAGCATATTCCAAAACGTATGTTCTTTTGCTTGTCTTGAATCTTTTTCTACACATAAATACTTATTGATTATATCGTCCGAAATTGCATATTCATCTCCCATTTCCTTGAGGGCAAGTAAAAGATAAAAAGCCTCTAATTGAGTACTTTGGTTAAATGGTGTTGTCTGCATTACTAAATTGATTTCGTCTTGAATTTTCTTAAATACGATTTCTATGTTTGAATTGTCAAAACGAATAACTTTTTCCTTTTTCAAATGATAATTGTTTTTGAAATAGAGTATTATCACATTAAGTATTGATAATACTTTGAGAGTTGTATTAATACGTTTGTTATTCGAATATAGAAAGAAAACAACATCTAAAACATTAACCATAAAACTTGTTAGATTCTTTTCATCTTGCTTCCTAAGTTTAATACACTTTTCTCTTTCATCATCAGATAACTTTTCAGGATGTTTTGTAAAATAGGAGAGATACTTGAATCGGCTGTCAAATTTCTTGAGTAATGTTTCAAGTCTTGAACAAACTTTTGCCAGTGAATAGTTGATTACGCTTTTATACTCAGCCCCTGATTCTTTGATAATTACTTTGTATTTGGCATTAAAAACATTCGGGTTTATATACAGGCTTCTCTTTTCAGATAGAAACTCCCGCAGTTTTTCAATTTTAAAATTATTTTCATCCTTCTCATTTGTATCAACTATATCTTTTTCCTCTTCATCCGAATTTTCAGAAACTATTTCATCTTGAATTTTAATTTTTAAATTTTCGGCGAATAGATAATCTATTTTTTGTTTTGCGATAGTAATATCTGTAACAAAGGGTTTTTCAAAGAGCTTTGTTTTGGAATCACTTATTGTTAATTTATATTCTCGCAAATGTAAGGAAAACTGTTCTAAAATCTGATCTTTAATTTCTTCATCATCGTAAAATAGAAAATAATCATCAACATAACGATAGCATTCATAATCTTTATTGAGATATTTTCCTTTTGAAATCATTCTATTTTCAACATCTTTATCCACTCTTTGCAAAATGATCTCCGCAAAAATTCTTGAAAATTCAGGGCCAATGACAATTCCGTTTGTTTCCCCAAAATTCATTTTCTGCATCAAATCATCAAATTCATTTCCAAAGGTGTCTTTGATTTGGTTGTTGTGCCAAGCGTTTTTGCCTTGTGCTATTCCCCCCAACGTAGCCCAAACAATAGAGTGTGTGTAAATACTATTAAAGCAATCTTGAATGTCAAATTTTACTAACTTGTTAAACTTCTTTTCCGCCCGTTGATAACGGTAATCTTCGTAGAATTTGTAGATATTACTGTATTTCTGATAGCTGAAATAAGATTTTAAGTTTTCGTATTCATTCATGTATTCTTCTTTGCTATCTACCTTTTTACCAAGTAATTGCTCGTGCAATCTATCTTTGTAATAAAAATAACAAGCAACCTTGTCCGGACGACGAATTGAAAAGTTGCTTTGATTACAATGATGTAAAATCAAGTATTTATATTTTTCATAAAACTCAACCATTTGAAGTTGATTGAGTGGGTGTATGATAGTCAATTCCCTGAATTTGCCTTGCTTATGGGCAATTCGATAAGAAAAAGGAGCTTTAATTTTTTGTCTATCTATACTTACAGAACCATCTGTTTTATTTGCAGAAATTCCGAATAATAATTTTAACGATTCAAAGGCTCCATCAGGCATACGCGTATCCCAATAAAGTTTATTGTCTTCTGTTTTGATTTTATATTTTACGAGAAAACGATAAAAGTGACGATTTGAAAATATCAAAGGCGTTTCGTATGGTAGTACATCTGAAAAGATAACCCTTTCTTTTTTGTATTTCAGTTCAATCTTTTTTCGTTTCATTGCAAGATCTTTTTTATGGTTTTCAATTCATCTTTCGAGAAACTATGGTACGTTCTGTCGGTAAAACCTTTTGCGAAAATCACGTTTCTGATTATAAAATCCTTTATTCTCTCTTCGCATAGTTGTTGTGTTCTTTCATTTGAAAACAGTTTGTCATGAAGAGATAATTGTTGTGTTCTCACAAAATCATCAAGTTCCAATATATCATTATAATACTCGTTGTCCAATAAACAATTTGAATAAAAAATTCCTGTTTTAACTCGGCTTTTTGCACCGCTTAATTTTGTATTTGAGCATAAAAAACGCAAGGATAGTAGAAGCTCATTTTTTGCATCTTTGATTCCGTATTTATTGATATTGTTGAAGTTCTGAAAACACTTCGTTATCCTATTTTTTATTTTTTCTTTCTTTGCTTCCGACAATCCAAATAACACACTTGTATTATTGCTTTGCCTTTTTATGTGTAACGCATAGCCTAAATATGTGATAATTTTCTCACTCATATTTGTTACAGATAAATCGAATAAATTGCATTTATCATCACCTATATCTTTTAATGATAAATCTTCTTTGTTGACAATCTCTTTTATTTTGGTGAAATAATTATCTATATTCTTTCTTGGTAACTTTGGTGAAATAATAATAAATATATCATCAACATAGCGAGCGTAATAAATAACATCCTGCATATTACAAATTTGATTATCAATATCTTTCATATACAACTCCGATAGATAAGAACTAATCCCAACACCTCGGGGAACTCCTTTGTCAACACCAATTTTCGTTGTATCTTTTTTGCTATTGTAATCCTCTATGATTTGCTTGATAAATTTCTTTGATTGTGTGTTTAATAGTGTGTTATTATTGATTTTTTTGAATAACTTGTCTTGTGGAATTGATTCAAAAAATTTCGATACATCAGAGCGAATCACATATTTAGGACTACTATCATTAAGTAATAACTTTATCTGAGATAAAATCAAATGCCGGCTGCTTTGCTTTACTTTAAAAGTTTTACGAACATTATATTGTAGCTGCTTTATTGTGAAAAATGCCTCTCTTGTGTCCTGAATTACAAAAATGTTATCACCTGTTGGTCGTAAGTCAAATTTGAAATGATTACTATTGACCTCCTTGCTTATTCTATATAACTCATTATGTCGTATTTCCTTTTTCTTTACTGCTAATTCATCCTTTTTCTGTTTGTTGTCTATAAGTATCTGCTTCTCATCATCAGTCCTGTCACTCAATTTTTTACGTTTAATTTGCGAATTTTCATCCTGTAACGATTTAATTTGGGCAAGAATATCTTTGTATTCCGTTCCCAAATATTCTGTGATAGTGCTCTTTCGATTCTCAATATCATAGATATTCTCAAAATTATCTGCCGTAAATGACTGATTTAGCATAATTAATTATTTTAGTTTCTTATTTATCAATACCAGTTGTACCACAATGAGTCTTTACTCCAAAACTCTGTAGCGCAAAGTTCTATATAGAATATTCGTTCTTCTGATGATTTAGCTTTTGCAATGATTTCACAATGGTGTGTAAAACCAATACTCAGAAATGACTTTATTTGTTCCGGTGTTAAATCGCCAGCTGCCGGTTGGCAATTCGTGGTAAAAAATTTTATATCTATCTCTTGAAACGAAATACCCATTTCGCCAGCTACTGGCTGGCGATTTATAAAAATATGTTCCCAATCTTCATAAAACTGACGCATATTTTTGAGGTTACTAATTGAAAATCCTCGTAATTCGGGCAATTCTTGTTGTAATTGCAGTGAAATTGTTTCAATGGCATTGGTTCCCCAAAAATGATTCCGGCTATTTTCCGAAATATATTTCCCAATCCCAAAATAAAGAGATAGCAGTTCTTTATTCGCCAACGATGCGGCTCGATAAGGGCTTTTGAGTATGCCTCTCTTTATTATTTGAATAGCGCTTGAATAATTGTGGGTTATTTGCTGTTCCATTGGTCTTCTATCTTTTTTATTTCTTTAAATCCTTTTTGCGACTAACAGGCCTGCTACTTCCTATAGACCGTCCACCTTGTGCATTGACAAAGCCGTATATCCATTTCAGATAATTGTCATGCCATGAGAACTTGTATTCTATGTTTTGTTGTACAGGTAAATATTCTTGTTTTAGCACATAATTATTATTGTTAAAGTGTCTTATGTTATATCTGTAATAGAACTTGTTGATATTTACCTTCAAAGATCACGTTTTTATCTTACAAAAATTCTAATATTGTTCGATTAATATTGAAATTTGAAATATATCTATAGATTTGAGGAGGATGAAAACTTGAATCAATCATTCTTAATTTACCTAAAGGTATAGGCTTTATTTTTTTTATATTATATATTTCTATTCCTATAGCTCTTTTTTTACCAGCATAATATTCGTCAAATCTTTTTTTATCAATACCTAGAGATCCTGAATGTTCCTGCCACATCGTTCGTGGAGTTTTTTCAATAATATTTTTAATTATGCCGAATCCAACTACTGATTTAACAGGAGAAGATGCATATATAATGATATAATCACCAGGATTTACATGTGGCTTTATTTTTCTTAATTCAATACTTTTCTCTCGTCTTACAATCTTATCTGCAAATTCAGGTTTTACAGAAATGAATAAATATTTCTTTATATTATCTGTTATCACGTATTCCTAATTGATAAATTTGGTTGAAAATTTGATAGTTGATCCGTACAGGGGAGGCAAAGGTGTTTGGTGATTTACCGTTTGCCATAAATATTTCCCGAACGGATGATAGTTTTACTGGATTTATAAACACTTCTGTTCCACTAAAGCGTAAAGCCCGTATAGGAGTTTCGATGTTTTTATTGCATAAATCATAAATATTTTGCCACTCATAAATCCCATAGTGCTTATTCTTCTGAAATAATACCTTGGGTTTATCTGTCATTACTTCGTCTAAATAAGAAGAGGCTATAATGGCTTGTTTGCGCGATATTTTTTTATCTGTACTTGCATACCAAAGTATTCTTGCCGGAGCAATCTCTGTAATTGGCCTTGTACTTCTGTAATACACATTCTCATAATTCCACATTCGCTTTTCATCTGCACCAAATAGTGTGGCACCGGAAATATATGGATCAAATAACTGTCCTGCCCAATAAGGTTTAATAGGGATAATATAGCATGGTATATCTAAGTCAGAAAATTTTAAAGGAAACTGTTTACGCTCTATTTCTAAGAATAATCGTATTTTTTCAACATTCCCAATTGTCTTTAAATCTTCAATCAAAGAGTAATTGATAAATCGGCTATTAATTCTCTCAATTTCAGAACAGCCAATCATCATGTTAGAAACAACTTTTGTCCATATGTCATCAATTTTATCAAATCCCATGCGATTTAATGTTGCCTCCTGATTGTCAGTTAAAAAGGCTTCTTTTATCTGTATTTGATTTATCTCCTTTTTTACAGCTTTACTTATGAAATCCGAAACAAGTTGCATAAATAAAGTTTGTTTTTGCTCGGTATCTGCCAAGCGTAGGAACGAAATAATTAGTGTGCTTTCAGTGTATCTATACCCTAAAAAGGCAATTGGTCGTTGATTTGTTTTTACTATTTTTACTTTAGACGTCTGAATATTGGCTGTTTCTGCAAGTACTATATTTTGAAATGAAGTCTTTTTCTCAGAATGTGATTTAGCCAAGAAATGGTTTATATAAGAATCCAATTCAGAGTTAGATACTTTGGATACTGTATGAAGTGTAACTCCTGCAAGTCTTTCAGGTGAATATTCTTCTTTATTGAGTAGTTGGTCTATCTCTAAAACAAATTCTTGTGGGGTGAAAATTTGGACATCGAATTTATCTTCAACCTCGTTTCTCTTTTCCAATATCCCAGTGTCCAATGTTATGAAATAAGATGTTTCGGAAGCGATGGCAGAAGCTAACTGAATTCTGTCAGATCTGTCATTTTCTATTGTCCCCGGAATATATTTTCCTAATTCTGTTGCAAAGCTCTTACATTCCTCAACATTAAATTTCGCTTCTATAAAATTATTAAGAAAGTTGCGTGTTTTTTGTGCTCTTTTTTGATTTTTATCTCTTGCTATCTCATTTAAAACTTCCGGGGCATAGTAATAATCAACCTCCTCAAATAACCAGTCTGCAAGAAGTGCTCTAGGGTCTTGTGATGGTTCATACTCTTCCTCCTCATCCCTCAGTTTGATAATAATGTTAGCGTCCAAAAGTGCTTTGACTTTAAGAGATGATTGGTTAGCAATACTGAACAAATCTGGTCTGTTGAAATCATACCACCAGATATTTAAATAGTTCTCCTCAAGACTTCTACTACGCCTACAGTGTTTGCATACAAAACCATATCTTTTCCATACTTCTGTCGCATGCACATAGTCAGTTCTGCAACTTAACGAGATACCGTTATAGGCGTATTTATACTTGTCTCTTAAGGTGTCAAGTAGTAATCTTGTTATATTCTTACCTCTAAAGCCCTCTTTAACACATAAATGTACAATAGATATTCTTTGTTGTCGTGGGGCTTCCCGGAACATTAAGTAACCAGCAAGTTCTTGCCCATTATGGGCAAGAATAATACACTCTTTTTGTGCATGGTCTAAAAATCCACCATCAGGCATGAATCCCAATGTAGAGGAATGTTTATTCCCGAGAGCAATTACTTCAGGGAAAAAGTGGTGATGATGATTGATATATTCAGTTCGCATAAGTCAACGGTTATTCTTTTTGTGGTTCATCTTTCTGACCAACTCTTCTGTAATCAATGGTATATCTGTTCTCGTATTCGGAGTTCTTGTTTCTCCATATCTTTCTACTGGAGATAGATTGTTCTTGTTTTTCAGCCAAATTTCATAACCGTCAATTTCTGGTGCGGCAAGATGAATTGTATATTCAATTCCCATTATAACTAAGATAAAATAGAGTTCAATCATAACGTGTTCCTCTCCTTCAATAGTTTTTCTTTCCAATTCTATACTCAACAAATCCATCTCATTCAATATCTCATATTCTTTTTCTCCTTCAAAGCCAACAAACATATCACCTTCGCCATAAATTCTACGTTGATGGTACGGCCAAAATTTACATCCTTCTCCATATCGGGCATACTTCCGTAACGGTTCGAATTGTTTGTCTCTTAAATATTCAGAAAATTCAATGAAATTCTGCTCTTTAGTGCGAAACACAAGGTATTCAAAAGCGCATTTTGCTAAGAAGCGCGAAAGAATATAATTATCTTTTTCGGGTTCAATAAGTAATGGTATCAAGATTTGGCCTTTTTTTGCAATGATCGAATTAAAGACTTCTTGATCTAAGTGGATATGCATATTGATATCATCAGGATTCATCCATGCATGAGTATACCTATCATCTTTTAATGTAACTAAAACTTTTTGAGGAACAAACCTGTTTTTTTTAGTTTTAATAAAATTTCTATTTCTAAGACTAATAAAATATGGTTGATCTAAGAGTGTTTTTTCAATCTTCGTTGCAAAATAGTTATTGCATTTATCACATATTGCCCCTCTCCAAAGTACTGTTTTTTTGTTTCCTAATGACTCAGGGACAATATGTTCGATACTTTTTGAGTTATCTGATGGCTGATGACAGAAAATGCAATTCATGTGCCTATTTCATTTGGATTTAACAAAATATACATCTTTTCTACTATTTCAATCGCTTCTTTTAATTCTTGCTCGTAATAGGGCATAGAGTTCCCATGTGACCCGGGATTAAGAATTCTCTTCTTAATGCTATTTAATTCGTTTAGAATATGTTCAGCTTTGGTGTTTCTTTTATTTTCTTGAATTGCAAATTGAATTAGATCCTTTTTTAATCCACGCAATCTCCCTTTTATGTTTGCGTCGATGCTGCCATCGGATTCAAAATCTTCATTTAGCTTATCAAAGGGCAATCCCTTTTTATGAAGGATTTTTTGAAATCGGTATAATTGTTCATGTTCTACTTGCGTTTTTGCTTGGTTTATCAGATTACTTAAAGATTCAAAATCACTCTCTATTCCTGTAAGATCCTTGTTCAAGTATTTTCTGAGAATACTTTCTGATTCTTTTCTTAAATAATTTGCACACGCATCGAATTCCTTCTCTTCAAAGAACTCCTTAGCTTTCTCTAGGTATGTTTTGTTAGGCTTTATGATAGGCCTGCTACTGTTATTCTTTTCATCTTTTTGAAACTCTAAATAATTCCATTCTGTAGAATCAGTCTTGTTTCTAAGTATATCAAAGAAACTTTTATCATGAGTAAGAATTATTTTTTGAAAATCTCTTAAGTCTTCATCGTTTAAGATGATTTCCGAAACAATCATTCTATTAGACATATCCAAACTGATCAGCATATCATCTAACACAAGTATTTTCCATTCACTAGTTGCTAATCGGGTTAATAATGCACCTAGCCGTATTGAAATAGCAATACGCGTTAAACTTGCTTCATTTAAAAATGATTGAGGACGATGATTTGTGTGAATATTCCCATCTTTTTGATATTTAATGGAAAGCTTGATTTCTGGGCTGTTAAATGATCTATCCCAATCCTCATCCCATGTAAGAACTTTAATATATTCTAAAAAAATCTCAATGTCATTTATTCTAAATTTGTCCTTTAAAACTTTATTTGCTTGATGATTTATAGAATTTAATAGATTTATTATTTCATTATTAAAGTTGTTGATTTTGTCTTTAAACGAAGCATACATCCATGAATTTCTTCTATAATATCTACCCCCGTCAGATTCGGGATATTTAGGTAAATCATGATATATTTCTCCAAGCCAATCATGATAGCTTTTGCTTCTATATTGAAGATATGGGTAGAAATCTCTTCTGAATACGTTCCACACATTAAGATGTTTCTTATGTGTATTATTATAGAAATTATGCAGTAATTTGTAATTAATAAAATCACTAGCTTTATTCGCTTCCTGGATATCTGATGATTGTACATCCAAAAAATTATCATATGCCAGTTTTATAGGAGACTCCCCTTGCAACTCGATTTTTATAAACGAATCATCATCTTCAGGACGATAAATGTTGCGAAGACTTTGATAAGTATCCTCAATTGCATCATTGAACGGAACGAAGTATTTATTAATTTCATCAGTATCCTTTTCACTGCATTGCAAGAAAGTATATAACGCCCAATAAAGAGATGATTTCCCAGAACCATTATTTCCATGTACTAGTAAATTTTTCCCGTTAAGCCCAAATGTTTGTAAATCAGGGAAAGCTTTAAAATTTTGGATAGTGATTTTATTTATTTTTTTCATTATTGAATTGATTGGATTATTTCAGATACACTTTTACTGCGAGTCTCTTGTAAGATAATCCGGTTGCGGACTTCATTTTTATAATCATTCCATTCATTAAACAGATGCGTAATCTGTTCTTCGATTGATTGTGATTCTATCTGCTTTAAATTGTGTGCAACTAATTCAATTACATCTACCTGTTGAGGTTGGATTTCATCAGTGAAATATAATTCATAAATGCAAGCATCAATAACTTTATCAAATATATTTACCACAAATAATCTTTTAGAGGTTATTCCCAAATCAATAAATTTTGATTTGTCATTTAGAAACAGTAAATAACCAACCAAAGATTCGATCACATATTTTGCATTATTGTTAATTTCAGGTAATGGGAAATCTTTAATATCTTGAACTAAAATTTTAGGAAAGGCTCCTTTGGTTGCTTTTGGTGAATGATTAAAATGATAGAATGTAGCCAATTTTGAATTTAAAATAGCCAGAGTTACTTTTATGGAATATAGTCCGCTATCAAGAATATTAATTATTGCAGGATCATTATAAAGTTCTTCTGAGGTAATGGCTGCGAATATTGATGGGTTGGTTATCTCTCTAACTAAGATTCTTTTATTTGTGAAAAAAATGGGATTTCTGGGATTGGCAATACCTTCACAATAATCAATATATTCTTTGCCATTCCAATTAATAGAATATCTTGACACATCTTCTCCCCATAACCATTTTTTATAACCATCTTGATACGTTGAGTGATGGTATGCCCTGTTTTCAATTATTGTTTTATCCTGACCTTTATATTTGTCGTAAGCAATAAGACCTTGACTTATTTGAGGGAAGAATTCTTCTAATTTTTTCCTGTTATGATTTATTTTATTAATAACTGCAATTACATTGGGTTTAAGAAAAAATGCTAATCCCCAGTTTTGATTCATTGACAATAAGTCTGATTTTTCGATACTCTCTCTTGGTTCAGTGATCAGTTCTTCAAAACTATGTGATTTTGAAGTATTCCTATATCCTACGAATTGAGACTTCCCTTTTTGCCAAATGTTTATTGTATTTAGTACGGTAGCATCAAATACAGGAAATTTGGTACAATCAAGAATCTCTATTATATTCCAATTATCCAAAATAGATTTTCTGTATTTATCTGCAAATGTATTGAATAGATATGTGTTGGGAATGATGTATGACATTATTCCGGTATCAGATACAATCTTTTTTGCAATTTCTATAAAGTAATAATATATTTCATAATCGGGTACTTTACCCAAATATTTTCCAACTTGTTTTCGATATTCACCTTTAATGGAAACACCATACGGCGGGTTACCTATCACTATATCAAACCCTTTTTCTTCCCCAAACATCCACTCAGTATCAAAAAAAGGAGCACTTGTATTTTGGTCATAGGGATCCCATTTTGCCATTTTATTGGCAGAATTACTGTCTAAAAAGCCTGAACTTTTTAATAATTTGGCAATCTTTTCTCTTGTTTCTTTATCTCGTTGCCTCAACTTTCGTTTAGTTTCAGGACGGCGAGCACTAAAAATCTTGTGACGTATATGCTTTAGTGTCTCTTGCTCTTTGCGAACTTCATTTGTTTCGGATAATGAGCCTTGCTTGTCTAATCCAATTAGGGCATTTGCTGCTACAAACTTTGCTTCGAGATTAGGCAAGGGGCGGATTCCAAAGTTATCGTTTGAGTCAGTGGTCACATTTTGTTCTACAACCAAAGAAATAAAAAACCGAAGTTTGGATATTTGAACGGCTATAGGTTGTATATCTACTCCATAAATACAATTTTCTATCAGATAGAGTTTCCTGGCATAATCAGGACGGCTTAAATTGTTATTAAAATTCCTTTCAATTTCTGCTAAAGTTTCAGCACGTAATGTCTCATCATCTACATCAAAAGCTATTGATGTTTCTGCAAGAGCTTCCTGTTTTTGGATTTCTTTCCAAAGTTTATTTTCCGGGTCAAGTTGTGAGAGAATATGTACCATCTGTTGAAGCATTCCAACGGGAAATGCCCCGGAACCACAGGCTGGATCCATCACTTTATAGGAGAACAGCGATTTGATAATTTTACTTTTTTGTTGTTCAGACAAGATTATTGTTTCATCAGTATAAAGTATCAGTTTACGATATTCTTCTTCTAAACTACTTCCGACAGTCCTTTTAAGATGGGCAATCAAACTCTCATCTACCATGTACTGTACGATTTCCCTGGGAGTATAAAATGATCCTGTTTGTTTACGAGCAGTAGTTTTAGTTTCGGGATTATAGCTTGCCAACAAGTTTTCAAATACTTTTCCTAGTAATTCCGGATCAAGAGACACTTCCTTATCATAAGGAGTATTTTCTTCAATTGTAAAATTATAGGTTTCGAGAATATCAATAAGTCCCCGAATATTTGCACTTTTTTTCTTTTTACTATTGCCATAAAACCAAGTGAGGTCGATGTTTTTTCCTTTTTCTTCTCCAAAAAATAGATAATCCGGAACTATTAACTGATGAGGAGCCGGAAGATTATCAGAGAATCCATCGATATATTCAGCCGGTTGAGCTGATTTATTGTCCAAGCAGTCAAACAAGCCACCATTTAAGAATGGAACTTGTTTATTGGCTAATTCTAGAAAAAGAGTAGGTTCTTTGAATAGATTCTCATAACGCATCAGATAATTAGCATCACGGTGTTGTCCGTAGCTGTTATTTTTGCGAAAACCTCGTTCTCTAGTATCTCCTTCATTATGAGGGACAATGGGACAATTAAGCATGGCGAAAAATAAATTCTGTAATATAGCCTTATAATATTTGCTATCATTAGGTTTGTATAATCCCAAACCCTCAAATTTATTTGGCTCGAAGTTCTTTAATAGCTTGTCTGCGATATATTGTTCATTAAAAAACTCATTAGGTATGAGATGCTTTTGTTTTAAAAACCATACAAAGAGGAGCCGAGTCAGCAATCGGATAACATTCTTTGAGTTATGTTCGATTCTTTTTTCCTTTGTTGCATCCTTCTTTTCCCCTGGAAATTTAACTTCAGAGATAGCCCATGAATACCAATCAGAAAGTTCTGCATAAAACTCTTTGGTAAGAACTTCTACTGAGAAACGTTTTTTTATATCCTCTAAATCCTTGACTCTGCCCTTGTTTACAAGATATTGTGTGGGGGTATGTACTTTTGCATCTTCTCCTAATAAAAACGAATAACGTCGTGGATTGGAATATGAACGACGAACTTTGTGTTCATCCAATGCTACATCAATACTCACTAAAGAAAAACGATATGTTGCCGGTTTATCTTTTGGTATAAAGAGTATTAGTGCCCGATTATGTTTACTCCTTTCGAGCAATAATCGGAAGGCTTCTTTTGACAAACTAACACGAGCATCATGATTTGAAGTATGTATAATCTCAATGATGTCGAGTCTTAAACTTTGACATTCACCTAGACGGGTGACCTGTTGGGTGTATTTTGCGGAAAAGTCTAAATTTTCTGATTCTATACGGAAATCTTCTGGCAAGAAATCTTTTTCTAAAAATGTTAAAAACTTTTCCCTATTATATATCTGCTTGAAATCTATGCTACTCATAATCATTTTTCAATTTTACACTTCCTTTAACTCTTCGGATAATATCAACACTTCACTTCCCAAATCGATTTCACGGGAAAGCTTTATCATCCGGTTGATATAGTTTTGTTCTATTTGTTTGGGAAGGGAAATACAGTCTTTCATTTTTAGATTATTAATAAACCGTATGGAATGCCCCGAAAGACCATCTAGTTCTATTACTTCTTTCAAATCATTGAGATAATCTGCGTCAATTATTTCCATTCGAAGCATGGCATTGATTTTATCAATAGCTTCACGTTTCGCTTTTTCAACTTTATCGTCTTTACTGATTTCAAATAGCTTTCGTTTTACGTTTTGGTAAACAGCATCGTAGGTTGATGATACTTTTTCGGGTTGTTCAAAAACTGTTGCTTCAAATAAAGATATTGCTTCTTCAGGTGTCAGCGAGACCACTTCTGTATCGGAAATCCCTAATTTGAAAACATAGTCGTTCGATTTTTTCCCAAATACTAAAACGCCTGTATGTTTTTTATCTGTTTTCCTACCAATCTTTGCCCGATGTGGCATTTTTATGGCATCCCGATAATATTCGCTATCAATAGATTTATCTAACAATTCCCTATATTTGCTTTCCCATGATTCCGATTCATTCGTATGAAGTTCTTGCATGTATCGTTCCTTGAAATAGGAACGTAATTCTTCGTTGCTTGTCAAAACTTTAGTATCCTCTCCCATAATAGCATGAATCATTGCCATTTTCAAAGTAGAGATTTCTTTTGTACGGGTTTCTTTTTCCCCTACATCCGTAGGGAAATAGTTGAAAATATGTAATTTGTTAAACATTTTCTTGTTTACCCTATTGATACGTCCAATTCGTTGGATAACCCGCGTCGGATTATAAGGGATATCATAGTTGAAAATAGCTCCGGCACGATGTAGGTTATACCCTTCGGAAATAGCATCTGTTGCAATCAACACCTTGTAGTCATCACGCTGCAATTCCTGTTTAATCCCTGCATCAAAATTAGTATGGATAATTTCTTTATTGGTAGGAGAAGCATCGGTTGATGTATATTTAAAAACGCCTATGTTTTCACCTTTCAGGCAATTATACAAGTAGTTTACTGTATCAGCAAATTCGCTGAATACAATAACCTTTCGATTGGGTTCTTGGTTACACATTTTTTGTAAGATCATCTTGAAAGCTGTTACCTTAGGGTCGTTTTTTATCCATTTTTCTTCAAACCACTTTTGATGAATGTATTCTAACAGCAAAATATCTGAATGTACATCTTTTACGAAATCTTCACTCAAATCATTTATGTCAATTTCAACAAGGCCTTTGGCATTCAGCTTTTCAAGTTCAAGTTCGATCCCTTGCTCTTTTGTTTCGTCATCAATATAGTCGTTATCGGTTTCATATAGTTCATTAATATCAGGAAGATAACCCTTCTTATAAACCGGCACTTTTCTCCTTTTTTCAATCCATTTCAACACATGCTTGGAAGAAATTATCATGGATTCCAGTGATGATTTAAATGCTGCAGTGGAACTTTCGAAACGGCGAACCAATAAATGACGCATAAATTTTGACAGGTTTCGTTGAGTTCCTTTGAAGAGATTGTATTCAAATCCTGCATCTTCAATCACTTTTTGCAAATAAAATTCCCGTTCCGGCACTACATATTTTATCGGTTGATAACGTGCTGCTTTGAATATCCCTTCTTTTTCTGCATCTGTTGGGGTGTCCGGTGAAATCAGATTGAGTGTTTCTAAATATAAGTCTTTTAAATCACCCAAAGGATATTCTAATAATTCAGGGTCATCCATTTCTGCAAAATCAATTTTTTGCTTTTTCAAATCTGTTCTATATGCAGATATGGCTTTCAAGTCAATGCGTGAACGACGGATAACTAAAGGGGCAATAATAGAACGAATTCTTCCTGCTATAATATCAACTTGCTTCCGTATTTCCGTATCAGTTAATTTGCCATCTTTTTGCTCTTTTGTCAATTCTTTATATTGCTTAATTAATACCCTGAATTCACGTCCCAGATTGTCAACCGTTTTAAGGGTTGACTTAGATGGGATTTGGAATAAGCGTATCATGGAGTAAATATCCTGAGGCTTATTATTAAACGGTGTGGCTGTAAGTAACATTACTTTATTCCCCTGACAAAGTTGATGTAAGTTGAAATAATCTTGTGTATACTCGTTTCTATACTTATGAGCTTCATCAATGATAATGAGCCATTTCTTTTTTTCATCAACATGTTCTTTGTAATATCTCAATGCTTTTTCAATATTACCGCTACTCTCAATTTGAGCATTAAAGCTAAACTCCGAACGATAATCTTCCCATTGCTGCTTAAGATGTGGGGGGGCAACGACAATAGTTCGTAAGCCCATATTATGAGCAACCGCCGAAGCAATAATACTTTTTCCAAGTCCAACTACATCGGAAATAATTACCCCGTTATGCTTTTCAATTGTAACCAGCGACATTTGAATCGCATCTGCCTGATATTTTAAATCTAAAAACTTACCATCCGTTATATCATAAGCCGTTTTAAACTCCTTATCATAATCAATGGAAAAGTATTCATATAAAACTCTGAGGTAGAAAGAATATGGAGAATACAATTTTTCAAACCAAATTTTCTCAATTACTCCATTCTCAAATTCTATGATATTATTTTTATCTGCAATAATTATTGCATTATCCCAAAGTTCATCAAAGATATGTTTACCCTCCAAATAATCAGTTTTGGCGCGAAGAATAGCATTTAACTCCAAACGTCCTTTCAGTCCGGCTAAAGAAAGATTACTTGATCCTGTAATCAGTGCTCCGGGATATGTTCCACATTCTGCAAACTCTTCTTTGTTTTCGAAAAGATACATTTTGGCATGATTAGGCTCTTTCGTTTTTCGTATTTGCAATGAACCATCCTTTATTTTTTCGTAGAAAACCTTGAAAGCTTCCTCTTGTTGTTGACTATCGAAATAATCAGTTTCATTGAATAATTCTACCAGTGAAGAATAGTAGTTTTGCCTAATCTCTGTCCTAGTATGATTCAGGGTTGAGTGATAATCAACTTCTCTGATACGATTAATCATATCTCGTTCGATATCTAAGCCAATCAGAACTCTAATGTTTTTATTTTTCAGTTGTTCATATAATTCTACAAACCCCGAAAAATAGAAATATCCTATCAAAAAGTAACTATTCTCACACTTAGGTAAGATACCATTAATTATTTCAGATAAAAATCTGTTATTCTGGTTAGTAATAAAGCTCCCTTCCATTTATTTCGCTTTTATTTTTTCAAATCCTTTTTTGCCACCAATAAATCGGCGACTTCCACATTCAATATTTCCGCAATTTTGTACAATACATCCATTGGTGGTTGATGCCGATTCTGTGCGTATGCATTGACCATGTTGAAGCTTTTGCCTAATTGTTCTGCTAACCATGTTTGTTTTATACCTTTTTCATCAAGGATCTCTTTTATTCGATTCATTTGGATAAGATTACAAATCATATTTTGCAAATATAGTGAAAAATGTAAGATATATAAGATGTAAGTCTTAATAAATATTCCTTCTTGTTGATTTTATTTAATGTTTTAAAGTCAGGAAATTGAATACTTTTTCCCTTTCTCATTTGTTAAACAACTCTTATAGAGAAAGAATAAATAAGGCAATATTTTTTCGGGAAATACTACCCGAAGCGTAGCGAGGTGTGGAGATTTCGCGGAAAACCGCTTGCGGCTCGGTGTTGACGTTTTATTTTTGGAATATACCTTTGTTGTTCAAATGAAATAGGGAGCGTTTATTAGGTTATTCTTCTACGTTTCTTCTTTTTCTTAGGCTTTCGTAGCGGTTGTTCATCTTCCGGATTAACATTGGAGCTAACATCTGCGACAGAAGGGAGAATTGAGAGTAAAGAAGAGAACTCGTGTTGTTCAGTTGAACGTTTAGCTGGCTGGCCATTTAGCTGGACAAATGTTTGTATGTTTGTACCAACACTTTTGTGTGTTTCATCTGTTGTATCAACAAAAATCGATTTTTGAGGTGTTTTCAATTCCTGTTCCTGCATTTTCATTTTGTCAGGCAAACTACCATTTTTGATGGTATTACAGTATTCGAATGTTTCAGATAATTGACGGTTGTATCCGAACAATCTATCAAAACCTTTTTCGGCATTCTCAAATAGGGTTGTGCGGTCAAACCCGCCTTTGATTGCCCCTTTCTTGGTATTACGATGATTGGTGAGCGGGCTTATCTTGATTTTATTTGATTGGTCTTTGCGGCTGACAATCAAGTGGCAGTGCATATTCAGTTTATTTTCGGAACGTTCGCGGTTAAAATGGATTTTGCCATAAAACTTTATATCTTCGGCAGATAATCCTTTATTGAAATTCTTGGCATATTCCGGAATAAACACTTCCCGGATATACCGTTTCATGGCTTCGGCTTGTTCTGGTTCCGTTATTCCCATTGCTTGCAGTTCCTTTTCCGATGGGCTTACGTGAATCGCATAGAATTTGGCATCGGTTTTTAAAAGTTGTCCGATGTTTCCATCAATGTCCTTAATCACTTGCGATTTATAGAGATTATCTTTCGTCAAATTGAAGAATCCCTCGGTATAAATACCTTTCTGCATTCGTTCCATATCTTCGTGTTCCAGATAGTTTGCCAATTGTCGGCTGCTTCCGGCATTGTTATATATACCGTTAGACGGCGGTGGAAAGTCAATGTTCATCGTTATTCGAGATTGATTCGTTTGTGGATTTCAGCTTTCAGGTTCTCTTTTCGCTTGCCGTCCATCACTCCGCAAGCTGCGAGTTCGGCATAAAGCACAATCAAATCTAACAGTTTCTCATTGTCCTGTTTCAACAATTGATGCAACGAGCCGATTTGTTTTCCCTGACTGTTTATCACATTGGCATGCTTCCCGAACTGTTCACTGATTTTTTGCAATACTGCGTTATACCTCTCCTGATTCTGCTCTAATTGCGAAAGGATGAGCGCTTCCAATGTTTTGGCAATGTTGTCGAAACGGACAGCTATTGAATGGGTTGCCCGAATCATCGGGTTTAATTGCTCTTCTTCAAAATGACGGATAAACCGGATTAAATCATCCTGCCGCTTATTGATTTTCGCCAATTCTGCTTTTGCCGATTCCGGTGGTTCGAACGGATTAATGCTTGCCTTATCTATATATACGAAAGCAAGCCTGACTATCTGTCCTTTCTTTAGATTATATCGCTTGCATAATTTGTCAATTAACCGATTGGTGGATTTATCAATACCTATGGAAGTTAATGCTGCTTTCTGCTTATTGAGTTCCATTTTATAACTATTTTATGATAATTTGAAAATGTAAAACTTTGGTTGTTAGATGTTTGAAGAATGTGTTTATATGAATGTTTATAAAAATACATTCTTCTATCTTGCTGATTAACAGCAAGTACTCCGTAGGGCAAGAGGGAAAGAACAGGACTTGTCCAGTTCCCTCTTGCTACATTGCTCTTCGGGAAGAGCCGTTGAAAAATGATGCGATCCATATTACAAGCGTTATTCTATTTTCTTCGACTTTCGCCCGGCAAGGAGATAAAGTTGAACATTGTTTTGAACCGGTCGCCAATCATTCCTCCATAAAATTCATCGGACGAAAGTGTGGTTAGTGTAAAATTGGTCGTTCCATGAGTAAGCGTTCCTATTTCACTTCTTAAACTCAACAGTTCGGATATGGGACGCGTGATATTGCCGTAATCCATAACTGTTTTGGATTCCCTGCCAAATTCATCAATAATTAGCGGTCGCCGCACAAACGCATTAATTGATTGCGTTCTTATTTGCTCCTGCAATTCTACGGATTTGATAAACGTGAGTAATGGATAGTTCAATCTGAATTGCCTTATAATGTGATTGTGAAGTAGCGAATATGTTTCAAGGATAACGGTTTTACCACATCCATACTTTCCTTGCAGCATGATGCCTTTACTTAAATCACCCTCAAAAGATGGGTTGTGGGTCACATAAAAATAGAGTTGCTTTATTATGGGTTCATTATTTTCATTCACGATAAAGGTTCTGTTCTGATTCCGCTTGTGTAAACAAATTGTTCCGAACGAAAGAAACAAATTCCGGAAATCGGGATAAGCCAAAGGCAGGAACAACCTGTGCTGTAATATCTTTTTTCTTTCATCGGATATGATTTCTTCGGCTTCTTTTCGCAATGCCCTATAAAACTCCCGATTAGTCGAAATCACTTCCCGTATGGACAAATCCTTTTTCTTTTCCATTTGATTTTATATTAGATTTTTTGTTTTTAGTATTTATATAATAGGGTGAGGGTTTAAGGTCGGACTTAGGTGCTAAAATCTGATACTTAGTTTTAACCCTATGTCCGCCTCCGGCAATATAGTTTATCAATCCGCCGGATTTTAATCGTTCTCGGGCTGATTTTAAAACTGTCAATGAGACATTGGCATTTGCGGCCATTCTTTTGTCGGGATATTCTAGCCATTCCGGCCAATAGGAACGATTAGCCAGATGAATCAGAAAGAAATACAGGCGAGTTTCGTTTCCGCTGAAATTCCTCTGTTCATCCACTCGCCAGAAATTGGCTAATAAGTCAAACAGGTTCATTTCCTTATGCCTTTGAACCGTTTTTTGTAATCCGATTCCGCCTCGGATTCAATTTCCTGCAAAGTCTTCTTTTTACCGTTGGAAATCCATTGCACCAATTCGTCTTCAAAAAAATAGAGTTTTTTGCCGTTCTTATAACAGGGGAGTAATCTTTTACGAACAAGAGCATACACGGTAGGTTTGGCTTTGCTGATAATTTGGCAAGCCTCATCAATGCCAATCGGAATTCGCTTTGCCGGAAACGGATTCTGATTTTGGTTACACTCAACCATTTCTTTGATTTGTGTAATCTCTTTAATGAGATAAGCTACCGCTTCGGGTAACTTGTCAAAAGTAATTTCGTCTGCACACATAATACAATTTTTAATCGTTAATGTGCAAATGAAAAAAGTGTTTCCACGGTGTTTTACGACACCAGAGAAACACTTTGAAAACACTGAAAGTGCTGATATTCTTTGGTTATTATTGCTTTAAATGTACCATATGATGAATATAACAACTATTACCAACTCGTTCTTATCCGTCTTCTGAACCATCGAATCACAGATTTCCTGAATGAATGATAGCATCGACAGGTAGTAAATTTTGCAAAGAGTGACTATGGGTGTCTGAGAAGTGAAGAATCTTAATATATAGTCACTTGTTTGGTGCTACATTTAGATTACAGTCTAAAACCTCGCCGTCCTTTAGTAATATGATATTTTGCTCATAAAATAATTCTTGAAATTTTTTAGGGGCTTCCGTATGAATAGGAATAATACCACATTTTGGTTTAACTGTTTCAAAAACAGCTTTTAATGTTTTCGTGTCAGTATGCCCGCTTGTGTGTTTATTTTCAACATGATATGGTTTCAAAAAATTATACAGCGATTCATTGAAAGCAGTTCTTTCTTTATCCAAATATCCGCTCCACATTGAATAGTATATTTTTGTTTCATCTAAATTTGCATATTCATTTAAAAGTGGTTTAAATGAATCGTTTGAGCGAGTTAGTATACAAAAACCATGTTTTTCTAAATAGGGTTTCAATTTTCCCTCAAATGAAAATGGATTCCGATTTTGACGATTCAACTCAATGAAACGACCTGATGGAGTTATTGCTTTGTCATAATCAATATTGTAAAACGGAGTGTGTTGTTTATGGTTTTCGGAAACTATTTTTAGAATTTTTGTCTGATAGCTGTCGCAAACAAAACAACGTTTTGCTTTTTTTGAGGCATGATATAAAGCGAATATCCGGTCGATATTGGTGGAAGATAATAAAATAAAATTGTATTTGTGTTTTCTAAATTGCGATTCAAAATCTTTTTGTAGTTCTTGTTCCGTTTGCATTGTAGCATTTGGGCGTTGAATATTTGAGCCTTCAGAAATTATGTAATCTATGTTATTTACATAGTTTTTTAGCGTTGTAATAAGCCCTTTACTTCTAAAGCCATGCCCGCGAAAATCTCCTGTATGAAGTATGCGTTTACCCTCGGCTTCAACAATAAACATATATGCGTCAAAAGCAGAATGGTCTACAAACAAAGGTGTGACGGTAATTCCTCCAATTTCTATTCTTTGCAATGCTTCAAAGGTGTTTATTGTTTTAATCCGCTCGACAATTTTTCTATGCTTTTTTGCTTCGCTCGGTTCCGGAATGTGCATTAATCTGCTTTCGAGACAGTTGTAAATTTCAAGTGCCGTTTTGCCGACATATATTGGCAATTCAGTAATTGTGTCACAAATTTTTCCAATATGGTCGCCATGATAATGGGTTATGAACAATGCGCTTTTTGAAACATTGCCACAAGTTAATCCTTCAATCGGTGGCAATTCGGTATTTTCCGTACCTGGTAACTGCTCTCCAAAATCAATAAAAACCTTGTAACCATTACTTTCAATCTCTACTACGCAACCTCCTATTTGATTTGTGCCTCTATGTATTGTTATTTTCATTTGTGTATTAGCCCGTAATAACCGAGCACATTAATTGTATTTAATCTTTTTTATTA
>ENA-UOOK01002104-UOOK01002104.1-fermentation-metagenome-genome-assembly--contig:-NODE-2104-length-25101-cov-5.868083_pt1 | contig 25101 bp, 12 predicted proteins | sample MGYA00245777_ERZ724023 | MGnify/ENA primary metagenome ERZ724023 (study PRJEB28704, sample SAMN03018312) | fermentation metagenome | biome: anthropogenic terrestrial biome; feature: soil; material... | reverse complement strand
GGGAAACCTGCGGGGAGTACCCCTTCTTTTATTTTTTTAATCGGACACTACTGATTAGATATCAATAATATAGACACTTTATAAGGGTCGACTGCCTACTCTTATGCAGATCATGCACTTAAAGACGATTTTTTGCCGGCCACGCACCACTATCATTGATCCTGCCTGGTACAAATACCCCTGTCTGCCTGGTAATCTGAAAATAAAAAGACCCATTCAGGTGTGGTCACTGGATATATCCTATATCCCGATAATCCGGGGGTACATGTAACTTTTGGCCATAATGGACGTATACAATAGAAGTATCCCGGGCTGGAGTCTGTCGAACACGATGGAAGCTGAATGGGTACTTAATACACTGATGGTGACAGTAAACAAATTCGGGAAGCCAGAGATCATAAACACGGATCAGGGCAGTCAATTTACACCTTATGAAAATATTGGTTATATAAAATGCCCTGAGACAGCCAGGATATCTTATGAGTCTCCCCCGGGCCCACTCTTTTCAACATCACCGCTTAACCTTGATAAAAACATTGTCCAGTAACAATAGACCATCTCATACTACCGTTATGCTTCAAAACAACCACCATCGCTATGCTTGCCGAAACTTCTCCCGTTATCTGTTTGTGCGATGGATCATAAACCCTGTGCTTTAATTGTGGTGCCTGCTATTTTAATTTGATAAACTACTACTGTCCGGTTAAGAATTCCACAATGACAACTGGTTCTCATCAGACAGATTAATTGGGTTATTATTATTGTTAAAATGTTCTTTGACAGGCATCTTCCCGAATAGAGTCAGACCTGTTGTTTAACCGAAAGTGCACAAGCTGATAACGAGATCCGGATTTTCCCTGGCAATAGCAATTAGCAGGTAAGTGCAGGCAGCAATCCAGATCTGGCATCAGATGGCGTCAGGGCTGGTCCCATAAAATGCATTGATTTGAAGATGTTGTTTGATCCACTTGAAGAAGAGTTCGATCTTCCATAGTTCACGTTAAAACTCTGATATTGTTAAGGCCGGAAGGTTACAGTCATCAGTAATGAACTTATAGACAACGCCGGATACATAGTCTTTACAGACGACAAGACGGAACTCTTTCTGGCATTCATAATCGCTCAAAACGTTGTAAGAGTGAAAGAATAAATTCAAGTCGCAGAAACTTTTGACCTTGTATAATACATTATATATTAATATTTTATAGAGTTTTAATAAATCCTTAACCGGACACTGGTGTTGATCCACTTATTTCAAATAAATATTTTGAAACACCCATGTTTAAGCAAACATAAACACGATAGTGATATAAATTCCAGCATGGGTGTTCCACCATGCCTTAAAACTCAATTCTTATTATGATGAAACGAACATTTATTACCATTGTCTTTGTCGTCATTTTGGCGAACCAGTTGTTTCCCCAGGTATTAGACGGGAGCAAAGTAACGTTCGACGGATCGAATCTTGCTGGTTCGGGTTATATCTGGATTAAGGTTCCGGTATACGACGATGATGAAAATGATGAGGGAATTCCCCCAGCGGACGATAAAGCCGGTTATATTAAAATAAACGGCCAGAATACGATCCGCTTCTGGTCATTTAAAGGAGCCGGAGAACCCCAGGGAGACGATAGCTGGTATTGGGTACGCGCAAGCAGGGTAAGCAGTAATTTCCGGGTGGATATTCAGAAAACTCACAATGGAACCCAATGGATTTGGATTACTACTGGCTGGAGTTCCGGCAATTATGACAATTATCAGCAAATAGATATAGACAAAAACGTCAATACAACATGGGCTGAATTCAGGGTATATCTGCCGGCCAGTTATTTAACCGCAGGATCAATAAGCGTAGAGGTAGGATATTATGATGACGAGGACAATGGTGATGATCACGGGTTTCAAAAAAATAGCGCATCTTATTCGGCCCTTGTATTTCCTGTCCCGTCGCTGTCGCAAAGTTTGTCGGCTACCGCAGGAATGTATGACGTAGGGATCAACGTTTCACCTGTTGGCATTTACAAATCATATCAGTATTCTATCGATGGAACAAATTATGCCAATCTGCCGGGTACCAGTACCTCCGTACGGGTGCCAATATCAGGCACAAGACAGCAAAAAACCGTAAGTATCCGATATACGGTGGGCAACTGGAATCAGGTTGTAACCAAAGAGGCATCCATATATCTTCCTGCTTATCCGCAGGCCGGAAATTTTGCTGTTTCACAACAGCCCAACGGTGATACCAGGCTTACATGGAATGTAAACACCTCCAATATCGGGACCGATTATATTAAAGACGATCAGTTTGAAATACAGCGGGCCGACAACGAATCATTCACCAATCCGGTAACGGTAGCTTCGATAGATTATGTTGCAACGACATCTTCTTATGCAACAACCGATGCCACTTCGAAAGAAAACCTGAACGGAACCTATTATTACAGGATACGGCGAACAAAAACCTCTCTTTCTCCCAACTGGGGATGGGCAGTTTCTTCCTCGGCACACGCTGATCTTGTTTGTCAGCACAAAGCTATACGAACAGGAAGTGTAAGGGTGGACATAAGCGAGGACAACGATGCCACCCTTACATGGACCTACGATAACGGCAACGTTATTACCCCTAATTCAGAGGTGGTTATCGAGCGCAAAAACCTGATCACCCAGCAAACGGTTACCATTTCGGAACCTTACAGTGCTTCGTATACTTCCTACACTGAAAGGTTAACGGCTTTATGTGATGAATTTGAATATAAGATCTATGTAAAACCGGGAATTACGAAATATACTACTCAAACAGCATTAACAGCCGAGCTGGTTGATCCCGCCAGACGGATAATTCCCACCCAACTGGGAGAAATATCCTATATCAATGCCTCCAAAGGATATTATTCGGACCGTGTTCAGGTTGATTGGGAGATTACCGGGGGGTCAGCTGAAACTTTCAGCATCAAACGGCGGCCTTACGGTTCCGGTCAGAATTTCAGACAGATTGATACGAAAGACGGATCTGACGCAAACAGCGAATACCAGTATACTGATCTCACCGCTGAACCCGGTCAGATTTATGAATATCAGATCGCAGGGCTTACCAGTTGTGCCAACGGTACACTCGAAGTGAATTCCCCGGTGGCTTACGGTTTCCGTACCCCCACGGGCGATATATACGGGCGTGTTACTTTTGAAAACGGACAGGCTGTTGAGGATGTGGAGGTCGTCCTCGAAAGCAGCGATGCTGCAGTGGGAAAGAGTTTATTGCTTACAGCAGGCAACACGGCAATAATTAATAATTCCGGTTTTCTGGCATCTGCTAAAGATTCTGTAACTATCCAGGCCTGGATTTCGCCCGATAATACTGCAGGTACCCAGCCTGTGTTTTCAAAAGAAGGCATATACTCCCTCGGTTTAAGCGATGGCAGGGTTTATTTCTCGGTTGGAAATTCAACTGTATTGACCGATGCAATTGATTCATATCTTGCCAGTTCGTCCTTTGTACATGTAACCGCAGTTTTTACAGGCAGCAGATCTGAAATATATCTTAACGGAGAGCTGATTGTGTCAGAGGCCTGCGTTCCCGTTTCAGTTAATACCTACGATACAAAGGCTGTAAACCTGGGAGGAGGAACATTTACAGGAGCTATCGACGAAGTGCGTGTCTGGAACAGGCCGCTTGGAGCTGCCGAAATTAAAACCGGTTATAACCGGTATATTACAGGCAACGAAACAGGGCTTATTGGTTACTGGAACTTCAACTTCTCCACGGCCAGTGAATTTTACGACCTCTCTTATAAAGCATCGCAATACAACGAAAATCATGGAAGCCATAATGGTACGTTAAGTGACACGCGGATTCCATCTTCCGGACAATTATCATACAAAGGCGTTACTGCTTCCGATGGTTCATATGCCATAAGGTCAGTTCCTTATGTGGGTAACGGGACCTCCTATACAATAAATCCGCGTAAAGGGATACACCAGTTCCAGTCGCAAAGAGAAGTGCGTTTTATTGGCCCCGGCGCCCAAAGCCATACGGTGAATTTCACCGACGTTTCATCGTTTGAAGTAAGGGGTACGGTTACTTATGCTAACTCTGACATCCCTGTTAAAGATGTCAATTTCGCCATTGACGGTAAGACAGCACTCGAAAGTAACGGGATGCCCAAAGTAACCGATCAGTACGGACGTTTTGAGATTATGGTGCCGGTAGGTACACACGAGGTAAAAGCCGTGAAGGCCGGCCATACCTTTGTAAACAACGGGAAAATAACAGACCCCCTTGGTATGGACCTTAATTACCAGGATGCCCTGTCGGGAATTGAGCTGGAAGACAGTACCACAATAAAATATATCGGCCGTGTAGCGGGAGGGACCGTGCAGGAAGCCCTGCCTGTGGGACATTCATTGTCTGAAAACAACCTGGCCCGGGGCATTACAGTTCAATTGGCCTATATTGACGACCGTTACGGATTTGACAGCAGAACCGTTGACGAAAGTCACTTTAAACCTTCCAATAAACAAAAAGCACATGTTAACAGGGTTGAATATGGTACCGATGCCGGTAACAAAAGCTTAATTACAATACAGGTAAACGACACAACCGGAGAATTTGTGGCTCATGTGATTCCCGAACAGTTCAACGTGGAAGTAAAGGCAAGGGGTCACAACGACATTCCCGGTTCGGGCAGTCTGCTAAATCTTACACAACAGTTCATCAACCAAAAAAGCGTATATAACTATACCGACTCCGTACAGGAAGGTGACCAGTGGAAGCAAATGGACTATTCCGATACGGTATTCTACAACTTCTCCCAGAAATTTACCAAGCGTTATGCGCCCGAAATACGCATTTTGCAGATGAGCGCTTCCGGTAAAAGCCTGCCTTATTTTGGCGACGACACTACCCGGGTGGTCAATATGACCGGCGAAGAAATAAAAGTTCCTTTATATAACAGCAATACCAATTTGTATACATTCGGCAAACCGGTATTTACGCAAAACAAACCCTATCATTTAAAAATGGAAGTGTTTGAAAAATATGTCCGGTATGACGAAGCTGGAAATCCATTGGATAGTGATGAAGTGCCTACGCAGGATGCCACATTTACCTTCAATAACGATATTGCCGATAATGACAACAAAGCAACCGTAGCAGAAGCGGATTCGGCAGGGATGGCAACCTGTACATTCCACGGAGCCGGCCCTGAAATCACCTCAGCTGTCAGGCGGATGAACGTGAAGGTGACTTATGGGAAAAGCTCTTCTTCTACATCAATCAACTGGGTACAACCGGGTAATTTTACCAACGGCGAAGCTTATGTGCTGGGCGCTCATCAAACCGGCACCGATTTCATTACTGCCGGTCCTGACAAAATCCTCACCGTGTTGCGCGACCCTCCCGGTTCAAACAGCTATTCGTACCTTGAAAAAGGAGTGTCGTTCGAAGAAACCTCTACCTATACAGGTTCAATCAAGAATTCCGGCACCGAAGACTTTACCCTGGGTGTAAAAGCCGAAGTGGTTACGTTTACCGGCGTAGGTGCAGGAGTAATCAACAAGGCTATTGAGACCGAATCGGGAGTTACCCTTGGTATTATCCACGAAGAGCAATATGAGGGACAGGATACGAAAAAGACAACCAATACTATCACCTCCCGGTTCCAGACAAGCGATGACCCCGGATATGTTGGCGCTGACGGTGATGTTTACATCGGATATTCAACCAACGTGACTTTCGGTTCCACACAAAATGTTGCAGTTGTGCCTAAATCAAAACTTGCCGCTTATACAGGAACCCGTTATAATGAAACGAGCAGCGCCGACTGGGCCTTGGTGTATGCCGAAGGGCGGAGTATTTCTCAGTCCTTTAACACCCTGTTCGCTTATCCCCAGGTCCATATTGAAACGAAGTTGATCCCTCAACTGGAAGGTATCCGCAACAGTATATTAACCAGTACCATGGGTAACACCCCCGAACAATTACAGGCTGCTGCTAATGCCCAGGGAAAGACATTCTACTACTCTTATTTACCTGAAACCAGTCCGGATTTCGGTAAAAGTAACGACGATGCAACTGTAAGCGATAAAACACACGGGACCCCGGGCGATTCGTTCGATGGGCCAAGTTACAGGATTATAAGCCCGACAAACGATCCCGGTCTTAGCGTGAGTGATACCATTGTTCACCTGAATCAATCGATCACGGCATGGAAACAGCGCATGGCCGATAACGAAAAAGCCAAGGCAAATGCAGAATTGCTTCAGAATTACTCCTTCCACGGAGGCTCCAACATAGAATACAGCGAATCTTTCTCTTCAGGCTCCTCACACCAAAGCAGTTTTTATATTAATATCGGAGGAAAGGTTGCGAATGAATCCGATGTGGAAGCCGGTACCGGTCCAAAAACCAAATTCACATTCGAAGAAACGGTGGAGACCCAGCATGGGGGAACGTGGACTTCGGAATCAGAAGCATCTCACAGTAAGGGATTTGTGTTGGCCGAGAGTGGTACGGACTATATCAGCGTTGATGTATGCCACGAAAAAGACTGGGATGAAGAAGACGAAGAATATGATTACGATGGCAATGGTGGAATGGTAGATGAAGATGACCTGAAAGAAAAAGAATATTATTCTTCATTTATCTTCAAAACCAAGGGAGGGGTAACTTCTTGTCCTTACGAAGGTGCTTATGCGTCTAAATACTATGAACCGGGAAAGTATATACTTAATGAAGCCACCATGCGCATGGAAGTACCCGAAATTGATATACCTTTGAAATTTATCGAAAATGTACCATCGGGCGAAAGTGCCAGCTTAAAACTACAGCTTCGCAACAATTCGGAAAGCAAGGACGACGCATGGTATAACCTTAAGATAGTAACCGGATCTAATCCTGATGGTGCCCGCATGTATGTTGACGGTGCTGCAATAGGTAACGGACTGGAATTTGAAGTTCCTGCCGGACAGACAGTGATTAAAACCCTCGAGGTGAGTAAAGGTACCGGGTTGAACTATGACAGCCTGCAACTGGTTTTGCAATCGCAATGCCAGGCTGAAATAGGCGATACAGTTACTTTCTCGGTTCATTATATACCATCATGTACGGGAGTGAATGTTAATAAACCCGGGAATAACTGGGTATACAATACGAAGCTTCCCGCCGAAAGCGTCAACGGTAGTGACAAACATTATATGGAAGTGATTGTTGACGGCTTTAACGTTAATTACGATGATTTCGGCCGCATAGAGCTTCAGTATAAAACGGCTTCACAGTCGGAGGACCAGTGGACTACCCTGATGAATTACTACAGCGATTCCGTTTTATACGATGCAGCCCTGCAAAACGGGCTCAGTGCTCAAATGATCAAAGCTTCCGATGCGGGAACTATCCGTTATAAATTCTTTATGGATGATATGCCTGATCAGCATTACAACCTGAGGGCAGTAAGCGTTTGTATCATCAACAACGAAGAGGTACGCAACTCTTCGGAAGTACGGTCGGGATTGAAAGATACCTACCTGCCTCGGTTGTTTGGTACGGCTCAGCCTGCCGACGGAATTCTGGGCATTGAAGATGAAATTCGCCTGAACTTTAACGAAGCTGTTGCCGAAGGCCTGCTTACATACAATAACTTCCAGGTACGGGGCGTACGGAACGGTTCAAAAGGCGATCATTCGGTTTCGGTACAACTCGATGGTGAAAACGACTTTATGGCAACCGGTTTTGAGAAGAACCTTGCCGGGAAAGATCTTACCATTGAGATGTGGATACAGCCTTCACAACTGCAAAATGGTACTTTATTCAGCCATGGCAATATAAATAACGCACTCGAGCTTTCGCTGACCTCCGACAGCCGGTTGAAAGCCAGGGTGGGAACTTCCGAAGTACTCAGCCAGCCTGTTGCATTTGAACAGGGATCATGGGCACACATTGCCCTGGTGTACGAAGCAACAGGTCGTGTATCGGCTTATTATAATTACCGGGAAGTAATATCAGGGTCCGAAACTGAAGTCTACACCGGCATAGGTAATTTCGTGGCAGGGAAAAGCATATCAACCAACGGTAACTATTTCAACGGGAAATTACATAACCTGCGCATCTGGGAAAAAATAATCACCCCAGGTAATCTCCAGATCAACAGTCTTAGCCAGTTAGCCGGCATTGAACCGGGTTTGCTTGGCTACTATCCGATGAATGAAGGCAAAGGCGAGATTTGTCTTGATAAGGCCCGTGGTGCCAATCTGAACATGAATGGCGGACAATGGTCAATGCCCCTGGGTTATTCGGCAAAGTTCGACGGACAAACCGATCTGAAGATAGATGCAGGATCAGCTGCCATTACAAAGGATATGGATTATTCAATTGAATTCTGGTTTAAGGCTGAAGCCGGACAGACCAATGCAACCATTCTTTCCAATGGCAGGGGCGACGGTGAAGATGCCGGTGGTTCCGAAGATCTGTTTGCCATAGGATTCGACGAAAACGGAGCACTGCATTTTACCAGCAGCGGGTCGAAGACAACCCTCAACGGTGACTTCCGCGATAATAACTGGCATCATTTCGCCATCGGTGTAAACAGAACCTCAAACAAGGCACAGATTTTCATCGACGGCAATTTGTCAACCTTTATCGATGCAACCAGTCTCGGAGGCGTGGCTTCAGCCTACTTATTCCTTGGCGCACGGGCATGGTACGCACCGGAAAATCCTTCAGAGCTTCGCAAGGACAATTATTTCAAAGGCAAGGTAGACGATCTGAGATTCTGGGAATTATACCGCAATGAGCGCATTGTGAAAGAAAATAATAATATGAAGCTGACCGGCGAAGAGCTGGGGCTGATACATTATTATCCTTTCGATACTTATATCGAATATCAGGGTGTCGAATATCTTGATTTTACCAATAAAGACATGCGTATATCCCCGGGAGCAAATCCTGAAACCGATTCATTTGTGGCTGAAGGTTCCACTTTTGATATGGTTAAATCACAGGATATTGCACCGCTGAAAGATGCCGGTCCTGTTGCCGATCTCGATTTCGATTTTGTAACAAACAATGATGCATTGATCATCACCCTGAAAGAGCCGGAATACAAAGTGGCAAAAACAATTGTAACATTTACGGTTACCGATGTCCGCGATAAAAACGGCAATTCAATAGCATCGCCCATTACCTGGAGCGCTTACATTGACCGCAACCAGCTGAAATGGAGTGACGAGAACCTGAAATATACCAAAGCTGCCTATGAACCGCTCGAATTTACAGTGAAGGTTGTAAATACCGGAGGTTCCATACAGAATTATACCATTAACAATATCCCTTCGTGGCTTGATGTTACGCCTTCCGGCGGAAGCCTGAACCCAGCTTCCTCTGAAGATATCAGATTTGAAGTAAACGAAGGATTGAATGTGGGGACTTACAACGAGGTAATTTATCTTACCAACGAAGACAATGTTTCCGAAGCATTGAACCTTGAACTCATTGTACAGGGAGATAAGCCTGACTGGACCGTTAACCCCGGCGATTATGCATACAGCATGAATATTTTTGGTAAAATGCGGTTCAACAACATCTTCTCATCCGACGAAGGCGATATGCTGGCTGCTTTCAGTCAGGGCAAATGTGTCGGGGCTACCCAAAGCACTTATAATGAGAAACTCGACATGTGGTACGCCTTCCTCACCGTATACAGCAACGATAAGCAAACAGGCGATATCGAATTTCGTATGTGGGATGCCAGTACAGGGAAAATTTATAAGGCTGTTCCTGATCAGAATATCAGGTTTGTAAATGATGCAGTGGTAGGATCGGTAAACAAACTGGTAATATTCAACGGGTCCGAATGTGTTTACCAGGATATTCAGCTCAATAAAGGCTGGAACTGGATTTCATTCAACCTGGCCAATGAAAGCCTGCCGGATGTAAATGCCACTCTGGCAAACGGAGTATGGACCGGCGGCGACATTGTGAAAAGTATGGATTATTTCGATTCATACTCGGCCGACAGTGCCCGATGGGTTGGAAGCCTGTCTGAAAACCAGGGGTTCAACAATACTTCGTCATTTATGCTTCATTCATCAGCCAGACAGGTGCTCAGCACCTCCGGAACTGCAGTTGATGTTGCTTCAAAACCCATTTCGGTGAAAGGGGATAAATGGAACTTCATCAGCTACCTGCCCACTGCTAATTTTACCGTAACAGAGGCTCTGGCAGGATACAACGCGCATGAGGGAGATATCATTAAATCACAAAACCAGTTTGCTATGTTTTCGGGCGCCGGGTGGATCGGTAACCTCGTTTACATGGAAGCCAATAAGGGATATATGCTGCTCCGCACTTCACAGGACGACGTCTCGTTCGTTTATCCCTCAGGCAGCGGATCGCTGGGCAGCCTTAAGTCAGCGCCCGTTTTTTCCGGCTCATACATAAATCACGATTTCGCCGAAAACATGAGTATCGTTGCAATTGGCAGGGGTATGGAAAAAGGCGACAGGATTCTGGCTTATGTCAACGATGAGCTCAGGGGTATTGGCGAAAGTGAAGTATTTAAGGATAGAGAAACTTATTTTATCCCGGTGGCCGGCGGTCTCATGAACGACAATGTTGTTGTATTTAAGCTTGAACGTGATGGCAAAATAATTGCCCGGTCAGCTAACACTTTGATTTACAAGTCCAATACAATCGCGGGCTCGCTTTCACAGCCATTTGTGATAGACTTTGGAGAAACCGGAAACCAGGTTTCTGTTTATCCCAATCCGTTCAAGACTTCCCTGAACATCGAAGTGATGACCAACGAGGGTGACAAAGTAGAGATTGCGATCTTTGATGTGCTGGGCCGGATGGTAATGATGCAGGAAGTGGTATCACCGGGTCCTTCGTATAGTACATCGTGGGACAGGGCCGGCAATATTATCCCCGGCATCTACCAGCTTCGCATTACTGTAAATGGTTCATCAACAGTATATAAAATTGTAAAAGAATAGGTGTTAAATCAAATGAGGAGGTTGCCTCAAAAGTCAGACCAGGCAGAGTCAAAGTCTTGTTATCCTTTTGAGGCATCCTCTTTAAAACAATAAAACAGCTGATATGAAACCCACATGTATCAAATAAACAAACACATATGTATGTAAGTTTAAACCATGTGGGTTCCATCATACCATTAAATTAAAAATTATACTATGATGAAACGGACAATAAATTATATCATCATGCTCCTGGGCGTGGTTTGCACTTTATCATCCTGTAATAAAGATGAGGAAACATTCACCCAATATCCGGCACCTTCGTGGACGGTGGAACCGGCAAACTATAACGGTAATATGACTGCCGTTGTCACTGTTCCTGACAACCTGAAGCGCTATATGCAGTCTGACGACCAGCTTGCTGCTTTTGTGGACGACGGATGCCGGGGTGTGGGAATTCTTCTCGACGGAGCGTTTTACGTAACAATAAAAGGCTCTTCATCCGAAGAATCCATGGTCGCCTTTCGCTATTACAGCTCCCGTAACAGATACATGTATACTACCGACGCGTTTCTTGCTTTCGACATCGATGCTGTGCTCGGCAGCACCGATAACCCCGAGGTCTTATCCCTGCACCATGTAACTGATTAAACGTACATCAAATGATACGAAGTTTATTTGCAGCAGCGGGATTGATTTCACTGGTGTTTCTCACAATGGAAGGAAAAATTTCTGCCCAGGGGAACAACATCACAGAAACTGATTTTACCGGCAACACAACGCTGGAAGGGAAAATCTCTGCCCGTGAGAATAACATCACTGAGGCCGATTTTACCGAGAATACCACGCTGGAAGGAGGGATAGGAACACAGATATTGTTTTCCCGGGATGCCGGAGTTCTGGATTTCGGCCAACGGCTTACTCCTGTTTTTTCATTGGCTGCCGGTAAATGGTTGTCGCCCTTATGGGGATTACAACTAAGATTTAACGGCGTCAGCATGAACGGGTTTACAATACCATCGGCAGGGTCGCCATATGATCCGGTGATTGAATATGTAACTGTTCGCCCTGATGGCAGCTACCGGCATTACCTGAGGTATTTCAGCACAAGCCTGGGCATAAAGGTAAGTCTTCTGACGCTTGTTGAAGGATACAAAGAAAACCGTGCCTGGGATATTATTCCGTCAGTTGATGCAGGCTATGTCAGGATGCTTTCTTATAAAGGAAGTCCTGCCGGGAATTATATAAGTCCGGGCTTTTCAGTTGCAGGGAAATACAGGATCAGTTCCAAAATGGATGTTCAGCTCGAAGCACGGGCGATGTTGTTTCCGGGAAAATTTGATGGAATTACCTCAGGGAAGCGTTTCGAAAACAATCTGGGAGTGACCCTGGGTGTATCGTACAGGTTGGGGAAAGAACGGTTTCGTTTAAAGAAGGTGAATAATGTAGCAGGTGATGTTGTGAATGAAGCCACCGAGGTCTCCCAGGTAATTGCCGACACCGTTTATATCGAAAATAAGGTGCCCACTGATACCATATTTGTAGAGGTACCGGCAAAGCAAGCCCCATCTGCCGGTGAACCCTTTATTGTGGCTTCTTTCTTATTCGCTGCCGACGAAAATTTCCCCAGACCCCACCAGGATTTGCAATACCAGGCCATTGCCGATTACCTGAAACGAAATCCTGACCGGCGGATCAGGCTGGATGCTTATGCTGACAAAGAAACCGGTACTGAAAGCTACAATGCAACTCTTGCCGTTGCCAGGGCAAAAAATGTGAAGAATTTGCTGGTCAGCCAATATAATATTGATGAAAGCAAGCTGATTGAAAATGCGATTGGCGTTAAGTCAAGGCCTTTTGATAAAAGGGTTTTTAACAGGGTTGTTCTGGCAACGGTATTGCCAAACGATTGATAAAGGCCTGCTACCCCGGACACACTGATTGGAACACTACCCTGTTGTTGTTTGATTTGTTGATGAGGCAAAGTTACCCCGGCGGTCTGGGAGCGTTGTTTGATAAAAGTCAAAAAAAGGGTTCAGATCGATTTTCTTATCCTGCTGAGGGTGGCGATGTCGATGCCGAGGTAGGATGCGATATGTTTCAGGGCGACTTTCTGAAGGATGTCAGGGTGTTTTTTGATGAAGAGCTCGTACCGTTCCGATGCTGTAAGCGTCTGCAGTTGTACTGAACGGTTCATGAGGGAGTTGTACATCGCCTCGTCGACGTCTTTGCCTATCTGCCGCCATGCCGGCACCACGCGTATGAGCTCCTGCATCCGGTCAAATGTGATCACGTCCATCTCGCAGGCCTCGATAGCGATTATATATTCCCTTTACGACACCTGGTCATTGAAGCTCTTCATCGAGATCATCACCGAGCCCTTTTTGAAGAAGTGGGTAGTGATTTCGTTTGCCCTGTCGTCATAGAAGAATGACCGCATCATTCCCGACCGGAGGTAGGCAATTCGTGTTGCAATTTGCCCCTTCTCCAGGAAGAGTGACCTGGCCTGCAGAGACTCCGGCCGGTATCGTCTGACCGTCTCATTCCAGTCCTTCCCGGTAAAACCGTAATGCTCAATTAACCTGTCTTTGAAGTCCATGGTAGAGTAAAGATACAGTTGTTGGATTTCATAGCAAAGCAGTCGACAGGCTTCAAATTGGTATAAATGAACAGCATGATTGACGAATTTAAATAAACAGCATTAAACATAAGATATAATTGACGAAAGGTATTATATTTGCAAAAGCATAAGATAAGATTGAAGGATGAAAGACTACATTGAGAGGCCTTTGTATATAGACAGAATAAAGCCTTATATCGGCAGGAGTCTGATAAAGGTAATTACCGGCCAGAGGAGGGTGGGTAAGAGCTGCATGCTGATGCAGGTAAGGGATCTCATAATGGAGAAAGACCACGACACCCACATTATTTTCATTAATAAGGAGCAGCATGAGTTCGCCCCGATCACTGACCATGTCACGCTTCTTGAATATGTTGGCCTTCATTCAAAGGGAAAAGGGAAGGTGGCGTTATTCATTGATGAGATCCAGGAGATTGATTCATTTGAAGTAGCGTTGAGAGACCTGTCCACACGGAAGAAGTTTGACATCTACTGTACCGGTAGTAACGCAAGGCTGCTGTCAGGTGAGCTGGCAACTCTTCTGGCGGGGCGTTACATCGAGATAAGGGTGTATGGCCTGAGTTATTCCGAATACCTGATGTTTCGCGATGCCGCTGATTCCCCGGATTCATTCAGGAAATACCTGCGTGAAGGAGGTCTTCCCTATCTGATCCATCTTGGAACTGACATAAATGTTGTCAATGAGTATCTTAATACTCTTTATAGCACTATTCTGCTGAAGGATGTGGTGGCAAGGTATAATGTGCGGAATGTTAAATTTCTTGAGAGCCTGGTTCTTTTTCTTGCCGATAATACAGGAAGCATCGTTTCCGCAAAAAAAATCAGCGAATATCTGAAATCACAGAACATAAATATTTCAACACAGGTAGTGATAGATTATATCGGATACCTTGAATCCTCTTTCATGATACACAGGGTGAGGCGAACGGGTATCCGGGGGAAGCGGCTGTTTGAAATAGGAGAGAAGTATTTCTTCGGTGACACCGGAATCAGGAATGTCATTGCAGGATATAATCTGGCTGATGTTCATAAAATGCTGGAGAACATCGTTTTTCTTCATCTCAGGACTGCCGGCTATGAGGTGACGGTTGGATCGGAAAACGGCAAGGAAATTGACTTCATTGCCAGTCGGGGAGGAGAGCGGATTTATGTTCAGGTTGCATATCTTCTTGAAAAGCCTGAGACGGCACAGCGTGAATTCGGAAATCTGCTTGGGATCAGCGACAATTACCCCAAATATGTGGTAACGATGGATGAGCTAAACGAAACCTCATCTTATCAGGGCATACAGAGAATGCACGTGAAGGATTTCTGCCGGATGATGGCAGGTTGACTACACACAGGCGACCCGCGATGCAGGCCGTTGTATGCGTTCAAAACTTGTCAAGCTCATCCAGCAATGCCCTTCTTTGAGGGTATTCTCTGCGTAATTCAGCAATAAGATTCCTGACCCTGGCAAGACCTCCCAGTTTAAGCATCCGCTCCAGGTACCGGCAAGCTTCCTGATAATGCTTTCTGCCCGTATTTACTTTCAGATAATCGATGATGCCTTTCTCATAAAGCTCTGCAAGTTCCTCAGAATAATCGGCTGCCAGGTATTTCTCATAATGCTGAATGTAAGGAAGATGCTTGGCGCCGCGGACAAGATCCAGAAGCCTGTCCCACCATTTTTCGGTTATGTAAATCTTTCCCAGGACACTAATATTGTCCCACCTGTATCTTCGTCTGATCTCATCGACCAGCCCTTCCACATAGCTGTTCCATTCAACGGGATTAATGTTTTTCTTGAGGAGCTGGTAGTAATCCTGATCATTACGGAACCCGTCAACAAAAAGATATCGGGCATATTCAATCACATGTGGTTTATCCTTTTCAGCAACTGCTGTACGCAGAAGCCAGTCGTACCACTCTTTTGCAAGTCCAGGTTTGGTCTCTGCATCGTGCCTGATACCGGCGTGAGCAAGTGATCTGGCTTTTTCGAAATCCTTATCCCTCAGAGCTTTCTCCAGCGCTTTTCTTCTGAGTTCAGGAGTATCAAGATTTTGGGAGGCAAATTTTTCAGCCTCGTCATCTCCCTTCATTTTCCGGATAAGTTCATATTCCAGCATTGTCATCTGTTCGCCTTCATATTCTGAATGCACATGTGTATGAAGCAGGGAGAGGACTGTGCCGGCTTCCTTTTCCGTTTTTGCCAGGTCTACAGCGAGACGGAGAAGATCTGTATGCCAGTCCCAACCTGAAAAAACATTTTTCCTGTAGTAATGAAGCACCTGATCAAGCATATAAGCTCTTATTTCTTCAGGTCTGTCAGATGCAGCCACAGAATCAAGTATCTCAAAAGCGGTTTCGATATTCCCGCCGATGTCTCCGTCGCTGTCGTCTGCAAACTGAAGCGCTTTCACCATTTCCTCAGCAACCGGGAAACAGATATGACATGCGCTGAGCCAGTTGCCTGAATCAACATGTTTCATGGCAACGACGAGCATCTCGTTCACAGATCTCCCTACAATTCCGGCACGGCTCCACTTGATAAACCTGTCTTTATCCCTGGCACTTCTTAAAATATTCTTAACCTGTTCACGGTATTTTTCCGGCGATTCAGCCGATGATTTGTACATAAAGCCGGAAAGGAATGATCGCCTGAATGCCGGATCTGCCAGACATTGTTCTTTAATAAAAGAGTTAAGATCGTCATGCGACAGAGCCCCAAGCAGTTCATCGACCTGTTCAGAAACAGTTTTTCTTCCGGATGCCGGTTTCCTGGCCGAACCTTTTTTGTTGTCAGCCTTTTTAAGTTTCTCCTCTTCATTTCTGTAATAATACAGTACTGCAACGATGTGCTTGCAGACCGTCCCGTAGTCGTATGGACAGGTGCAGAGGTATGAAGTTATTTTTTTCTTCGAAACAGTGATCCTTACATCATAGTCTTCTGAACCTTCCACTTCCGCTTCAAATTCGCCCGGCGAGAGCTCTTCGAAAGATGTCACCTGCCCGTTCTCGAAATAAGACAAGCCACGGGCGAGAAGCTTTTCATCCACAAATTGTTCAAAATCAGAGATAGGTATACCTTTATTCATAGTCTGCATATTTAAGATTCCATCCTGTTTCTGAAGAAATTCTCAGAACTCCGGCAAAACATAGATTTCGATGATGAATCTCCTTCTAAAGGGATTGGTAGTAATCCTTAATCTTGCTTGCCATTAAAGCTCTTCTTTCAACCAGAAAATACCTGTAATCATCGATGCTCATATCAAAAATACTCTCTGGAATAGCATTTTGATGTAGATTGTCCAGAAGTTCTTTTATAGTTCTTATCCCTCCGTATTTCAATCCTCCATTATTTGCCTGCTCTTTCAACTCATTGAAATAGACTGAAGGGGATTTGTCCCCCACCTTAATATTAATTTCGGACTGCATGTATACAAAATTCGCAACCTGATTGTATTGAGATCTTCCCAGGTTGTTCTTCTTGAGATAGTTCTTCGGGAAGAGGTGATGAACATCACCGGCGTTGGTGATAAGATGATTGACTGTTATATCTTTTGAAAGAAAACCTTTATCGTTTTGTTTTACCTGAGCAGCCAAGTAGACATGAAATACAGGTGCACTTGTTACAGGTGTTTCAAGAGCCTGTGGAAGAGTAACAGTCCAGTAAGCATCTGAAAGATTACCATCTTCTATGGTCTTAAAATAGGAGTCGAATGATAACTCTGATATCCTTTTTATATCATAATCCATTGTCGATTCTGGCGAACTTGAATATCTACTCGTCAGGATAGACATTGTAAACCACCTGCGTACATATGTCTCGATCAAGGCCGGATTCAGCCCCTGCTTCTTAAGGGTCAGATAGAGTATATAAGCGAAGTTCAAAGCATTCTTGGAACGGATCATCCATGGCGCAATGAAACCGGCTGATTTAATAATCATTATGAACCTATTAAAGCTGGTCTCGTTCATGAATGTGAAAATGCCATCCTTGAGTCTTCTGAATGATTCCTCTGCAATCGACTCTTCAAAAACCCTGGTTTCAAAGTTTCTTCCTGAGAGAAGGCTGACAAGGTCAGAGAGTTTGCCACGGTGAAACTCTGTTGTGAATGCGACTCTGAGCATATCGCTGTAATCCGGATCATAAAGGTCTTCAGTCTCCTTCCTGAGCCATGACATCCTTGAGAAATAATCCGTTGTGGTAAATTCCTTATCCACATCCACAATGTGATTATAGAAATCCGGCACTGCAGCCAGATGGCAGAAGTAATCGATGGCTTTCCTGAGGTTGGGTCCGTCGAACTGTTCGCTGGCTGCAATTTTGGACATTGCAAAGTCGGCCTGACTCAGTATCACCCCCTGAGAGTTTATCCTTATGAAGATTTCTGTTACTGTTTCAATATCCAGGTCGGCCTCCAGGTCAATCATACCAATTTGCCTCTTTGAGAGGCTGAACAGATTATTGATTGCATCTATGACTTTCTCCTGACCAACACCCGGATTGTTCGCAAGATAGTTCCGGATCATGGAGTAGGAGTGGGCGTGTGCCCCAAATACCTCTGCGATGTCAGGTATCCAGAGCGGATCTTTTAGCATTACCGCAGTCTGTACTTCAAATTCCTCCCTGACAGGGTGGAATGCAATCTTAATCCTTGTTCGTTTATATTCTTTATTTATTACCTGCATGCCGAGTATTGCAGCACCCATTGCAGTAACTCTCTGTTGTCCGTCAATCAGGACCTTCTTTCCTTCAGAATATGTGCCGTCCTTTAATCTTACGTTCGGATTCTTCCAGGCAATGAGATATCCCACAGGGTAACCCCTATAAAGACTGTCGATCAGGTCCCTGACACGGGATGTTTCCCAGACGAACGGTCTTTGAATCTCCGGAATGGCAATTTCGCCAGATTTGGTCCATGCCAGGACTGTCTCAATAAGATGTTGGTTGACTGAATATTTAGGTTTCTGCATAAAGATAAATTTTATATTCTATGATCTAAGTTGAGTCTGTGACGCTCGAGATATTCAATATTATAACGGCTCAGATTGGCAATTCTTTCATTACCGGAGACTCCAATTTTCCTGTAAGCATTATGGTCTATCGCGTCTGATAAAATGATACTGCCATTATTTTCAAAACTTATAAGGTGCCGGTCAAATAGGGCATCGTATGTGGGTGAAAGCAAAATTCCGTTATGAATATCGAGACGTTCCGGGTCGGTCGACTCAGCCCATGGGACAATATGTGAGGCAATTAAAACATCAAGTTTGTCAAATCCGGTTACAGCACACTTGTACTCCCATCTGTGAATTATCCCCTTGCGATATGCTCCCTGACCTACTCTGGAGGTTACAAGCCCCTTCCTTTCTGTTATACCTGGTCGATTCAGCTCAAGGCGGACAAGAGGATCAGTTAGAGCAGGACTTTCTGTTGACAGTTCAGGATAGAGGGGGATATGGGCTCCAGCGCGTTTAAAGTAGAATTTGATCCCTATCCTTATATCGCCGGAGGAATCATGAGTTTCAAAGTAATCAGCATCAAAAACTTCAACTTCTGAGACGAACCTAACATAACCCTTAGAAACAGCTTCGAAGAGAAAAACCCTTTTACAGTTCTGTTTGTGGTCCCGGAGGGCCAGATTCCCTCTGGTAAATTGCATGTCTCCTACCTGACCCTCTCCCGTATATGAGAAGACATTCGGATTATCCCAACCATCCTGATAACCATGCTGATGCCCTGATTTGCCTGAAAAAATAAAGATAAAAGGAGAAGTCGAAGACGGACAAATGCCACCCTGCCAGTTGCCGCCATAGGCGGAATGAATCTCACTCCTCCTATGATATATCTGACCCGGTATGAATGGAATCTTCTCCATGTAGATCTAATAACGACCTAGCTTAGTCTTTCATTATTTTCATTCCGCAAAACGGACAGAATGAGAATGATTGGTCAAGTTTACTATTACATTTCTTACACGACTCCAACTCTTCCACTATTGGCTTGAACTCGCTGGTTTGTTTCTCAATGAGCTTATCAGGTATCTCATCAAGAAATCTTGATTCAGAACCTTTTTCCGTTAGCAGGTAGACTTTCTCTTTTGCTCGGGTAAGTGCCACATAGAAGAGTCTCCTTTCCTCTTCCATGAGGAGATTCACATCAGATTTTTTTATTGTCTGAAATATTCTGTCCATTAGCCATACATCCGGGAAGCCGCCAGGTCCGTCTGTCAAACCAATTATAAAAACTATTTTGGCTTCCAGACCTTTAGCGCCATGTATCGTCTTACCCTTTAGTTTCATCCCCCGGGTATAAAATTCCTCCCGGTAGGGTTCCAGCATCTTAGTCCTTCTGTATAAGAATAGAATGTCATCAACACCAAAACCTTCTTCAGACAGACGGATGACTTCTTCCGCGGCAAACCTGGCGTTCTCCTCCTTTGAGGAACCTGCAAAGACACAGATTTTTGTTGTCGATTTCTTAAAGGCAGAAATCTCCTTCTCAACTTTATACTTGTTGTACTTAATTACTTCATTGCTTGCTTCAACAATATTGGTAGTGCTCCTGTAATTTGTATCGAGTTTGATTAGAGTCGATCCGGGGAAGTGCTTTTGAAAATCAATAATATAACTAACATTCGAGCCCCTGAATCCATAAATGCTTTGCCAATCGTCTCCAACACAAAATAGTCTGCTTTCAGGTGTCAGGATAAGATTCAGCAGATCAACCTGGAGATTGTTGACATCCTGAAATTCATCTACCAAAACATACTTATATGTAGATTGCAGCATCTCCAGCACATCTGCATTGTTCTTACAAAGCGAGATTGAGGTTGAAATCAGGTCATTAAAGTCAAGATAAGACTTGTTGACACAATACTTTATGTAGTCGTCGATTAAAGGTAAGGCAAGTTCATAAAAGTTCCGGACCCTTTCATGCTTATCATTGGATGCGTTAAGGCGAATCTCCTCCACTGACAAGCCTTCTGTTTTAATCATATCCATGACCCTCAACACCTGGGTAAGATAGTCTTTAACAAATCCCAGGTAGCTTTTCAGTTCTTCGCTGAAATTGAGAACCAACTTTGAATGATAGTCTTTTGGCAACAATCCGGCGAAAATCCGGTCAAGTTCATGATTAAACAGTGATGTGTCTTTTGTAATTCTATCGTGTGTCTGAACACAATGTAATCCGCCTCTTTTATACTCCTTAAGCTTGTCTCCCATCGGATAACTCTTATCTGAAACATGCTCGATGCACAGGTTGGCTGCTGGTATAAAGAAATCAGGCCTGAATGGAAAATTTTCAACGATAAGAGTTGCCTCGTATTTGTATTTGATACTATGGCGATATAGCCAATCAGCGATATACTGTTCTGATTTTGATCCGACTTTAGTCCCATCAAGGGTTGTGAAGTCCTTGGAATAAGTATTTAGTTCTTTATATGGGCCTTCCTTAAGATGTTGTTTATCAACATAATAATCAAGAATATATCTTTTGAAATCAAGTAGAAAATCATTGCTTTTGCAGCGTTCAATCAGGATTTTCTGCATTACATCTAAAGACAATTCAGGGGTCGTGGCATTTGAGAACTCGTCGTCATTGTCAGTTTTTGAGTCCAGAATGATCCGGAATTTATTATCGAACTCATTTGCTCCATATTGCCGGAGTATAGTGTAGCAAAGGCTATGAAATGTTTTGATGGTTAATCCGGAAATCCACTTATGCCTGGTTTCAAAAGATCTGCGAGTTTTTTTGATCTCATATTTTGGCTGCGAGACATCACTTATGATTTTTTCATATTGCCCAGAGGTGTCAGCTGACATTATCAGCCTGTCAATCATTTCATTTGCTGCAGCCCTGGTAAAAGTAATACCCAGTATCTCTGATGGCCTTACTTCCTTTTTGTCAATAAGGTATTGAATCCTTTGCAGAAGTGTTTTTGTCTTACCAGATCCGGCCCCGGCAAGGACTAATACTCTTGAATCGTCAGTTGTAATTGCCTCTTTTTGACGCTCATTAAAGGCTGAAAGATATGAACGCATTGATATTTCTCCCTAATTGAAGTGAATTGGTTATTTATTGTTATTAAGTGTATTCAGGATCTTTCTGAAATTTTCAAGTCCGGCCTCAAGATTCTCAATGATCTCAGCCGCAAGAATATCCGGGTCAGGGAGATTGTCAAGATCTGCGAGGCTCTTATCTTTTACCCAGGTAATGTCAAGACTTGTCTTATCCCTGGCAATTATCTCTTCATATGTGAACCTGCGCCAACGACCATCAAGATTGGCATCAGAACCGTAAGTTTCTTTTCTTATGTGCCTGTTTTTAGGATTGTAGCAGGTGATGAAGTCCTTCAGGTCTTCCGTTTTTAAAGGGTTCTTTTTAAGAGTATGGTGAATATTTGTTCTATAGTCATATATCCAGACCTCCCTGGTCCAGGGATCTTTTGAAGCCGGCTTACCGTCAAAGAAGATAACGTTGGCTTTCACCCCCTGAGCGTAAAAGATGCCAGTTGGAAGCCGCAGGATTGTGTGCAGATCAGTTGTCTCAAGCAACTTCTTCCTTACGGTCTCGCCTGCTCCGCCCTCGAAAAGTACGTTGTCAGGTACTACCACAGCAGCCTCGCCGGTGGTATTAAGGATTGTCTTTATATGCTGAACGAAGTTAAGTTGTTTGTTGCTTGTTGTTGCCCAAAAGTCCTGACGATTATAAGTCAGGTCTTCTCTCTCTTGTTCTCCTTCCTCATTTGTAAATGTCATACTGCTCTTTTTGCCAAACGGAGGGTTAGTCAGAATATAGTCATACCGTGATCCCGGATCAGCGATTAGAGAGTCGTTTGGTGAAATGACGTTTTCACTGTCAATATCTCCAATGTTGTGGAGGAAGAGGTTCATCAGGCACAGGCGGCGGGTATTAGCCACTATCTCATTGCCTGAGAAAGTAGTGTACTTCAGATACTTCTTCTGATCAGTGTTCAGATTATGGTTATTGACAATATAATCGTATGCAGCCAGGAAGAAGCCTCCTGTTCCACATGCCGGGTCTGCGATGGTCTTGCCAGGCTCCGGAGCGAGGCATTCAACCATTACCTGTATCAATGGTCTGGGGGTGAAATATTGTCCGGCGCCGCTTTTGGTATCTTCGGCATTTTTCTCAAGCAGTCCCTCGTATATCTGTCCTTTGATATCAGTACCCATTATACTCCATTTCTCCTTATCGATCATATCGATCAGTTTGAAGAGCTTTGCCGGGTCTTGTATTTTGTTCTGGCTTTTTGTAAATACCTGTCCGAGGATACCTTTTTGTTTTCCCAGCTCACGAAGGATTTTTGAATAATGGCTTTCGAGGTCTGCTCCTTTAAGCAGGGTCAGACTCTCCCAGTTATATTCTTTGGGGATTGGAAGAGATCTGTTGTAAGGCGGTTTACTGAATTCGTCTGCCAGTTTAAGGAATAGGAGGTATGTCAGTTGTTCAAGGTAATCACCGTAGCTCACACCGTCGTCACGTAGAGTATTACAAAAGTTCCAGACCTTGCTTATGATTGTGGATGAATTCATTTATTATTAATTGGTTAGTTTGTTTGAGGCTTTACCAGTTTACCTTCAAAAGCCTGTTTGAGGATTGACTGCTTCAAGGTTTCAGACTTTTGAATGGCTTCAGAGATAGCTTCCTCCATTTTGTCACAGAATGAAAACCTGTGTTCAATTTCCGCAACTATCATCTCTTGTTCCTTTCTAGGTGGAATTACTACTTCGATGGATGAAATTGTTTTAAGGGAAACTTCTTTAAAGGTTGTACCGCTAGCTTTTTCAATAATCTTTTGAGTAATAGCTTTCAAAAAATAATACAAATACTCACTTGTAACTCTGCTACTTGGGATAATGCTTTTAAATCCCTGATTAGTACATAAGTCATTCTTAGCGATTGCTACATATCCGATTGGTGCTCTAGATGAGAGGAGAACTGACCCGGACGGAATAATCCGTGCTGAGGATTTACTGAGGCCTTTAATTGTAATTGAGCGTCTTCCGTGGTCAATATACTTATGATTATAACCAGAAAGATCAGCTGGTGTTATCCAGGGAACATCTCCATCCCAATAATCGGGTTCTTTAGTTGAGGGAGTTCCTCCAGAGACTATCTCGCCAACATCTGACATTTTGAAGATTTCCCATTCAGAGGAGTTCCAATTACCTTCCATTATATTAAATGAAAGTCCTCCATCGAAGGCAGATTTTAATACTGCCTGCCGGTATAGATTTAATTGCTCCTTTACAGTCTCCAGTATCTGCCTACCGGCATCAAGGTCGCTGAAAAGCACTTCAATCTTTTCAACTAGTAGAAGCTGTTCTTTTAGAGGAGGAACAGGAATTTTTAATGACGCAAATGCCCTGGCGGAAATCTCCTTGAATGTTGTGCCACTTGCTAAAGCTTGAACTCGTACTTTTGAAAACTTGAGAAAATGAAACAAATATTCACTCGTTACCTTCTCATTGGGTATGATACTTTTAAATCCCTGATTTGTGCAAAGCTCAGTTCCAGCAATTACTACATATCCGATAGGTGCTCTAGAGGAGAAAAGAACAGATCCTTTAGGTATAAGCCGCGCTGAAGATTTGGATAATCCAAGTTTTGAAATCGATTTTTTCCCCTTGAAAATTGTTTTGCCCTGGTATCCAGTCAGGTCAGAGGGAGTAATCCAGATTATGTCTTCCCCCCAATTGTCTTCATCTTTAGTTGAAGGTGTTCCTCCTGAAACAATATCTCCAACTTCATCCAATCGCTTGATTCCCCAATGGTTAGGTATTTCAGTTTTATTTATGATGACTCTTTTCATCTTTTACTGGCATATCGTAATAAATTCTACCTGATAAAACCTTACCATTTTCCTTTTCATTCGTTCCATTTCCCCGGCTAAAGTAGTTTGAAGCACATATTATTTCAAGTGGATGTTTAATGTAAGTAACCCATTCCTCCTTCATATGTCGTGGATTTCTGGCAATAACTTATATAATGTGTTTTGCGTTAATAAACTCCAGGACATTCTCATTATAGAGTTTTTGATTTACGTACGAAACTTTACCGTCATGCGCCAGCTTGCCAATAATTATTGCTGGATGAATCTCATATTTTTCGGCACATTCCCCAACTCTTGATGTGGTAAGGTAAGAAAGATAAGGTTCAAGAAATGCGGTAATCTCATTATGTTTCAACATTTTAGCGGCAAGGTTATTTGCCTCATCTTCAATCTTGTTCCTTTCTTTATTACTGAAGTTATCAAGTATGAATGGAGTCTTGTCGTTTATATGTTTAATAATATGTGCAATCTCATGCGCAACTGTGAACCAGAAGTTATCAATGCGCTTGTAACGGCCAGTATAAACAATCACTGGATAGCTTCCTGAAAAGAATGCTGCCCCATCAAGATAAGTCTTACTCAAATGTGGCAGAACAAAAAAGATCACCCCCGCTTCATTAAGTTCCTTGAGAAATTCATTAATACCTC